>Ga0073904_10000345_pt1 | contig 32857 bp, 33 predicted proteins | sample KloWWTrecipitate_FD_66668 | JGI IMG/M metagenome (GOLD analysis project Ga0073904, IMG submission 66668) | Active sludge microbial communities from Klosterneuburg, Austria, studying microevolution and ecology of nitrifiers - Klosterneuburg... | ecosystem: Engineered > WWTP > Aerobic digester >... | reverse complement strand
GACGTTGCCATCAACCCGGGGAATTCGGGCGGCCCGCTGTTTAACCTGAGGGGTGAGGTCGTCGGCATCAATTCTCAGATATATAGCCGCACGGGCGGTTTCATGGGGCTTTCGTTTGCGATCCCGATCGATCTGGTCATGGATGTGCAGAACCAGTTGCGCACCAAAGGGCGGGTGCAACGTGGGCGCATCGGTGTGGCGATTCAGGAGATAACGCGCGATCTGGCCGATGGCTTCGGGCTGCCACGCGCGCAGGGTGCGCTGGTGAGTTCGGTGGAGCCTGACGGCCCTGCAGCCCGGGCCGGCTTGCTGCAGGGGGATGTGATCCTGCGTTTTTCGGGCAAGACGGTTGATGTGTCGAGCGATCTGCCGCGCATCGTGGCCGGGGTTCAGCCAGGCTCGGCGGCGGCTGTCGAGGTCTTTCGCAATGGCGCGCCGATGACGCTGGAAGTGACGGTTGGCGAGTGGCAAGACCCGAAGGAGGCGCCAGTAGCCGGTGCCGCGCCGCGCACCCTGCCTGCACCGAACAAGCTTGGGATGGTTTTGTCTGCACCGACTGCAGCCCAGCGGCGCGAGCGCGACATGGACGAGGGGCTCATCGTCGAGCGCGTGCAGGGCGTTGCAGCGCGAGCCGAAATCCGCCCGGGCGATGCCATCCTTGCGCTCGTGATTGCGGGCAAGCAGTCCAGGCTGTCGTCGATCGAGGAATTCAACCGGCTCGTGGGTGGTATTCAGGTCGATCAGCAGGTGACGCTGCTGGTCAAGCGTGGTGACGCCACATCCTATGTCAGCGTGCGTGCCGGTAAATGAGCAACGCGGCGGCACGCTACCAGTTCACCGTCCTTAGCCGCGAGTGGTGCCACTTGTGCCACGAACTCGTCGACGCGCTGGCGCCGATCGCCGTCGAGTACGGCTGGTCAGTCGAAGTGGTGGATGTGGATCACCATCCCGAGCTCGAGGCGCGCTGGGACGAGCTGGTTCCGGTGCTGCTGCACGGCGACCACGAGCTCTGCCACTACCACCTTGATGAGGCCGCAGTGCGCGCTTATTGCCGCGGTTTTCCGCTAGAATCACGGGCTTGACGACGCCAACCATTCCGAAAACGGGTGCTGCAAGGCACCCTTTTCGTTTCGCATGAACCATATCAGAAACTTCTCGATCATCGCCCATATCGACCACGGCAAATCCACCCTGGCCGATCGACTCATCCATTTCTGCGGCGGTCTGTCCGACCGTGAGATGGAGGCCCAGGTGCTTGACTCGATGGACATCGAGCGCGAGCGGGGCATCACCATCAAGGCCCAGACGGCGGCGTTGAGCTACAAGGCGAAGGACGGTCAGGTCTACAACCTGAACCTGATCGACACCCCAGGACACGTCGACTTCTCCTACGAGGTCAGCCGTTCGCTATCCGCTTGCGAGGGCGCGCTGCTGGTGGTCGACGCCTCGCAAGGCGTGGAGGCCCAGACGGTGGCCAACTGCTACACCGCGCTTGAGCTCAATGTCGAGGTGGTGCCGGTACTCAACAAGATCGACCTGCCCGCGGCAGACCCCGAAAGTGCACGCGCGGAAATCGAGGACGTGATCGGTGTCGACGCCTCCGAGGCGATCCTGTGCTCGGCCAAGTCCGGTCTGGGCGTAGAGGACGTGCTCGAGGCCGTCGTGGCCCGCATTCCGCCGCCGGTCGGCAAGCCCGAAGGGCCGCTGAAGGCGCTGATCATCGATTCCTGGTTCGACAACTACGTTGGCGTCGTGATGTTGGTGCGGGTTGTGGACGGCGTACTCAAGCCCAAGGATCGAATTTTGCTGATGTCCTCCGGCGCGCAGTATCCCTGCGACCAGGTGGGCGTATTTACCCCGCGCTCGGTCGGCCGCGATCAGTTGTGTGCGGGTGAGGTGGGTTTCATCATCGCCGGCATCAAGGAGATCGATGCCGCCAAGGTAGGTGACACGGTGACACTGGCGAACAAGCCGGCGACCCAGTCCTTGCCCGGCTTCAAGGAGATCAAGCCGCAGGTGTTTGCCGGCCTGTATCCGGTGGAGTCTTCCGAATACGATCAGTTGCGCGATTCGCTGGAAAAACTGCGCCTCAACGACTCCTCGCTGCAGTTCGAGCCGGAAGTGTCGCAGGCGCTGGGTTTTGGCTTTCGTTGTGGCTTCCTCGGCCTGTTGCACATGGACATCGTGCAGGAGCGGCTTGAGCGCGAGTTCGAGATGGACCTGATCACCACCGCGCCAACCGTAGTGTACGAGGTTGTGCTCAACAACGGCGAGATCATCCACATCGAGAACCCCGCAAAACTGCCGGAGGTCGGCAAGTACGCCGAAATCCGCGAGCCGATCATCACCGCTACGATTTTCCTGCCGCAAGACTATGTCGGCCCGGTGATCACGCTGTGCAACCAGAAGCGGGGCGCCCAGGTGGACATGCGCTACCACGGCCGCCAGGTGCAGCTGACCTACGACATTCCGATGAACGAAGTGGTGATGGATTTCTTCGACAGGCTGAAGTCGGTGTCACGCGGCTATGCCTCGCTTGATTACGAGTTCAAGGAATACCGTTCGGCAGATCTGGTCAAGCTCGACCTGATGGTGGGTGGCGAGAAGGTCGATGCCCTGTCGGTCATCGTGCACCGCGCCAGCGCGCAGTATCGTGGTCGCGAGCTGGCGGCCAAACTGCGTGGTCTGATCCCGCGCCAGATGTTCGACGTGGCCATACAGGCGGCGATTGGGGCGCACATCATCGCGCGCGAAACGATCAAGGCGCTGCGCAAGAATGTGCTGGCCAAGTGCTACGGTGGCGACATTTCGCGCAAGAAAAAGCTGCTTGAGAAGCAAAAAGAAGGCAAGAAGCGCATGAAGCAGGTGGGCAACGTGGAGATTCCGCAGGAAGCCTTCCTTGCGGTCCTGCGCACCGACGAAGGCAAGTGACGGAAGGCGCATGAACTTTGCATTGATTCTTTTTCTGCTGCTGCTCGTCAGCGGCGCCCTGTGGTTCTTCGATTACTTTCATGCCCGCAAGCAGCGTTCAGCCAGTTCGCCATCACCGTGGTGGGTCGAATACGGTGCGAGTTTCTTTCCCGTCATCCTGATCGTATTTGGCTTGCGCTCTTTCGTTGTCGAGCCCTTCAAGATTCCGTCGGGCTCAATGATTCCGACCTTGCTCGTCGGTGATTTCATTCTCGTCAACAAGTGGACTTACGGCATTCGTCTTCCGGTGATCAACAAGAAGATCATCGACGTGAATCTGCCGCAGCGTGGTGACGTGATGGTGTTTCGCTACCCCGCCGACCCGTCGCTCGACTACATCAAGCGCGTCGTCGGCCTGCCCGGTGATCGCGTTGAATACCGCAACAAACGCCTGACGATCAACGGCGAGGCAGTGACAATCGAGGAGTCGGGCACTTACCTGCATCCGGATCGGCTGTACTACTCGCCGCAGTTCTCCGAGAAACTGGGTGAAGTCGAGCATTCCGTGCTGATCGAGCGCGACGCGCCGGCCTTTGTGCCGCAGGTGATGAACTTTCCGAACCGTGAAAACTGCACTTACACCAGTAGTGGCGTTGCGTGTACCGTTCCCGCGGGTCATTACTTCATGATGGGCGACAATCGCGATGCGAGCAGCGATAGTCGGGTGTGGGGCTTCGTGCCGGAACAGAACATTGTCGGCAAGGCCTTTTTCATCTGGTTCAACTTCAATGACATGAAGCGTATCGGCGGCTTTCACTGAACATGGGTGAATCATGAACTTCAAGCGTCAATATGGGTTGAGTCTGGTCGGCGCGCTGCTGATCGGGATCCTTGGAGCGTTCGTGCTGCTGATGGCCTTCAGGGCCTTACCGGCGGTCACGGAATATCTGGCGATAGAGCGTATCGTCGGTGTGCTCGCCGTCGAAGGCGACAATGGGGCATCGGCGACGGAATTGCGCCGCAGCTTTGATCGTCGCGGCGAGATCGACAACATCTCGTCGGTGACGGGCGCAGACCTGGATATCGTCAAGGATGAGAACCAGACCGTTATTGAGATCGACTATGAACGCACCGTGCCCATGGTCGCCAATGTCAGTCTGCTGATCGCGTTCCAGGTCAGCAGCAAGGCACGCTGATGGGCATGACACTGGACGCGTTTCAGCACCGGCTGGGATATCGATTCGCGAACAGCGGATTGCTTGCCGAGGCTTTGACGCATCGCAGCTTCGGGCAGCCCAACAATGAGCGCTTCGAGTTTCTTGGCGACAGCATCCTGAACTGCGTGATATCCGTTGCACTTTTTGCGCGTTTTGGGCAGCTGCGCGAGGGTGAACTCTCGCGCGTGCGTGCTTCGCTGGTGCGTCAGGACGCGCTCTATCGAATCGCGCTTGAGCTCGATCTTGGTGACGCCTTGCGCCTCGGCGAGGGCGAGCTGAAATCGGGCGGTGCTCGCCGTCCCTCGATTCTCGCTGATGCGCTCGAGGCGGTCTTGGCCGCGGTCTTTCTCGATGCGGGCTTCGAAGTTGCGCAGTCGGTGATCGATCGCCTCTATCAGCGGCTGCTTGCCGAAGTCGACCCGGGACGACCGAGCAAGGATCCCAAGACGGCGTTGCAGGAGTGGCTGCAAGGGCGCAAGCTTGCGTTGCCGACCTATTCGATGGTGCAGGCGTTTGGCGAAGCGCATGCGCAGGAGTTCGAGGTGGCGTGTGAAGTGCCGAAATACGGCATCCGCACCCTTGGACGTGGCCCCAGCCGCCGCATGGCGGAACAGCAGTCGGCCGAGCTTGCGCTGGCGGAGTTGAGAAAGAAATGAACGAACAGCATTCGGATCCCATGGCGGCTGGGCAGCCTGAGGAAGGCGGTTTTCGTACCGGTTTCGTCGCCATCGTCGGTCGTCCCAACGTCGGCAAGTCCACCCTGCTCAACCGTCTGATCGGGCAGAAGATCAGCATCGTCTCCAGCAAGGCTCAAACCACGCGTCACCGTGTCACCGGCATCCTCACCGAAGCCGGCGCCCAGTTCGTGTTCGTTGATACGCCGGGTTTCCAGACCCATCATCGCAACGCGCTCAACCGCTCGATGAATCGCACCGTGTCGCAGGTGCTGGCCGACGTCGATCTGGTGTTCTTCGTCATCGAGGCGGGTCGTTTCAGTGACGACGACCGAAAGGTGCTGACGGTGATCCCCGAATCGTCCAAGGTCATCCTGGTTATCAACAAGGTCGACCAACTCAAGGACAAGGCGCGTCTGTTGCCCTTCATCGATCAGGTGCGCCAGGTGCGCGACTTCACCGAGATCGTGCCGTTGTCGGCGGAGAAGGGGCGCAACGTCGACGCCCTGATCAAGGCGGCTACCGCATTGTTGCCGGTCGGTGCGCCGATGTTCGAGGAGGACGCGGTCACCGATCGCAGCGAACGTTTCCTGGCCTCCGAATTTCTGCGTGAGAAGCTCTTCCGCCTGCTGGGCGACGAGTTGCCCTATGGAATTGCGGTCGAGATTGAGAAGTTCGAAGTCGAAGGCAACCTGCGTCGCATCTACGCAGCGGTCATCGTGGATAAACCGGGGCACAAGTCGATGGTGATCGGACACGGTGGCGAGAAGCTCAAGCGCATCTCGTCCGAAGCCCGCGTCGAACTCGAGAGGCTGTTCGACGGCAAGGTCTATCTCGAAGTCTGGGTCAAGGTCAAGAGTGGCTGGGCCGATGACGAGCGCGCGTTGAAGAGCCTCGGTTACGAATAAGTCGGCGGCAGCAGATGGCAGGCCCGAAGCAACGGATCGAGCAGCAACCCGTCTGGGTGCTGCACAGTCTCCCATGGCGCGAAACCAGCCTGATCGTGGAGGTTTTCTCGCGCGATTTCGGTCGTGTCGGCCTGGTGGCCAAGGGGGCACGCCGACCGTATTCGCAACTTCGCGGCGTGCTGATGGCATTCCAGCCCGTGCTGATGGACTGGTCCGGCGCCGGCGAGGTGAAAACCCTGATTCGTGCCGAATGGCAGGGCGGTCAGCCCTTGCTGACTGGGCGGGCGCTGATTTGTGGCTACTACCTCAACGAACTGCTGGTGCGCCTCACCGCGCGCGAGGACGCCCACCCACGGCTGTTCTCGGCCTATGTCGAGGCCGTTCGCGCGCTGGCCCGTAACGAACCCGAGTCTCCCATCCTGCGTCGCTTCGAACTCGCCCTGCTGCAGGACCTCGGTTACGAAGCGGGGCTGGAGGTCGACGGTGACAGTGGCGAACCTGTGCGGCCAGACGAGCGCTATGTTTATATAATCGAACGCGGCCCGGTCCGGCTGGAAGCGCTCGAACAAGAGGGCGCCGATGTCGCACTACTCGGCACACAGCCGCTGATTTCGGGGCAGGTGCTGCTCGATATGGCAGCCGGCGACTTTTCCCGCACAGAGACGCTGGCCCAGTCCAAGCTGCTGCTGCGCATGCTGATCAACCACACCCTGGGCGGCCAGCCGTTGCAGTCGCGCCGGGTGCTGAAGGAATTGCAGGAGCTTTGATGATTGAACTCGGCGTCAACATCGACCACGTCGCCACGCTGCGCCAGGCGCGTCGCACCTGGGAGCCGGATCCGGTATGGGCTGCGGTGGAAGCCCACCTCGGTGGGGCGGATGGCATCACCGTGCATCTGCGCGAGGACCGCCGTCACATCAATGACGAAGACGTACGCCGTTTGCGCGAGCTCACCCAGGTGAAGCTCAATCTCGAAATGGCGGCGACCGATGAGATGGTCGGCATCGCCTGCGGCCTCAAACCCGAAATGGCGATGCTGGTGCCCGAGGGGCGCCACGAAGTCACCACCGAGGGCGGGCTGGACATCGTCGCGCAAGAGCTGCGCCTCAAGAACGTGATCGCCCGCCTCGCCTACGCCGGTATCGTCACCAGCGTGTTTATCGATGCCGAAATCGAGCAGATCGAGGCTGCGGCGCGTATTGGCGCCCGCGTGTGCGAGATTCACACCGGCCCTTACGCCCACGCCTTCCATGGTGCCGGGCGTGATTCCGAAGCGGCGTCGGTGCTGGTCGAGCTCGACAAGGTACGCAGCGCCGGCGAAGCGGTGCGCCATCTGGGCATGCGTTTCAATGCCGGGCACGCGCTCAATTATTACAACGTGGGGCCGATTGCGCGCCTGCATGGCGTTCGTGAACTGCACATCGGCCACGCCATCATCAGCCGTTCGGTCTTCGTCGGCTTGCGTCAGGCGGTCGCCGAGATGAAGCGCCTGATGCGCGAAGCCGCGCAGGTTGGCTGAGATCGGTGGAGCGGGGCAGGGCGTGATTCACGGCATCGGCACCGACATCGTGCGCATTGAACGCCTGCGCACTGCGCTTGCGCGCCACGGTGAGCGTTTTGCCTTGCGCATTCTTGCCGCTACGGAAGTCGATGCCTGGCGCGCGCACCGCGACCCCGCGCGCTTTCTGGCCAAGCGTTTCGCCGCCAAGGAGGCCTTCGGCAAAGCGCTCGGCACTGGTGTCGCGGTGCCCGCCACCTTGCATGCGGTCGCGGTCTGCCACGATGCGCGGGGCAAACCGGGATACGTCTATGACGAACGCCTGGCGGTATTTATGCGAGAACACGGATTGCGTGCGCACCTCAGCATTAGTGACGAGGACAATATGGTCGTCGCTTTTGCCCTGATCGAACGCAGTGGAGCTGCATAAAGAAGGCGCTCGTTCAACGCTTAGCTTGTGCCAAATTCCAAGCTTGGCGGTGCGTTATGAACCCAGCTGTGTTCCTGGACTCGCTCCCTGATGCGCCAACCGGTGGGGCTCCTGATGAGTGCATCTCGGTACCACAATCCGATAAAGGTGACGCATGTGCCGCAGGCCCCATCCGTAGCGATCATCATCACCTGGGCTGCACTACGCGCTGTTGCCATATCACCGGCGATCTCCACCAATGATGTCGAGATTGTGTGCTGACTGCCTTGAACGCTATCCAGCGTGCTATTGAGATAGATGCTCATCTCCTTGGCTCCGCAACGCGGCCCGCCAAAGGCGGTGTAGTCGAGGATGGCATCTTCTGCGAACAATACCTCGAACACCGACCATTGTCGTTGATCAACCGCATGACAGTAGCGGACAAGAACATCATGTATCTCTGCGCGATCTGAAAGCTCCTGCGGCGTCATGGATGCCCCCTTTGTGGTTTAGAGTCAAAATTCTGGCGCAAGACTGAGCGAATCTCATACCGCATATGATCTATGCCGCATGTCTAGCTGAGTCGAGCGCACCAAATGTCCACAACCGGATTTGAAGAATGAGCACACGCATCCACCGCCCGCGTGGCCCGGTCATGATCGACGTCGCCACCACCACCCTGACTGCCGATGAGCGCGAGCGTCTGCTCGATCCGCTGGTCGGGGGCGTGATCCTGTTTGCACGCAACTTCAGTGGCTCAGATCAGCTCCGCGCTCTCACTGCCGAGATCCGTGCGCTGCGCGACCCGGCGCTGATCATCGCGGTCGACCATGAAGGGGGCAGGGTGCAGCGCTTCCGCGGTGAAGGCTTCAGCCGTCTTCCGTCAATGCGCAGTCTCGGCGCTCTGTGGGACCAGGACCACCTCGCAGCGCTCGAAGCGGCGCAAGCGACGGGTTTTGTGCTCGCCGCCGAATTGCGTGCCCACGGTGTCGATCTCAGCTTCGCGCCGGTCCTCGATCTGGATTTCGGCGTCTGTAGTGCCATCGGCAGCCGCGCTTTCCATCGCGATCCGCAGGCGGTCGCTGCGCTCGCCCAGGCAGTCGTGGCTGGCATGGCGCAGGCGGGCATGGGCGCGGTGGGCAAGCATTTTCCCGGGCATGGCTGGGTCGAAGCCGATTCGCACCACGATGTTCCCGTTGATGAACGTGATTTCGCCACCGTGTGGGAAGAGGACATCGCCCCCTATCGCCATCGCCTGGGCCGTCAGCTCGCCGGTGTGATGCCGGCCCACGTCATCTACCCCAAGGCCGACCCCAGCGCCGAACCCCAGCCTGCCGGGCTCTCTTCCTTCTGGCTCGAAGACGTGTTACGTGGCCGGCTCGGGTTCAAGGGCGTGATCTTCAGTGACGATCTCAACATGGAAGGCGCCCGCGTCGCCGGCGATATCGTCGGTCGCGCCAAGGCCGCCTACAATGCCGGCTGCGACATGCTGCTGGTGTGCAACCGCCCCGACCTCGCCGCCGAACTGCTGGATCGCTGGGCGCCGACTCCCGATCCCGACAAGCTCGCGCGCCTGGCAGCAATTGTCCCTGCCACGACAGCCCCGCCCTGGCTCGCCGACCCCTTCGCGCTGGAACTGCATGCGGCCTATGTCCATGCTCGCGAAGGTGTCTCGGCGATCCTCGATGACGCGAGTGCCGCACCGGCCATGACCGCCGCCACGATCGGCGCACAGCGCACCGAACTGCTGCGCAAGAACACATAGAGACCCAGGACGGATAGAGTTCAAGAGCGGAAAGGAGTCCCGAACGACCGCTCGCCGATCACGAACTGCGCTGGCGTGGATTTGGGGCGTGTGCACGGGGCGAGGACTGTCTGAGCGCGCGCAGCGAGCGAGTTCCGCAGCCCACGGAACAAATGCCCCGCGTCCACGCCAGTGCCTGACTGAACGCTCTCCCGCACAAGCACCACCAGGCCCCATGACCGACCCGACGCCAAAGACTGCAGCCTTCGACCCCAAGCCCTTCCTCCGCACCCTCACCGAGGAGCCTGGCGTCTATCGCATGATCGGCGCCGACGACAAGGTGCTCTACGTCGGCAAGGCCAAAAACCTCAAGCGCCGGGTCTCCAGCTACTTCCAGAAAACCGTCTCCAGCCCCCGCATCGCCATGATGGTCGCGCAGATCGTCCGCGTCGACACCACCGCCACGCGCTCCGAGGCCGAGGCCCTGATCCTCGAGAACAACCTCATCAAGAGTCTGGCGCCGCGCTACAACATCCTGTTTCGCGACGACAAGACCTACCCCTACATCGAACTGTCCGCCGACGAATTCCCGCGTCTGGCCTACCATCGCGGCGCTTTTGCCAAGGGCGCACGCTATTTCGGGCCTTTTCCCAACGCCTGGGCTGTGCGCGAAAGCATTCACCTGCTGCAGAAAACCTTCCAGCTGCGCACCTGCGAAAACAGCGTCTTTGCCAACCGTTCGCGTCCCTGTCTGCTCCACCAGATCAAGCGCTGTACCGCGCCTTGCGTCGGGCTGATCGAGCCTCAGACGTATGCCGCCGATGTCCGGCTGGCGACGCGTCTACTCGACGGCCAGGCCAATGAAGTCATCGACGATCTCAGCGCACGCATGCAGGACGCCGCCGAGCGACTCGCCTTCGAGGAAGCCGCGGCCTGTCGCGACCAGGTGCGTGGGCTGCAGGCGGTACTGCACAAACAGTTCGTCGATAGCCGCAAGGATGAGGACGTCGACATCCTGGCCGCAGTCGAGGCCGACGGCCTCATCTGCGTCAATATCGCCATGGTGCGTGGTGGCCGCCACCTCGGCGACCGGCCGCAGTTCCCGAGCGGTGCGGCGGTGTCGGGCACCGCCGACAGCCTGCTCGCCTTCGTCGAGCAGCACTACGGCCAGCACCCGATTCCCGCAAGGCTGCTCGTCAATCTGGCGCTTGAGTCAGTACGTGAAGCGCTGGCCGAGATTACCGAGCGCCCGCCCGGTGTGGTGCTGCCGCGCTTCGCCGCCGAGAAGGCATGGATGGAAATGGCAGAGAAGAACGCGCACCTCGCCATCCAGGCGCGCGCGCGCGACACCGGCCGCATCGAGCAGCGGCTCGAAGCCCTGCGCGAGGCGCTGGCGATGGATGATGCGCCGCAGCGCATCGAATGCTTCGACATCAGCCACACCATGGGTGAGGCCACGGTGGCATCCTGCGTGGTGTGCGAGGCCGGCGCGATGAAGCGCGCCGAGTATCGCCGCTACAACATCAACGGGATCACCCCAGGCGACGACTTCGCGGCGATGCGCCAGGCGCTCGAGCGTCGCTACGGCAAAGTCGCGGCGGGTGAGGGCGTGTGTCCGGATCTGATCCTGATCGACGGTGGCAAGGGCCAGGTCAGCGCCGCGCGCGCAATCCTCGCCGAGGTCGGGCTGGAATCGGTGGTGATGGTTGGCGTGGCGAAGGGTGAGGGGCGCAAGGCCGGGCTTGAGACGCTCATCTTTCCTGACGAGCGCGAAGGCCTGGCGCTGGGCGGCGAATCGGCGGCACTGCATCTGATCATCGAAATCCGCGACGAGGCTCATCGCTTTGCCATCACCGGTCACCGCGCCAAGCGTGGCAAGGCCCGCGTGGGCTCCAGGCTGGACGATATCCCTGGCGTGGGGCCTTCACGCCGGCGCAATCTGCTGGCCGCCTTCGGCGGGCTGGACGGCGTGCGCGAAGCTACCGTCGAGGATCTGTGCCGGGTGGAGGGTGTCAGCCGCAAGCTGGCCGAACACATCCATGCCGCACTCCGCTGAGGAGCAAGGTCAGCTCAAGGCGTCCTTGACCCAGGCATTGGCCTGCTTGGCGTCGAAGTCGCTACCGTATCGGGCTTTCAGCGCGCCCATCACTACGCCCATCTGCTTCGGGCCACGCTCGGCCAGGCCGGCGACGGTGCCGGCGATAAAGGTTTTCACTTCGGCCTCGGTCGCCATCGGCGGCAGATAGGCCGTCAGCATCACCGACTCCTGTTCCAGCAGGGCGCGGCGCTCGGCATCCGTGATCACGCTCAGCGCTTCAAGGTTGTTTTTCAGAAACTTGCGAATGGTCTGCTGCACTTCCTCGTCGGTGCTTTCGCGGTTGCCGGCGTTCTTGCCGACCATCTCGGCCTCGCCGATCAGGGTGCTCAGCAAGGTCGCACGTACGCGGTCGACGGCTTTGCGCGCAAGCATCGAATCCTTCTTCAGTTGGGTCAGCAGGCTCATCGTAGGCTCCAGGTTGAAGGTGGGGGTGCGAGGTCGTCGATTTTAGCGCAGTCGGGTTCCGTGCTCGGGGGCGTTGTTGCGCACAAGGGGCGGCCTGAAGCCGCACACCGGAACGCACAGCCGACCCGTAGGCAGGCTGAACTTGCTTCGGCGGGATGTCGTGGGCTTAATGATGGGCATCTTGAACCTGGTGGACCTGTATTGATGACGACCTGGCTGCAGTACTGGATCGGCGTGGCGAAAGCCACTTTGCGCGTCTGGCTGGAGGCGCAGGTGTTCGTGCATGCGGCAGCGCTCGCTTTCTTTACTGTTTTCTCGGTGGCGCCGGTCGTGATCGTGGCCGTCAGCATCGTGGGTCTGGTGCTGGGCGAAAGTGCGGCGCAGGGCGAGATTGCGCTGCGGCTTGAGGCAGCGATTGGTGCCGGGGCCGCAGCAGCAGTCCAGACCGCGGTCGAAAACAGTCGCATCGAGCACAGTGGCCTGCTGCCGACGCTGGCAGGCTTTGGCGCGATGACATTTGGCGCCACCACGGTTTTCGCGCAGATGCAGCGCGCGCTCAACGCCATCTGGGGTGTGGCACCGCGGCCCGCGCGCAGCGGCATCTTCATTTACCTAAAGACACGGCTGTTGTCACTGACGGTGGTGCTGGCGATTGGCTTTGTGCTGCTGGTGTCGCTGATGTTGAGCGTGGCCGTGCGGACCGTGGTGACCTTTGCTCAGGACTGGTTGCCGGTGCCCGGGTTTGTGCTGCTGGGGCTGGATTGGGGGGTCTCGCTGGTTGTCGTCACGCTGCTTTTTGGCACCATCTTTCGCGTGTTGCCAGACGTGCTGCTGCGCTGGCGCGACGTCTGGCTCGGGGCACTGGTCACCTCGATCCTGTTCGTGCTGGGGCGCGCGCTGATCGCGCTCTACCTGTCGACCACTGCAACCGCCTCGACCTATGGCGCTGCGGGTTCGCTGGTGCTGCTGTTGATGTGGGTGAATTACTCGTCGCTGATTCTGCTGTTCGGCGCCGCGTTCACCCGGGCCAGGGTGGAGGCGACCGGTCAGCCCATCGTGCCGCGAGCGACCGCCGTTCGCCTCATCCGTGGCCCGATACAGGATCAGGAGATCAGCGTCTGAGTTCGAGCGCTGCGTGATCAGGTGCGCAGCAGGTGCAGACGGAAGTGGTGCTTGATGAAGCCCTGGAATTTTGCGACCTGTTCCAGCGCCAGGCGCAACTCGCCCTGCTGCATGACGTTGAGCATTTCGAGCGACACATGATTGGTCGGCTCTGCGCCCGCACGCAGTGCTTCCACATGGCCGCGCAGGCGGGTCATGACCAGGAAGTCGAAGCTGGCGAGCAGGTTCTTGGCGTCCTCGGGCTTGATGACGCCGGCTTCGGTGAGAGCCTCGATGCGCTCATGCGTGGTGCCATCAAGCTTGTGCGCTTCGATTGCCAGCGCCTTGATGCCGTCCGTGATGGCGAAGATGCCGGCTTTCTTGACGTCGAGCTTGCCGCGCTGCGGGCCGGATTTTTCCAGCTTGACCTTGCCGAACCAGCCCAGCGGAGGCTGAAAATTGGTCATGTTCTGCGCCATTCGCATCAGGAACCCCTGATCCTTGCTGAGGGTGCGGAAGGCGTGGTCCTTCAGCGCCTGGACGAGGTCATGGCGACCGTAAAGCGCACGCAGATCCATGAACATGCTGCCGGTCATCACGTTCTCGGGGGTGGGCGTGGACAACCAGCGGTTGAGCTCCGCCCGCCAGGTCGACAAGCTGCGCCGCCATGCCGGATTGCGCGCCATGATGCCGCCGCTGCAGGGTGGCACGCCAATCGAGATCAGCGCGTCGATGAGCTCGTGGGAGAAGGCTTCGAGCTGCGCCACGGCCTCAGCGCTCAGCGAGTCGTCATAGATGATGGCGTTGTCCTGGTCAGTCGACAGCGTTTGCTCGCCACGGCCCTCGCTCCCCATCACGACGAAGGCGAAATCCTCGGTGAGATCGGCGTACTTGTCCGTGCGCAGCAGGGTGATCAGACGGATCAGCACCTGGTCGTTCAGATTGGCGATGAGTTTGACCATGTCCCGAATCAGAATGCCAGTACCCGACAGGTGAACGACCAGATTCTGGATACGGGTATGGAGCTGGCGCAAGTCGTCGATCGAGGCGGCTTTTTCGATGTCGAGCACCAGCTGGTGCGGCGAGTGCGCCTGCAGCCGCAGGATGTCGGTGTCGGTGATGATGCCCGTCAGCGCACCCCGCTCATCGACCACGACCAGGCGGTGAATCTTGCGGCGCGACATGCGGTACAGCGCCTCGTAGAGCACGTCATCTTCGCCGATCGTGACCAGCGGTGAGTGCATGATGTCGCCGACCTTCAAGGCCACGGGCGAGAGTCCAGGCGCTACGACCTTGTTGCGCAGATCGCGGTCGGTGAAGATGCCGTCGGGCATGCCGTCTCTGACCACCACCATGCTGGAAATGTTGCGCTCGCGCATGATGCCGACGGCTGACACCAGCGCGTCGTCTGCACTGCAGGTCATCACGGTGCGCTGACAGAAGTCGCGCACCGGGCGGAAAAACTGGTTCTCTTCGGCCATGATCGGGCGCCCGCAGCAGGAGTGTTCAAACGAGAATTATAACCTTGACGATAACCACGCTATTGGCGATGCGGATGCACCTGCGCTTTCATCGCATGATTCCTTGCCCGGCGCTGTGGCGCCGGGTGGATTGCTTCAGCCCGCGTGACTAAAGGCCGTCACTGGTGTCAGCGCTGCCGACAGCGTTGCATCTCCCACCGCAACGACCTCGCCGATCATGATCAGGGCGGGCGGCTTCAGGCCCGCTTCGCGAACGGCTGCGGGCAGCGTGCCGAGGGTGCCACACACCCCGCGCTGCTCGGGTGTGGTGGCACCGTGGATGACCGCGGCGGGGGTGTCGGCCGGAAGGCCGTGGGCGACCAGTTGGTGGCAGATGATGTCTAGCGCACCCAGACCCATGTAGATGACGACCGTCTGGTTCGGGCGGGCGAGCGCATCCCAGTCGAGGTCGACGGTATCGTCCTTGAGGTGGCCGGTGGCAAACACCAGGGTCTGGGCATGCTCGCGATGCGTGAGCGGAATGCCGGTACTGGCGCCTGCCCCTGCAGCGGCGGTGATTCCCGGCACGATCTCGCAGCGCAGGCCCGCTGCCTGCAGCGCCTGCATTTCTTCGCCACCGCGGCCAAAGATGAAGGGGTCACCACCCTTGAGACGGACGACGCGCAACCCCTGGCGTGCAAGCTCGACCAGCAGGTGATTGGTTTCGTGCTGAGGCAGCGCGTGGTTGCCAGCCTCCTTGCCGGCATAGACGCGGCGCGCGGTCGCCGGGATCAGCTCGAGAATGGCCTTGCCCACCAGATGATCGTAGACGACAGCCTCGGCAGACTGGATCAAGCGGGCGGCCTTGATCGTCAGAAGCTCTGGATCTCCCGGGCCTGCGCCCACCAGATAAACACAGCCTTCCTTGGGCGCCGGGCCGGAGTGCTCCCCATGTGGCACAGGGGTGCAGGAACGGCTCGAAGTGGCAATGCTGCCGGACTGGCGTGCCGATGCCGCATGAATGGACTTGAAGGCGGCCGTTTGAGGAAAGGTGGCGGCGTACATTGGGCGGCTCCGGCTTATCCAGGGGGGCAATAACCGTGTGGAGACACGGTGTTGTATATTAAGTTTTGCTTATTTATTCAGCGGTTTGGGTCCGCCGAACGGGTAGCGAAACTGTATCCCCACAACGCGTGGGGAAAATTAACTCAAATCAAGGATTGAGGGGTGCTCATAAATCGATACTGACGCTGCAGTGTTAGATCGACGTCCCGCGATGCTTAAGGAGAGGGAAATGCAATACAAGAGCTGGATTGGCAAAACCCTGGCGCTGGCGATTCTGCCGATGGCGTTGGGAAGCGCATGGGCGCAGACCGCACCGGAATTGACGCCTGACGAACAGGCCAAGGCCAAACAAATCTATTTCGAGCGCTGTGCCGGCTGCCATGGCGTGCTACGCAAGGGCGCTACAGGCAAGAATCTTGAGCCGCACTGGGCCAAGACGCTTGCCGACGGCACCAAGACCGAAGGTGGCACCCTGAAGCTGGGCACCGAGCGTCTTGAGAAGATCATCGCCTACGGTACCGAAGGCGGCATGGTCAACTACGACGACATCCTGACCAAGGATGAAATCAACCTGATGGCGCGCTACATCCAGAATGAGCCGCCGATTCCGCCTGAGTTCTCGCTCAAGGACATGAAGGACAGCTGGAAGCTTCTCGTTCCGGTTGATCAGCGTCCGACCAAGCAGATGAACAAGGTCAACCTGAAGAACGTCTTTGCGATCACCCTGCGCGATGCCGGCAAGCTGGCTCTGGTGGATGGCGATACGCATGAAATCTGGAAAATCCTTGACACCGGCTACGCGGTGCACATCTCCCGTTTGTCGGCTTCGGGACGCTATGTCTACACGGTCGGTCGCGACGGCCTGACCACCATCATCGACATGTTCTACGAAGAGCCGACCACCGTAGCCACGGTCCGCCTCGGCTCCGATGCGCGCTCGGTCGATACCTCCAAGTTCAAGGGCTTTGAGGACAAGTACCTGATCGGTGGCACCTACTGGCCGCCCCAGTACTCGATCATGGACGGCCTGACGCTTGAGCCGATCAAGATCGTATCGACCCGCGGCCAAACGGTCGATGGCGAGTACCACCCGGAACCGCGCGTGGCGTCCATCGTCGCCTCGATGCAAAAACCCGAGTGGGTGGTGAACGTGAAGGAAACCGGCCAGATCATGCTGGTCGACTACACCGACATCAAGAACCTGAAGACGACCACCATCGAATCCGCCAAGTTCCTGCATGACGGTGGCTTTGACGCCTCGGGTCGTTACTTCATGGTGGCCGCCAACGCCTCGAACAAGGTTGCGGCAGTCGATACCAAGACCGGCAAGCTGGCTGCCCTGGTTGATACTGCGAAGATCCCGCACCCGGGTCGTGGCGCCAACTTCGTGCATTCGGAGTTCGGTCCGGTATGGGCAACAGGCCACCTGGGTGACGCGGTTGTGTCGCTGATCTCGACGGCTTCGGATGACCCCAAGTACACCAAGTACAAGGCCAACAACTGGAAGGTCGTCCAGGAGTTGAAGATGCCGGGCGCGGGCAACCTGTTCGTCAAGACGCATCCGAAGTCCAAGAACTTCTGGGCCGATGCGCCGATGAACCCCGAGCGTGAGCTTGCCGAATCCGTGTTCGTGTTCGATCGCAACGATCTGTCCAAGGAGCCGGTGCGCATCGACGTCGCCAAGGACTCCGGTCTGCCGGAAGGGAAGGCAATTCGCCGTGCCGTGCAGCCCGAGTACAACGAAGCGGGCGATGAGGTGTGGATCTCGTTATGGGGTGGCAAGACCGACCAGTCTGCCATCGTGATCTACGACGACAAGACGCTGAAGCTGAAGAAGGTCATCACCGATCCCGCGATCGTGACCCCGACGGGCAAGTTCAACGTTTTCAACACGATGCACGACGTCTATTGATCGCCTAGCCGATCGCTGACCCGGACCCCCGCGCTTCGGCGCGGGGGCACGAGGGGACATACATGACAGACCGAGACAAATCCAAACAACAAGACTCCGGCGGCCTCATGGCTCGCCTGCGCCGACCTTCAGTGAAATATTCGCTGGGTGGCCTTTTGTCCATCGGTATTCTGTTGGGCGTGCTGTTCTGGGGCGGCTTCAACACCGTGCTGGAGGCCACCAACACCGAGACGTTCTGCATCTCTTGCCACGAGATGGAGAACAACGTCTACATGGAATACAAGGAAACGATCCACTACAAGAACCGCACCGGCGTTCGCGCCACCTGCCCGGATTGCCATGTGCCCAAGGAGTGGACGCACAAGATGATCCGCAAGGTTCAGGCGTCGCGCGAAGTGTGGGGTAAGCTGACCGGCAGTATCGACACGCGCGAGAAGTTCGAAGCCAAGCGTCTGAAGCTGGCGCGCAGCGAATGGGCGCGCATGAAAGCTGTTGATTCGCGCGAATGCCGCAACTGCCACAGTTTCGAGAGCATGAACCCTGAAATGCAGAAGCAACGTGCGCGCAAACCGCACGAGATGGCCATCGAGGACAAGATGACCTGCATCGACTGCCACAAGGGCATTTCACACCACAAGCCCCAAGGCATGACCGAGGAAGACGAGGAGTGATTCGCCCGCGCGCGATGCTTGTCCGACCCAACCACTGAGAGGAATCGAACATGAAGAAAACGATCATTGCCGGTGCCGCCGGTGCCATTCTTGCCCTCGGCGCGGGCGCTTCCCTGGCCGCTGCGCCGGCCGACTGGAGCAAGGTCGCGACGAAGGACATCACCCTGTTCTACCCGGGCGTGTCGCCGCTGGAATGGATCCAGAAGGGTACCGAGCACGGTGGCGCACGGGCACTGAAGAAGGGCGAGACCTGTGCCGGCTGTCATAACGACGAAGCCGCCGACATGGGCAAGAAGATGGCCAGCGGGCAGAAGCTCGAGCCGACGCCGATCGCCGGTAAGGCCGCCTTCATTCCGGTGAAGGTGCAGGCAGCGCACGATGGCGCCAATCTTTATTTGCGCTTTTCATGGAAGCAGCCGGCCGCTTCGGGTGCGCCCAAGATGGATGAGAAGAACCCGGTCAAGATCGCGTTCATGCTCGAATCCGGCGGCAAGGTTGCGCTGGCTGACGAAAGTGGTTGCTGGGCGACCTGCCATACCGATTCACGCACCATGCCTGGCGCTGCGGACACCAAGACCAAATACGTCAAGGACGCTTCGCTTGCCGAAGGCCGGTTCTACGATCTCCACCAGTGGCGCAGTGGCGAAAACAAGGGCTATGACGGCTATGTTGCCGACAAGCGCGTGATGGAAGGCGGTACTGCATTGGTCAGCGCCGAAGGCAAGAAGGACGGCGACAACTGGACCGTGGTGTTCACCCGCAAGCTCGCCGGTGGTGAGGGTGACGTCGCGCTTGAGGCGGGCAAGACCTACAACTTCGGCTTCGCGATCCACGATGACAACGCGCATGGTCGCTTCCACCATGTGTCGCTGGGCTACAAGCTTGGCATCGACGCCAAGGCCGACCTTACCGCTGCCAAGCAGTAAGGCCTGGTTGTGCGGCCGCTGTGCCGTACATGACATCGCCAACGGGAGCCCCACTGTGGAGTGCGGGTTCCCGTTGTACTTTGGTCGAGCGGCTGCGACGCCGTTTAGAAGTCAGGAAAAGGACACGCTCATGAGCACGTGGCGGATCAAGCAGGGCCTCAAAGGCGGCGTGCTTGCGTTGGCGCTGATGGCCGGAACTACGGTGGCGGCCGAACACCAGGTGCAGATATACAAGTACGCCTACACGCCGGCTGAGCTCACGATCAAGCCAGGTGACACCGTGACCTGGGTCAATGCCGAGAAGCGCGTGAGTCATTCAGTCCTGTTCAGCGCAACAGGCGAAGAGTCGGAGCGCTTCTTTCCCGGTGAGCAATGGTCGCGCCGCTTTGATCAGGCGGGCCGCTTCGAGTACCGCTGTGGCCCTCATCCCGAGATGAAAGGCCTGATCGTCGTCGAGCCCTGATCTGCCGCCAAGACCGTGGCGGTGGCAGGGTTGATGCGAGTCAAGGCGGCAGCTTTGGCTTGAAGCCATCCTTCCACCCATTGTCCCGCCCTTGGAATGCGCGATGAAAGTCCCACCTCTGCTTGCCCATGTCGCCGTCTTTGTCGGTGCCGCGTTGATCGCTGCGTTTGCCTCGGCGGCCGAGGGGAAGCCGGCTGTGCCGGAAGCGCAACGTGCGCGTGAGCTGATCCATATCGTCCGCCAGGACTGTGGTTCCTGTCATGGCCTGACCCTGGCCGGTGGTCTCGGCCCCGCGCTGACGCCCGACGTGCTTGCCGACAAGCCTTTCGACGGTCTCGTGGCCACCGTTGTCAGTGGCCGTCCGGGTACGCCGATGCCACCTTTCCTTGGCATCGTCAGCGAGCCGGAAGCTGAGTGGATCGTCGATCAGTTGATGCGTGGCTTCCCGCCCGATGCGGGGCTGCCGGCTGCACACTGAGTCAGGTCACAGGCTCATTCGAAATCCCTTTCTGCTGCAGGAGTCTCCATGTCTTCCCAAACCACGATGCGTCTTGCACCGCCCGCCCTGTGGGCGGTGATCCTGCCTGCCATCGTCTGGCTGCTGTCAGCCTGCTCCTCATTGCCGAGCACGACCGAGCTGCGGGGCACGGGCGACCTCGGCGTGGTGATCGAGCGCGCGGACGGGCGGGTCAAGATCATCGAGACCAGTGGTCGTTCGGTGCTCGCTACTGTGGACGGCCTGGGTGATCTGTCGCACGCTTCGGTGGTGTTTTCGCGCGATGCGGGTTATGCCTTCGTCTTTGGTCGCGACGGCGGGCTGACCAAGGTGGATCTGCTTCAGGCGAAGATCGTCGGCCGTGTGTTGCAGGCGGGCAACTCCATCGGCGGCTCCATTTCGCATGATGGTCGCATCGTTGTGGCGCAGAATTACGCACCGGGCGGGGTCAAGGCTTTCGACGCGAATACGCTCGAACTGCTGTCCGAAGTGCCTGCCATTACCGAAGACGGACGCCGCTCCAAGGTCGTCGGTCTGGCGGACCTGAGCGGCAATCGCTTCATCTATTCGCTGTTCGAAGCCGGCGAGATATGGATCACCGACTTCTCCGACCCAAAGAACCCGCGGACCGAGCGCTTTGCTGGCGGCAATCAGCCCTACGACGCGCTGGTGACGCCTGACGGCCGTCATTACATTGCCGGCCTGTTCGGCGAGGATGGCCTCGCGATGCTCGACCTGTGGAATACGGACAAGGGCAGCCGCAAGATCCTCGCCGGCTATGGCAAGGGCGAGGCGCCGCTGCCGGTGTACAAGATGCCGCATCTGCGCGGCTGGTCGGTCGCCGGTGGCCGCGCCTACCTGCCCGCGATCGGGCGGCATGAGGTGCTGGTGGTCGACACCGACAGCTGGCAGGAAGTGGGCCGCATCCCGGTCAAGAGCCAACCGGTGTTCGTGATGGCGCGTCCCGACGGGCGCGAGATCTGGGTTAACTTCGCCTTCCCGGAAAATGGCTGGGTACAGGTGATCGACACCGTTGGCGGAAAGGTCACGCACACGCTGCAACCGGGTCGCGGCATCCTGCACATGGAATTTCTGTCCAAGGGGCAGGAGGTCTGGATGTCGTCGCGCGACGACAACAAGGTCGTGATCTTCGATACCACCACCAAGCAGCCGGTCGGCGGCTTCGACGCGGCCAGCCCGAGCGGCATCTTCTTCACCACGCGTGCTGCGCGCACGGGTTTCTGATGCCGCGCACCGTGACCCTGCCGTCGGCGGTCGATGCCACCGACTTTCGCCTGCTCAATGAGTGGCAGCGCGACTTCCCCTGCGTCTCGCGTCCCTTTGTCCGCATCGGCGAGGCGGTCGGGCTGGATGAGGATCAGGTCATTGCCGCTTATCGAAGCATGATGAACGACGGGCTCATTAGCCGGGTGGGCGCGGTGTTCGCCCCACGGCGTCTGGGTGCCAGCGCACTGGCTGCGCTGGCTGCTCCGCCCGAGCGGCTGGAAGAAATTGCCGCCCGCATCAGTGCCGAGCCGGCGATCAATCACAACTACCAGCGCGAACATCACTTCAACCTGTGGTTCGTGCTCACTGCAGCCTCGGAGCAACATCTGCTCGGAGTCGTGGCTGGCATCGAGCGCGATACCGGTTGCGGCGTCATCGTGCTGCCGCTTGAAGAAGAGTTTCACATCGACCTGGGTTTCGATCTCGGCAGCGGCGCGGAGCGGGCCCGGCGACCGGCCCGCCATGTGGCGACGCCTTCTGCATTCGATGCCACCCTGCAACACAACGAGGGCAGGGCGGACGCCGGCTGCGCCCTGCCCGGAATTGAGCGCGAGCTCATCACTGTGTTGCAGGGCGGTCTGCCGCTGCTGCCCGCACCCTTCGCTGCACTCGGCGACCAGGCCGGGCTGAGCGAGGCGATGACGATCGAGTTGATCCAGCGCTGGCTGGCGGAAGGCCTGATTCGGCGTCTGGGTGTTGTCGTACGCCATCATGAGCTGGGCCTGGAGGCCAACGCGATGTGTGTATGGGACGTGCCCGATGAAACCGTGTCCGAGCTCGGCCGTCGCTTGGCAGCTGAGTCGGCGGTGACCCTGTGCTACCGTCGTCGCCGCGCGGGAGCCAGCTGGCCCTACAACCTGTTTTGCATGATTCACGGCAGCGCGCGTAACGAAGTGCTGGCCGCGCGCGCCGACATCGCAGCGCGACTCGGCCTTGACCATCATCCGCACGACGTGCTGTTCAGCTGTCGGCGATTCAAGCAGACCGGTGCGCGTTATCTCGCCCCGAAGGAGAAGCTTCATGCCTGAAGCCAGTGCGTCGGCCACCGATCGCACGCCTGTCAGCCGTCGCGGCGTCGCCGCACGCCGCGAGCCAGACGATATCGATCGCCGCCTGATCAATGCGCTGCAGGGTGATTTCCCTCTGGTGGAGGCGCCTTTCGCAGCTGTTGGCGAGGCGCTTGGGCTTGGTGAGGATGAAGTCATCCGCCGGCTGAAGTCGCTGCTCGACGATCACGTGTTAACGCGCTTCGGCCCGATGTTCCAGATCGAACGCATGGGCGGCGCCTTCTGCCTGGCCGCGATGGCCGTGCCCGAAGCCGACTGGCTGCGCGTGGTGGACGCGGTCAACGCCTTCCCCGAGGTCGCTCATAACTACCGTCGCGAGCATGCTCTAAACATGTGGTTCGTCCTCGCCACCGAGACGCCTGCCGGCATTGCCGATTGCAGCCGGCGCATCGAGGCCGCCACCGCACTTACGGTGCACCTGTTCCCCAAGGAACGCGAATATTTCGTCGAGATGAAGCTGGAGGCTTGATGAACGTCGTTGATGTTCTGTCCGAGACGGATGCGGATCTGGATCGTCGCATCGTGCTGGCCACCCAAGGCGGCCTGCCGCTGGTGCCCCGGCCCTACGAAATGGTCGCCGGGCGCCTCGGCTGTGACGAGTCCACGCTGCGTGCGCGCCTGGCGGCGATGCTGGCGGATGGTCGCATCCGGCGTATGGGGGCCGTGCCCAATCACTATGCGATCGGCTATACCGCGAATGGCATGAGCGTGTGGGACATCGACGAGCACTTGATTGATGCCGTCGGCGAGCGTGTGGGCAGTCTGTCTTTTGTTACCCACTGCTATCGCCGCCCGCGCCATCTGCCGGACTGGCCCTACAACCTGTTCGCCATGGTGCATGCGGCCAGCCGCGAGGCAGCACTGGTGCGCGTGGCCGAGATCGCGGCGCTGATCGAGCGCGAGTTTCGCGGTGCCTGTCGACGGCGCGACGTGCTGTTCTCGGCGGGCATCCTGAAAAAGACGGGTGTCCGGATCGGCGGCTGAGCAGCACGACGCCGCCCGAACCATTGTGCACCAGATCCCGCGCAGCGACCTTATGAGAGCGGCCGGCGGGCGCGACTAGGCGCCGTCCCTCAAGCGCCGGTGTTGCCCGCGCGGCGTTTCGACACCCGCCCCGGTGTTTCGACGTTTCTCGACGCTTCCCTTTTTTCCTCCTTTCAGCCGATTTCGACCGACCCTTGACCCGGGTCATTTTTCCATTGTCTGGGCTCGGCTTTAATATCCTGCACTCAGGAGAGCCCTCATGTTTCGCATTGCCAACTTCATCCGCGAGCTCGATCAGCCCAGCCCTGTCGCGCCGCGGCGCAATCCGCCCGGTCCGGTGGTCATCTGGAACCTGATCCGGCGCTGCAACCTGACTTGCGAGCACTGCTACTCGATCTCGGCCGACAAGGACTTTCCCGGCGAGCTGAACACCGTCGAGGTGTTCAAGGTCATGGACGAACTAAAGACGGCGCGGGTGCCGGTGCTGATCCTGTCGGGTGGCGAGCCGCTGTTGCGTCCGGACATCTTCGACATCGCCCGCCGTGCCAAGGTAATGGGTTTCTATGTGGCGCTGTCGTCCAACGGCACCTTGATCGACGAATCGAATATCGACGCGATCGATGAAATCGGCTTCGATTATGTCGGTGTCAGCCTCGATGGCATCGGCGCCACGCATGATCACTTCCGCCGCAAGCAAGGCGCGTTCGAGGCCTCGATGCACGGCATCCGGCTGTGCGTGGCGCGTGGCATCAAGGTCGGCGTGCGCTACACCATGACCGAAGGCAACGCCCACGACCTGCCGGCACTCCTGAAGCTGGTGGAAGACGAGGATATCGACAAGTTCTATTTCTCCCACCTCAACTACGCCGGCCGCGGCAACAAGAACCGCGCCGGTGATGCGCGTCACCGCACCACGCGGGAGGCGATGGAGCTGTTGTTCGACACCTGTCTTGACCTGCACCAGCGCGGCATCGAGAAGGACTTCGTCACTGGCAACAACGATGCCGACGGCCCCTTCATGCTGCAGTGGGTGCAGCGCCGCTTTCCCGAGCACGCGGCGCACATCGAGGCCAAGCTGCGCCAGTGGGGCGGCAATGCCAGCGGCGTGAATGTTGCGAACATCGACAACCTGGGCATCGTGCATCCAGACACGATGTGGTGGCATGTGCCGCTGGGCGACGTGCGCAAGCGTGCCTTTGGCGACATCTGGAACGATCTTTCCAATCCGCTGCTGGCCGGCCTGAAGCAGCATCCACGTACCCTCGAGGGGCGCTGTGGCGCGTGCAAATACCTGGACATCTGCAACGGCAGTTCCCGCGTGCGCGCCTCGCAGGTGACCGGTAACCCGTGGGCGGAAGACCCAGGCTGCTACCTCGATGACGAGGAGATCGGCGTCAGCGCAGCCGACTATGAAGGCGGCGAGCGCGTCGTCACCACACCCTGGGTTCGCATTGCCAAGGCGTCGGCATGAGTTCGCTGCGTGCCGTCATTTACGGGGTGGCAGCTTGCGCAGTGGTGCTGCCGGCTGCCGCAGCTGAAGGCGCCCCCCCTGCGGCTGCCCTCCCGGTCGCTGCGCTGTATGCCCAGCATTGCGCCGAGTGCCACGCCCCCGACCGTCTCGGCTCGATGGGACCCGCCTTGTTGCCGGACAACCTCGCGCGCCTGCGCAAGCCGGATGCGCTGAAGGTGGTGGCCGAAGGCCGCACGGCGACGCAGATGCCGGGGTTCGCCGCGCAGCTGAACAAGGACGAGATCGCCGCGCTGGTCGACCTCATCTACAGCCCGGTCGAGCCGCCACCACGCTGGAGCGACGACAACATCCGCGCCTCGCGTATCGAGCATGTCGACCCGGCGACGCTATCCGACAAGCCGGTGTTCGACGCTGATCCGCTGAATATCTTCCTCGTCGTCGAAGGCGGTGATCACCACGTCAGCGTGCTCGATGGTGACAAGCTCGAACCCATTTTCCGCTTCCAGTCACGCTTTGCGCTGCACGGCGGTCCCAAGTTCGCCGCCGGCGGGCGCTATGTGTTCTTCGGCTCGCGCGATGGCTGGATCACCAAGTTCGATCTGTGGAACCTGAAAGTGGTGGCCGAGGTGAGGGCGGGCATCAATACCCGCAACGTCGCCGTGTCACCCGACGGCAATCATGTGGCGGTGGCCAACTACCTGCCCAACAGCCTGGTGCTGCTCGATGGTGATCTGAACCTGATCAAGACCCTCGCCGCCACCGATCGTGACGGCAAGAAGAGTTCGCGGGTTTCGGCGGTGTATGACGCCACGCCGCGCCAGTCTTTCATCGCCGCGCTGAAGGACGTGCCCGAGGTGTGGGAGATCAGCTACACCAAGGCGGTGGAGGACATTCCGACCGGCTTCATCCACGATTACGCGCAACGCGAGGGCAGCTTCATCCCCGGCTACCTCAACCCGCGCCGCACAATGCTGGAAGAAGTGCTCGACGACTTCTTCTTTACCCAGGACTATTCCGAGCTGATGGGCGCCTCGCGTGACGGGGTGGGGCAGGTGGTCAATCTGGACGTCAGGCGCAAGATTGCCAACCTGCCGCTGGACGGCATGCCGCACTTGGGCTCCGGCATCACCTGGGAATGGACCGACGCCAGCGGCACGCCGCATACCGTGATGGCCAGCACCAACCTGAAGGCCGGCGAGGTCACGGTGATTGACATGCAAAGCTGGGAAGTCATCAAGCGCATTCCGACCCGCGGCCCGGGCTTCTTCCTGCGCAGCCATGCCAACAGCCGATATGCCTTCGTCGATTCGATGATGAGCCGCGAAGCGAAGCACATTCTGCAGGTGATCGACAAGCAGACACTGGAGGTAGTCAAGGAGATCAGCGGCGAGCCGGGCAAGACGCTCGCCCACGTCGAGTTCACCCGCGATGGCCGCTATGCGCTGGCCAGCCTGTGGGAAGACGAAGGCGCGGTGATCGTCTACGACGCCCAGAGCCTGAAGGAAATCAAGCGCCTGCCGATGAGCAAGCCGGTGGGCAAGTACAACGTGTGGAACAAGATCACGCGCGAAGAAGGCACCAGTCACTGAGTGCCCCTGCAATACCCTGAAAGAGAGCACGCAACATGGCACTGATTCCCCTGGAAGAACCGACCACCAAACGCATCCCGCCCAATACCTTTTCGCTGTGGGCGCTGGCCTTCCGTCCCTTTTACCTGCTTGCCGCGACACTCGCGGTGCTGGCCATCCCGGTGTGGGCAGTGGTGTATTCCGGCGGCTTCGAAATGCCGATTCCCGGTATCTGGTGGCACTCGCACGAAATGATCTTCGGCTTTGCGGTAGCGGTGATCATCGGTTTCCTGCTTACCGCCGGGCGCAACTGGACGGGCCTGGATACACCAACCGACGGTCCGCTCGCTGCGCTCGCGGGCCTTTGGCTGGCAGGCCGGCTGGCGATGGCCTTCGGCAGCGGTGCCTGGGTGGCCGTGGTCGACCTCGCCTTTCTCCCGGTTGCGGCGGCCGTGATGCTGCGTGTGCTGGTGAAGGCAAAAAGCAAGCGCAACTACTTCGTCGGGATGCTACCGGTCATGCTGGCGCTGGCCAATCTGGTTTTTCACCTTGGCGTGCTGGAGGTCATCGAGGTCGATCCGCTGATGGCGATGCACCTGGCGCTGGGCCTGATCATCGTGCTTGAGAGCGTGATCGGCGGAAGGGTGATTCCGATGTTCACTGCCAACGCCGTGCGCAACATCAGGCAGTGGCGCAACGCACGGGTGGATTGGGCGGCAGTGATTTTGACCGGTGTTGCCCTATTGCTGTGGGCAACGGGTGCGGGCGCATGGGCAGCGCCGGTGTCGATCCTTGCTGCGCTGTTGCAGGCGCTCCGGGTCGGGGGCTGGAACCCGTGGGCGACACGCAAGACCCCGCTGGTGTGGATCCTGCACCTGTCCTACATGTGGATCCCGACCGGGCTGGCACTCATTGCGCTGGCCCAGCTTGGCGTGTTGCCGCGCACGGCCGGCATCCACGCCCTGGCCATCGGTGCCACCGGCGGACTCATCATCGGCATGATGACGCGCACCGCGCTCGGTCACACCGGGCGCATGCTTGGGGCCGGGCCGATCGAGACCGCTGCATACGTCTGCGTGCAACTCGCGGTCGTGATTCGCGTGCTGACCGTGGTTGCGATTCCGACCGCGGTACTGGCCGGTGTTCATGCCGCGGCCACCATGTGGGCTCTGGGCTTCCTGCTCTATCTGTGGCGCTACGCACCTTTCCTGTTGCGGGCGCGGGTGGACGGCAAGGCGGGCTGAGCGGCTGTCGGTTCAGGCTATCGTTCTGCCACCGCTCGATGCATGGCAACAGGACATCGAGCGGTGACGCCGTGGGAAGACTGCAAGGGCCGTCAGGCATCAACCCAGAAACGAAGGTGACCATGACCCTGACCCGCGCAATGAATCGGCGGTCGCGCGCGAGCAGAGCGATCCGGCCTTTGCGCAGGCCATTCTGGATGAGGCAATCACCTTGTTCGTCAATGGCGAGCCGGAGTCGGCCGAGCTGATTCTGCGCGGCCTCGTCAACGCTACCGTGGGTTTCGAGCCGCTGACCGAAGAAATCCACAAACCGACCAAGAACCTGCGCCGGATGCTCTCGCAGTCAGGCAACCCGACCATGAGCAACATCTCGGCTGTCTTTGCTGCCATCAAGCGCGCACTCAAGCTTGAGGTGCAAACGCGGGTAGTTATGGCCTGACTCTGGCATCAAACCGAGCGACGACCTCCCAGTGCGCCATTCGTACCCCAGACCTCAGTCGAGGCTACCGCGCAGCCGGCCGATATCGGTGATGTGGATGGTGCGGCCCTCGACTTCGATCAGGCCGGAGTTCGTCAGCTCGTTGAGGATGCGCGAGAAGTGTTCCTGGGTCAGGTTCAGTCGTGATGCGATCGTGCCCTTGCTGGTGGGCAGGCGAACCGATACCCGGCCGCTGTCGGCAGCATCGCCGCTCATTTCTTCTTCGCGCAGCAGGTAGCCGATGATGCGTTCGCGGCCCGAGCGCAGCGAATAGCTTTCGACGTCGCCCATCAGCCGATGCAGGCGCTGTGCAAGACCGGCGATGATCTTGCGGCAGAACAGTGGGTCGCCGTTCATTTCTTCGAAGAACACGTGTTTGCCGATGTGCAGCAGGGTGCTGTCGGTCAGGGCTTGCGCCATCACCACGTAGGGCTTGTCCATGAACATCACCGCTTCGCCAAAGCTCTGGCCCTGGCGCAGGATGTCGACCACCTTTTCGTTGCCTTCGGACGAGGTGAAGGCGAGCTTGATCTGGCCGTCCAGGATCAGGTGAAAGCCGTTACAGGCGTCGCCGCGGTGGAACAGGATCTCGCCCTTGAGGGCCTTGATTTCGCGCACGCCGCGCGCGAAACGTGCGATTTCCTCGCACCCCAGGCTCTGGAACATCGAGGCGTGGCGCAGCAAGCGGCACAGGCGGTCGACTTCGGACGTCAGTGCGGTGCCGTCCGGGCTGGAGGCCGCTGCACGTAGCGCTGCCTGGCACGGTGTATCCGATTGATTCATGACGTCAGCGGGTGAGTTGGGCATAGAACATCGGCAGGCGGGCAGGAAGTTCGTCGGGTTGGCGGATGACCGCGTAGCCCGCAGGCCCGAAGAGATGGGGCAGGTAGCTTGCGCCTTCACGGTCGATCGTGACACAAAATGGCACGATGCCGCGACCTCGTGCTTCGATCACCGCAACGCGCGTGTCCTCGATGCCATAGCGACCATCGTACAGGTCGAGGTCGTTGGGCTTGCCATCGGACAGGATCAGCAGGATGCGCCGTGCAGCGGTCTGTTTTTCGAGCACGCTGGTGGCGTGGCGGATCGCCGCGCCGAGGCGGGTGTAGTAGCCCGGCTTGATCGCCATGATGCGGCCGCGCGCGCTGTCATCGAAACGATCCGAGAAATCCTTCAGGCGATGGAAGCGCACGTTGCTGCGCTTGACCGATGAGAAGCCGCACAAAGCAAACTGGTCGCCGGTGGCGGACAGGGCTTCGCCGAACAACAATAGTGAGTCGCGGATGACGTCGATGACCCGTGCCTCGGACGAGATCCAGGCATCGGTCGATAGCGACAGATCGGCCAGCGCCAGGCAGGCCAGGTCGCGTTCGCGCTTTTCCAGTGATAGGTAGAGCTGATCGGAGGGATGCTGACCGATGGCGCGATCGGTGGTGGCGCGCACCACGGCGTCGATGTCGAGTTCGGTGCCGTCGGCCTGGCCCTTCAGCCAGCGCCGGCCGGGCTGCAGCGCGGCGAACTGGCGATGGAGGTGGCGCGCCGTGCGCCGCAGGTGCTGCGGCAGGGGCGTCGGTGCGGCGCGCGGGTCGCGGGGCGAGGCGGCCAGCTCCTGCAGGCGTACGTGGTCTTCGCGCAGCAGGCTCTTGCGGTAGTCCCATTCGGGCAGCGGAATACCCTCGCCGAGCACCACGTCGTCCTCGGCGGCGGAGGGCAGATCGAGGTCGAAGCGCACCTTGGAGGCGACACGGTCCTCGTCGCGAGAGAGCGCGAGCTGTTCGAGATTGGCCGCAGCATCGGCGGCGTTGTCGTCGGGGTCGTCATCGGTGCTGCGCTTGACCTTGAGGAACTCAGCTACGGACAGCAGGCTCTCGGCGCGGAAAACGATCATCAGTCCATGCTTTTCGGGTGCTTGCTCGATGCGCTCCACACGGTGGGCCTGACGCTCGGTTTCTTCGTCGTCGCCCTTCGGCCGTTGGGCGCCAGCACTCGCCTCGGCGCCAGGTCCGCTGCTGATGGGGGCGAGGGTGGGCGCCACCAGATCACTCAACCAGAGTAATACCGGCTGATGCGCCATGCCCTTGGGCGGCAGTGCGGGCAGGGCGGCGACGCTGCCCGGCGTGAGCAGCGCCTGGCGGATCAGACGTTCGCGTTCGGCCTCGATGTGCGGCAGGCGGGCGGGGTCAGGGCGCTGCTTCAGCGCCGCCGTGACGAGCCGCTCGTAGCGCGTCTGCAGGCCGGGCCAGCGCAGCAGGGCGCGCAGCGTGGCGAGCTGGTTGAGGCGCAGTTCCAGGCTCGCCGGGTCGGCACTTGCACCTTCGGGCAAGGGCGCAAGTCGGGTCCTGGCTGAGGCCAGCGCAGCTTCGTCCTCGGCGCTGATGGGGGTGCTCTGCGCGGCGGCCAGAGCGGCCAGCCACAGGTAGAGGTCGCGGTTAAGCGCACGCTCGGGCAAGGCATCGAGCTCCATCGGCAGGCGCAGGGTGGTGGCATCCATGCGGGCGCGGGGCGTGCGTTCGCCGCTGCCGGCGATGCGTGACAGCAGGCTGCGGCGCGCACCATGCACGTCTGCCGTGGCGGCCGCGACGCGCAGACCGGGGTCTCCACCGAGGGCGCGGAAAAAAACGCCGGTCATGCGTTCGATTTCCTTGAGTTTCACCACGGCTTCAGGGAAGTGCCCCCCGGCGGCGCGGGTGATGAAACGGTGCCAGAGTTTGCCTACGGCTTCTTCCATGATTCAACGCTCCCTGACGGTTCGGAAGCCCGCCTCGTTCTGCCGTGCAGCCTCGCCGGACACCCAGCTCAGCAGCGGTCCGTTGGGGTTGTCGCGCTGGGTTTCGGCACAGGCGTCGACACACTGGGCACACTGCGTGCAGGTAAACATGTGGCGCTTGATGGTGCGTGGCCTGAGCCGCATCGGGCATACCGCATCGCAGGCGGACTGGCGGTCGGGGAGGCAGCTGCTGCAGTCACTGGCCCGTTCGCGCTTGAAGCCCACCACCATCGCGTTCTTGTTGCCCATCCAGGCCAGGCTCTGGAACAGACCGACGGCGCACACGAAGCGGCAGAACAGGTGGCGGGCGAAAAGAAATTCGAAGCTCAGCACCACGGTGGCCGCGGTTATGAAGATGAACTGGTTGCGCGTGAGTTCGCCGTGGAAGAGGTTGCCATACACTTCTGCGGGAGGCAGCAGGTAGGTCAGCAGCACCACCGCCCAGAGGAAGGCGAAGCCCACTGCGGCCGGCACCACCACGCCCCACCAGCGGGTATCGACGCGCAGTTTGCTGCCGTCGGCTTTCCAGGGTGGTAAAGCCGATGTTTCCCACACGCTGGGCTTGCCCGAAGCGCGCGTCATCAGCTTGTTGATGGTCTCGACGACGGAGAAGTGGGGGCACAGCCAGCCGCAATACAGTCGGCCCCATTTCCACGCCACCCCGAGCAGCAGGGCGGCGCCGGTGAGCAAGGGCACGAACAGGCGCAGGATGATGTTGCCCGCCGCTTCGAGCGCGCTGGCCTTGCCGGCGAGAAAGTCGTCCAGCCCCAGGCGCCACTCCATGCCGAGCAGCCAGGCATGATCCGCGTCGAGGTCGTAGCGGAAGAGGTCGAACACCGGCGCCAGCACGAACAGCACAAAGAAGCCGACCTGCAGCGCGAGACGCTGGCGTTGCCGGCGGTGCGCCGATGCCGCCGACGCAGCACCCGCTACCGCGATCGGGATGATGTGGCGCGGCGCGTCGGTTGCGCGGGGAAGGCCGCTGTGGGTGCTCAGCTCAGACATCTTCCCGTGGTCCGAAAACCGGATAGCGCCAGCTGCGGCCGTTCATGGCCCGCGCCAGCCCGAGCACGCCGAGCAGGATCAGCGTCGAATGGACGAAGGTGAAGTAGAGCACGCCGATCACCCACGACCATGGGTTGTCGAAACCGCCCAGCACGAAAATGCCCACGCTGGCGCTGACCAGCAGGCTGCCGCCGGTGATGCAGGTCCAGCCGGTCTGGCGCAGGTGGTTGCGAACCAGCGCATCGGGGTGCTTGCGGTGCATGATCCACAACACCATCAGCACCAGAAAGGCGAGGCCGGGCAGGAGCATGAGGTTGATGACAAACAGTGCCTCGGCGGCAATCGCCAGGGGCGGACCAGGCATCGCGTTGCGGTGAAGATCAGAACCTTGAGCGGACATGGGGGCGGAGCGTCCTAGCGCCCGAAGGTGGCGGAGACCACTTCCATCAGCGCTTCGGCGACCTCGGCGTCGTCGGTCAGGCTTTCGATGATGCCTACGCGGCAGGCCGCCACCGGGTCCATGCCGTCCTTGATTAGCAGTGCGGCATAGATCAGCAGGCGAGTGCTGGCGGCCTCTTCGAGATCGCGGTCCTTCAATGCACGCAGCGCGCCGGCGATCGCCACGAGACGGCGGGCAAGGTCGGCGGGGCAGGCGGTTTCGCCAATCAGGATGGCTTCTTCCTGTTCGGCGCGCGGGAAGTCGAAGCGCACGCTGACGAAACGCTGACGCGTCGACGGCTTCATGCCCTTGAGCAGGTTCTGGTAGCCGGGGTTGTAGGACACGACCAGCATGAAGCTGGGGGGCGCCTCGAGTACCTCGCCGGTGCGGTCGATGGGCAGGATGCGGCGGTCATCGGCCAGCGGGTGGAGCACGACCGTGGTGTCCTTGCGTGCCTCGACCACTTCGTCCAGGTAGCAGATGCCACCCTCGCGCACAGCGCGGGTCAGCGGGCCGTCGCACCACACCGTTTTGCCGTCGCCGATCAGATGGCGACCGACGAGATCGGCAGCGGTCAGGTCATCGTGGCA
>Ga0073904_10000344_pt1 | contig 32867 bp, 27 predicted proteins | sample KloWWTrecipitate_FD_66668 | JGI IMG/M metagenome (GOLD analysis project Ga0073904, IMG submission 66668) | Active sludge microbial communities from Klosterneuburg, Austria, studying microevolution and ecology of nitrifiers - Klosterneuburg... | ecosystem: Engineered > WWTP > Aerobic digester >... | reverse complement strand
TGGTTGCTCGGGTCCGCAACGAGTTGGGACTTTGACGTCCGCTGTTGTCGTTACGACGGGGGTGGCCCGACTCTCCGACTCCTCGGCGTCCGCAGTTGTGGATACGGCGCCAGATCCCGGCCCGATAACCACCAGTACGGACGCCCAACCGGATGAGGCGCAGCCGACCCCCTCCATATCCACAACAACGGAGGCCCAAAGCTGCCGGCGCACTCAACCCAGTAGCGCACGGCCCGAGATCACCCCGCCCGCGGGCTCGGGCGGGGCAGGACGCAGCGAGCCCATCAGCCGCTCGAATACCTCGCGCATGCCTCCCCGCTCGGTCACCACGCGGTCCAGATCGAGGTGCCACAGGCGCTCATCCAGACCGCGGGTGAACCCGACGGCACATCTCTTGCCCATCGAGAGCCGCCCCTCCACGTCCAGAGCCACCGTTTCGGTCGTCGGCCCGTACGAGCGCACAGGCCCTCGACCGAACCGGAGGCTGTCGGCGCCGAACGGTGGCTCTCGGTGAAGGGCCTGCGCTTGTGGCCGCGCGAAGCCGGGGGATCAGCGAAGGTGTCCGGTGGTCAGCGCAGCCGGGCCTCGATCGTGGCCACCGCCTGCCGCAAGCGCTCCAGCACGCCTTCGGGATCGTCGGCCAGAGGCGTCCGCCAGGTGACCGCCACCGCTGCCTGGTTGGACGGCGAGCGCAGCCCGATCGCCACAGAGGCGAAGCCCTCGGTCACCTCCGAATCCTCCTCGGCGTAGCCGCGGCGACGGGTGGCGGCAAGGATCGTCCGTAGTTCGGAGAGACTGCGTGGGCCGGCCTCGGTGCGCCGCACCAGCGCCGCTCGTGACGGGTACAGCGTCCGCACCTGGGCCGGGGTGAGACCGGCCAGGATCGCTCGTCCGGACGCGGTCAGGTGCGCGGGCAGCCGGACGCCCACGTCGGTGACGAGCTGGTCCCGGCCCGCCGCGCGCTCCTCCACCAGATAGACCACGTCGGCGCCGAGGAGCACCGCCAGGTGCGCAGACAGCCCCAGCGAATCGACCAGCCGCTGCACCGGCACCCGCGCCAAACGGGTGAGCGGGGCCTGCCTGGTGTAGCCCTGACCGACCTCCCAAGCTGCTACGCCCACGCCCCAGCGCTGGTCGTCCGGGTAGTGCACCACGAACGACTCGGTGGCCATCGCGGTGAGCAGGTGGTAGGTGGTCGACCGGGGCAGACCCAGATCCTGTGCGATCCGGGCGGCCGGCACCGGCGCGGAACGCTGGGACAAGTAGCGCAGTACGCGCAGCGTGGACGTGGCCGCGGGCACCTGCCGACTCATGGCCGCAGTCTCGCATACCAGACAACAGATCGGCCCAAGGGCTGGAAGAACCGCTCGGACTGGCCTTGAATCTGCACATGGAGATCGTGCTGGGCGCAGTCCCGTTGACCGCTGGGCAGGTGGTCGCTGTTGCCAGGAACGGTGCCTCGCTGCGGCTCGGAGCGGACGCTTCAGCGGCCATCACTGCGTCACGGGCCCACGTGGACGTACTGGCGGCCGCCGGCGAAGGCGTCTACGGCGTCTCCACCGGCTTCGGGGCGCTGGCCACCCGCAGCATCCCCGCGTCCGAGCGCGCCCGGCTGCAGGTGAGCCTGATCCGGTCGCACGCCGCCGGTAACGGTCCGCTGGTGGAGGCCGAGGTGGTGCGAGCGATGATGCTGTTGCGCATCGCGACCCTCGCCAAGGGACACAGCGGGGTGCGGTTAGCCACCGTCGAGGCGTACGTCGCATTGCTCAACTCGGGTCTCGTGCCGGCGGTGCACGAGTACGGCAGCCTCGGCTGTTCGGGCGACCTCGCTCCCCTGGCGCATTGCGCGCTGGCACTGATGGGTGAGGGCGAGGTGCTGGACGGTGGCCAGTTGCGTCCGGCGGATGCGGCGCTGGCCGAGCACGGGCTGACTCCGGTGGCTTTCGCCGAGAAGGAGGGGCTGGCGCTGATCAACGGCACAGACGGGATGCTCGGCCAGCTCCTGCTCGCGCTGGCCGATCTCGAACTACTGCTCGACACCGCCGACCTGGCCGCCGCACTGAGCATCGAGGGCCAACTCGGCACCGACCGGGTGTTCGCGGCCGACCTGATGGCGCTGCGTCCGCAGGTGGGCCAGGCTGCCTCGGCGGCCAACCTGCGCGACTTCCTGGCCGGCTCGCCGATCCTGGCCAGCCACCGGCACGGCGACGGGGTGGTGCAGGACGCGTACTCGCTGCGCTGCACGCCCCAGGTGCATGGCAGCCTGCGCGACGCGGTCGGGTTCGCCGCCACCATCGCCGGGCGCGAGCTCGCGTCCGCAATCGACAATCCGTCAGTGCTCGCAGACGGACGGGTGGAGTCGCACGGCAACTTCCACGGCGCGCCGGTCGCGCACGTACTCGACTTCCTGGCGATCGGGGTGGCTGACGTCGCGTCGATCAGCGAGCGCCGCACCGACCGATTCCTGGACGTGCACCGCAATCGTGGCCTGCCGCCGTTCCTGGCCGACGACCCCGGCATCGACTCCGGGCTGATGATCGCGCAGTACACCCAGGCCGGAATCGTCTCGACCCTGAAGCGCCTGGCCGCGCCGGCCAGCGTGGACTCGATCCCGTCCAGCGCCTTACAGGAGGACCACGTGTCGATGGGCTGGTCGGCCGCGCGCAAGCTGCGCACGGCGATCGACGGGCTCGCCCGGGTGCTCGCCATCGAGATCCTGACGGCTGCGCGCGGCATCGACCTGCGGGCGCCGCTGCGTCCGGGGATGGCCAGCGCGGCGGCGATCGCAGCGCTGCGGACGACCGTCCCCGGCCCTGGACCGGATCGCATTCTGGCGCCCGAGATCGAGGCGGCCCACCAACTGGTCCGCTCCGGTGAACTGGTCGCCGCCGCACGAAGGGCAGGCGAAATGACTGAACCTGGAGGAAGCCGATGACCCATCCGACCGTCCGGTCCCCGCGGGGAACCGAGCTCACCGCGCGCTCCTGGCAGACCGAGGCGCCGCTTCGGATGCTGATGAACAACCTCGATCCGGACGTCGCCGAGCGGCCCGAGGACTTGGTGGTCTACGGGGGCACCGGACGCGCCGCTCGCTCCTGGGAGGCCTTCGACGCGATCGTCGCCAGCCTGACCGACCTCGGCGATGACGAGACGCTGCTGGTGCAGTCGGGCAAGCCGGTCGGCATCTTCCGGACGCACGAGTGGGCGCCCCGCGTCCTGATCGCCAACTCGAACCTGGTCGGTGACTGGGCGACCTGGCCCGAGTTCCGCCGCCTGGAGTCGCTCGGCCTGACCATGTACGGCCAGATGACCGCCGGCTCGTGGATCTACATCGGCACCCAGGGCATCCTCCAGGGCACCTTCGAGACCTTTGGCGCGGTCGCGCGGAAGCGATTCGGCGGGACGCTCGCGGGCACCCTCACCCTGACCGCAGGCTGCGGGGGCATGGGCGGCGCCCAGCCACTCGCTGTGACCATGAACGAGGGCGTCGTCCTGATCGTCGACGTGGACGCCGCCCGGCTTGCCCGGAGGGTGGAGCACGGCTACCTCGACGAGTACACCGCCGACTACTCCGACGCGCTCGCCCGGGTGCTCGCCGCCAGGACCGAGCGCCGGGCGCTCTCGGTCGGTTTGGTCGGCAATGCCGCCGAGGTGTTCCCGAGGCTGCTCGCCGAAGGCGTGGCGGTTGACGTGGTCACCGACCAGACCTCTGCCCATGACCCGCTCAGCTACCTGCCGGTCGGAGTGACGGTGGCCGAGTGGCACGAACTCGCGTCCGCTGATCCGCAAGGCTTCACCGAGCGGGCGCGGGCGTCCATGGCGGCGCACGTCGAGGCCATGGTCGGGTTCGCCGACCGCGGCGCCGAGGTGTTCGACTACGGGAACTCGCTGCGGGCCGAAGCCAAGCTCGGCGGCTACGAGCGGGCCTTCGACTTCCCCGGCTTCGTGCCGGCGTACATCCGTCCGCTGTTCTGCGAGGGCAAGGGCCCGTTCCGCTGGGCGGCGCTGTCAGGCGACCCCGCCGACATCGCGGTGACCGATCAGGCGATCCTCGAACTCTTCCCTGACGACGAGCACCTGCGGCGATGGCTGACCTCGGCGCAGGAGAAGGTGCACTTCGAAGGGCTGCCGGCCCGGATCTGCTGGCTCGGCTACGGCGAACGCCACCTCGCCGGGCTGAAGTTCAACAAGTTGGTGGCCTCGGGGGCGGTTTCGGCCCCGATCGTGATCGGACGCGACCACCTCGACTCGGGTTCGGTGGCCTCGCCGTACCGCGAGACCGAGGCGATGGCCGACGGCTCGGACGCGATCGCCGACTGGCCGCTGCTGAACGCCCTGCTCAACACGGCATCGGGGGCCACCTGGGTGTCGATCCACCACGGTGGCGGCGTGGGCATCGGGCGCTCGATCCACTCCGGCCAGGTGGTGGTCGCGGACGGTACGGCCCTCGCGGCACAGAAGATCGCCCGCGTGCTGACCAACGACCCGGGCACCGGCGTGATGCGGCACGTGGACGCCGGGTACGAGCGCGCCCGCGAGGTCGCCCTTGAGCGCGGCGTCCGGATTCCGATGCTGTGATGGGCGCCAACGAACTCCTGGCCGACCTGGCCGGCGTCGGACGGAGCCCCAATGGCGGCTACACCCGACTGTCCTGGGACCCGGCCACCATGGAACTGCGTGAATGGTTCGTGGCCCAGGCCGAGGCCCTCGGTCTGGCCGTGACCGAGGACGGCAACGGCAACCAGCTCGCGTGGTGGGGGTCGGGCCCCGACGCGCTGCTGTTGGGCTCGCACCTCGATTCGGTGCCCTCGGGCGGGCCCCTGGACGGGCCGCTCGGCGTGACGTCCGCCTTCGCTGCCATCGCTGCACTCCGGGGCAGCGGCTGGCGACCGGGGCGTCCGATAGCGGTGGCGAACTTCACTGACGAGGAGGGCGGACGCTTCGGTGTCGCCTGCCTCGGCTCGCGGCTCGCCACGGGTGCGATCGCCCCAGAGACCGCGCTCGGCCTGCGGGACGCTGATGGTTACTCCCTCGCCGAGGTCATGAGCGCGCGGGGTCACGACCCACACCTTGCCGGCCCGGTGGGATGGCTTGCCGAATGTCAGTATTACATTGAACTACACGTGGAACAGGGTCGCTGGCTCGGCCCAGCCGGTGCGGCAGTAGGCGTCGCTTCCGCGATCTGGCCCCACGGCCGCTACCGACTGGACTTCTGCGGCCAGGGCAACCACGCCGGTGCCACGGCGATGGCCGACCGGCACGACCCCATGCTGGCCTACGCCGCGACCATGCTGGCCGCGCGCGAACTGGCCACGGTCAGCGGCCAGCGGGCGACCCTGGGACGCGTGCAGGTCGAACCCAACAGCACCAACTCGATCCCGTCGCGGGTCACCGCCTGGCTGGACGCGCGTGCGTCCGCCGAACCGGAACTGGAGTCATTGGTGGCCGGCATCATCGTCCGTGCCGAGGCCGCTGCAACAGCCGAAGGCGCGACCGTCGAGGTGCGCGCCGAGTCAGTCACAGGTGCGGTTGAGTTCGACCTCGAGTTGCGGCACCGGCTCGCGCAACTGCTCGATGCTCCGGTGCTGCCGACCGGTGCCGGCCACGACGCCGGCATCCTGGCTGCGAAGCTGCCCACGGCGATGCTGTTCGTGCGCAACCCGACCGGGGTCTCGCACGCGCCGGAAGAGCACGCAGCGCCAGAGGACATCGACGCCGGCGTGGCGGCGCTCACCCGGGTCGTGCAGGAGGTGGCCGGATGAATGAGTCGCCCTGGCCGGCCGACAAAACGCACGCTGGATACGTTCCGAGCCCCGAATCCGGGCCCGTTGGCCCATCGACAGTGCACATCGTCACGCGCGTCGGACCGCAGTGATGAGCGGCGCCACCTACCCGGCGTTCGCGAACTGCCATTCCCACGCCTTTCATCGCGCGCTGCGCGGGCGCGCTGGAGGCAGCGACTTCTGGGGCTGGCGCGAGGGCATGTACCGCGTCGCCCAGGTGCTCGACCCGGACCTCTACTTCCGGCTCGCCCGGGCCACCTACGCCGAGATGGCGTTGACGGGCATCGGAGCCGTGGGCGAGTTCCACTACCTTCACCATGATCGCGGCGGCGTGCCCTACGCCGAGCCGAACGCCATGGCCGAGGCCGTGATCGCGGCCGCCTGGGAGGTCGGCCTGCGTATCTGCCTGCTCGACACCTGCTACCTGCGCGCAGGTTTCGACGGCGAGGAGCCAGCGCCCGCCCAACTTCGCTTCGTGCACCCGGACGCCGAGGCCTGGGCGATCGGCGCCGCCGAACTCGCCGCCCGCCACGCGGACAACCCCGCGGTCGTGATCGGGGCGGCCATCCACTCCGTGCGTGCAGTTGACGAGGCGTCGCTGTCGACGGTCGCGTCCGCTCTGCCGGAGGCTCCGCTACACGTGCATGTCTCCGAGCAGCCCGCCGAGAACGCCGCCTGCCTGGCCGCGACCGGACGCACCCCCGTCCAGCTCCTGGCGGACGCCGGGGTGTGGTCGCCGCGCACCACCGCTGTCCACGCGACCCACCTCAGCGACGAGGACGTCCGGACGCTCGGCAACTCGGGCGGGTACGTCTGCTTCTGCCCCACCACGGAGGCCGAGTTGGCCGACGGCATCGGTCCCAGCCTCGCGCTACGGACGGCCGGTGCGCGGCTCACGCTCGGCTCGGATTCCAACACCGTGATCGACATGTTCGCCGAAGCTCGAGGGCTGGCCATGCACGAACGGCTGGGCAGCGGCGTCCGGGACGGCTGGTCGGCCGAGGCGCTCTGGCAGGCGGCGACCAGCGACGGGGCGGCCTCCCTCGGCTTCGGCGGCCTGGGCGGCTTCGAACTCAGCCGATCCGTGCGCACCGCAGGAGCGGACGAGCCGCTGTGGGCCGCGTCCGCCGCCGACGTGGTGCCGCCCGGCGGACTCGATCCCGACTGGGTGCGTGCCGAACTGGAAGCGGCCATCGCCGAGGTCTGGGGACGCCTGTGAACAGCCTCGCGATCCGCAACATCGGCGAACTGGTGACCTGGGCCGACGACCAGCCGATCCGGCGCGACGCGGGGTTGGTGGTCGAAGACGGACGAGTGGCCTGGGTCGGTGCGTCCGCCGACACCCCGGCCGCCGACGAGTCTGAGGACGCAGAAGGCACGGCGGTGATCCCCGGGTTCGTGGACTCCCACACCCACCTGGTGTTCGCCGGCGACCGTTCCGAGGAGTTCGCCGCGCGGATGGCCGGACGCCCCTACGGGGCCGGAGGCATCCGCACAACCGTGGCCGCGACCCGATCTACGTCCGCGGCCGAACTGGAGGCGCTCGCCCGGCGGCGCATGGCCGAACTGCGTCGCCAGGGCACCACGACGGTGGAGATCAAGAGCGGGTACGGCCTCGACGTGGCCACCGAGGCCCGGCTCCTGCGGATCGCGTCCGGACTCACCGATGAGACCACCTACCTCGGCGCACACGTGGTGCCCGAAGGCTGGACGGCCGACGCCTACGTCGCGCTCGTCACGGGAGAGATGCTGGAAGCCTGCGCGCCGCATGCGCGCTGGGTGGACGTGTTCTGCGAGCGCGGCGCGTTCGATGTCGACCAGTCGCGGACGGTCCTCCGGGCAGGCGTGGACGCCGGACTGCTGCCCCGCGTCCACGCGAATCAACTGGGGTTCGGCCCCGGCGTTCAGCTGGCCTGCGAGGTGGGTGCCGCGGCTGCCGACCACTGCACGTACCTGAGCGACCCTGACGTGTCGGCCCTGGCCGAGGCCGGGGTGGTCGCGGGGCTATTGCCCGGTGTCGAGTTCTCCACCCGCCACCCCTACCCTGACGCCCGGCGCCTGCTGGCCGCCGGGGTTCGGGTCGCGATCGCCACCGACTGCAACCCCGGCACGTCGTACACCTCATCCATGCCGTTCTGCCTCGCGCTCGCCGTTCGGGAAATGGGGCTCACCCCGACCGAGGCGCTGCACGCGGCCACCCAGGGTGGCGCGTGGTCACTGCGACGAGAGGACGTTGGCCACCTGCGGGTTGGCGCGCGGGCCAATCTGGCGTTCCTGGACGCACCGAGCCATGTGCACCTCGCCTACCGCCCCGGCGTGCCGCTGGTGCGACGGGTGCTGGTGGGCGCGCACCTGACCGCTCATAGGGACTGCCGCGAGAACTCAGAGGGCAACCCTTCGTGACGGCTCGCTCGTCCCTCGCGAGCCTCCTCAGGGAGCGGTAGCCCACCCCGCCTCAGGATTCGCGGACTCCGGGCTCAACGAACGGGGGCTTGACCACCTCGAAGGGCTCCCGTCGCTCGCGGACGATCACGTCCACCTGGTCGCCGAGCGACACTGAGCGGTCGAGCAGTGCCAGCGCAATGCCGGCCCCGAGAGTCGGCGAGAACGTGCCCGAGGTAACCTCACCGACGCGGGTCCCGTCCGCTTGCACCGGCATGTGCGGACGCGGGATGCCGCGTCCCAGCGCTTTGAGTCCACGCAGGAGGGGGCCCGACTTGGCCTCGCGCTGCGCGCGCAAGGCGTCCGCACCCCAGAACGCCGGTTTGGTCCAGCCGACCGCCCAGTTCAGGTTCGCCATCACCGGCGAGATCTCGGGGCTGAGGTCGTGGCCGTGCAGCGGGTAGCCCATCTCGGTGCGCAGGGTGTCCCGTGCGCCGAGGCCGCACGGGAGGATGTCGTACTCGCGTCCGGAGGCAAGTACCGCGTCCCAGACACCGACGGCGGCCGCAGCCGGGACGATCAGTTCGTAGCCGCGCTCGCCGGTGTACCCGGTGCGACAAACGATGAGGTCGACCCCGCCGTACCCGGCGGTGACGAAGCTGAGGTAGTCGTGCCCGACCGGCAGCCCGAGTGCGGCCAGGGTCTCGTCCGAGTTGGTGCCCTGCACTGCGATCACGGCGTGGTCGCGATGCTCGTTGCGCACCTCGATCCCCTCCGGCGCCGCTGCGACGAGCAAGCCGGCGACCTCGGTGGTGTTCGCGGCGTTGGGCACGAGGAAGACCTCGTCCGGCGAGATCAGGTAGGTGAAGATGTCGTCGACAGTCCCGCCGGAGGCGTTGCAGGCCAGCGTGTACTGCGCCTGGCCAGGCTGGATGCGAGACAGATCGTTGGTCAGGCAGCTGTTCACGAAGTCGGCAGCGCCCACGCCGAGGACGCGCACCTTGCCCAGGTGGCTGACGTCGAACACCCCCACCGCACCACGCACCGCCCGGTGTTCGGCGACCACGCCGGAGTACTGCAGCGGCATCAGCCAGCCACCGAACTCCGAGAATTTGGCACCGAGCGCCTCATGGCGATCGTGCAGCGGGGACTTGAGCGGTTCAGTCATCGGTGGCCTCCTCAGCGTCAGGGTAGTCACATGCAGGCGCGAAGGATGCCGGCAAGGTCAGTCGGCGTCACCCGAACCGGGTTGCCCTTGGTGCTGGACGCGTTGGCGGCGGCCCGGGAGACCTCATCGATGCCTTCCTCGGTGAGGCCCAGCTCGGCCAGCCCGCGTACGCCCAGATCGGCGGCAGTCTCAGCGAACCACTCGGTGAAAGCGGACGGTTCCCGTTGGCCGGTGAGGAGTTCGCCCACCTCGGCGTAGCGGTCGATCACCGCGTTGTTGCCGGACACGCCCAGAGCGGTGAGATTGTGCTCGCTGACCGCCACCATCACGGCTGCGGTGATCGCTCCGTGCGGCGCACCCAGGTAGCCCCCCAACGGGCCGGCCAACCCGTGGGCAGCACCGAGCTTGCCATTGGCCAGCGCAAGTCCGGACAGCAGAGCGCACAGGCTCACGTCGGTGCGGGCGTCGAGGTCCTCGGGGTGGTGGTAGGCCCGGCGCAGCCCGGACGCTGCCCGCCGGATGCCTTCGCGGCAGAACCCGTCGGTGAGCGGGGTGGCGAAGGGCGAGACGAACGGCTCGATGCACTGCACCAGCGCGTCGAGCCCGGCGTGCGCGGTGGTGCCGGGCGGACAGGTGAGGGTCAGTCCGGGGTCGACGATCGCCACCCTCGGCAGCATGGACGCTGACCGCAGACTTACTTTGACCCGGTGCTCGGTCGAGGTGACGACGCCATTGGCGGTGACCTCAGAACCAGTGCCCGCCGTGGTCGGCAGGGCCACCACCGGCAACGACGCAACGCTCAGCGGACGCCCGTCGCCGACGACCTCGGCGTAATCGAGGGGGTCGCCGCCATTGGTGGCCAGCGCGGCGATGACCTTCGCTGCGTCCAACACGGCGCCGCCGCCGACACCGATGACGACGTCCGCGCCGTGCTCGCGAGCAGCCGCGGCGCCGGCGCGCACCACCTCCATGGTCGGCTCACCCGCGATCGCGAACGTGGCGTAATCAGCGAGCGACTCGTAGACCGAGAGGTGGCGGGACGCGTCCGAGCCGGTGCAGATGAAGGGACGCTTGCCGAGGTCGGCAACCGCCTCCGCGAGTTCGGCGCTACGGCCGGCGCCGAAGGCGATCCGTCCGGCGGTGGCGAAGTTGAAGGAGAGCACGAGCCCATCCTGCCGCAAGGCGGCTGTATGAACTCGTATGAACCCTGTGGAATGGTCCGGCTGACGCGCGAACTTCGTGAAGGCTGCCGCCAAGGACTACCAGGGGGGAACCATGCGAAGACTGCTCGCCACAATCATGTCTGTGCTGCTGGCTGCGGCAATGCTGCTAGCCGCGCCAGACACTGCCGAAGCCGCGAAGAAGAAGTTCAAGGTCTCGATCGCTGCCAGCGTCTCGAGCATCACCGTGGGCGAGCACTTCACCATCAGCGGACGGATCACGCCCGCGGTGGCCGGCAAAGCGGTCACCATCAAGAAGAAGGTGGGGAGCGGGAAGTGGTACGGCAGTACCAAGGTCTACACCGCAGCCGACGGTAGCTACTCCTTCGATGCCGCCCCGCCCCAGCTCGGCAAGATCTACTACCGCACCTACACCGCCAAGAAGGGTAAGTACAAGGCCGCCTACTCCAGAACCATCAGCATCATGGTGAAAGCCGCCCCCAAGCCGGTGCAGCAGGCGGCTTCGGTGACCATCACCGGTACCGGCGCGACGAACATCACCGCGGGCGACAGCTACGTCGTCAAAGGCACCGCTTCGGCGAACCTCGTAGGCAAGACCGTGGTGCTGGCTACGCAGGACACCTCCGGCTGGTCCGACCTGACTTCGGCGACCGTGGCCGCTGACTCGACCTTCGCGCTCTCCGCACCGGCGACTTCGGCAGGCGCCGGTCGAGCCCTGAAGGTTTACGCGCCTGCGACCAGCACCACTCTCTTCGCAGAGAGCAGCACCGCGACGTTCAACGTGTATGGCTGGTACTACCTGACCGAGCGGACAGAGTACGAAGGCGACTACAGCGAGGGTGGCGCGACCATCAACGCCATCTACTACGCGAAGTCGGTCTACGAGTCTCCCTACTACTACAACACGCCTTACAGCGTTCAGTTCGATCTGTCGCGGAAGTGCACCACCTTCGCGGCGACCATCGGTTGGGCCGACACGGCTAAGGCAACCAGTTCGGGGAGCTTCGCGGTCTACAAGGATTCCGTCCTGATCCAGTCCTACCCAGGCACGAAGTTCGGCACCGGGACACCGATCAGCCTGGGCATTAACGGCGCGCTGAGGTTGAAGCTCGAAGTGCAAGCGACGGCCGGCTCTGGCTACATGGTCTTCGGAGACGCCAAGATCCTCTGCGCTTTCTGATCCCACAACCGCGAAGGTGGGCCGAAATTGGTTGGTGCGCCACCATTTCGGTCCACCTTGCCTGGATCGCGCGAATCCGGACGGGAAAGGTCGCGGGAAGCGACGGCGCGGAACCAGCCACGTCCGGCAATCCGGTCAATCGGGACTAGCCTTGGGTGAGCGCCTGTTTGGGCCCAAAGGAGAGGATCTACACCGTGTTGACGAACACTCTGCCCGCGATCAGCTTGTCCGCGACGGTTGGCAAGGATCCCGGGGTTCTCGTGGTCGGGTTGGCGGAGACCTCAGACGGCGATCTGCTCGTCGGGCTTCCCGATGAGGTCGCGAAGTCGTTCACCAAAGCCCTCGGCGCGGATGTCGCGACCGTGGCCAAGCAGCTCGGCGCGGTTACCAAGACGGGCAAGACCGTCCTGCTTCCCGGAGCCGGCGGCCTGAAGCTCGTCGTGGTCGGCGTCGGTCCGATCGACGTCACGCCCGAGCAGGTACGCCGGGCCGCGGGCGCTGCCGTCCGCCTCGTCGCCGGGTTGCCCTCGGACGCCCCGAAGTCGGTCACCATCAGCCTGGAGACGTCCGAGCCACAGGTGATCAAGGGCGCGGCCGAGGGCGCACTGCTCGGCGCCTACAGCTACCGTCCGGTGTCGCCGAGCGTGCCCGGCATCGGCGAGATCGTGCTGGTCTCGGCCAAGCCGCGGACCGAGAGCAAGCAGGCTGTCGAACTGGCCGCGGTCACCGCCGGCGCGGTCGTACTGGCCCGCGACTGGGTGAACGCACCCGCCAACGACCTCTACCCCGAATCGTTCGCGGAAGCTGCCAAGGCGGTTGCTCGCAACGCCAAGATCGGCGTCGAGGTTTGGGACGACAAGGCACTCGAGCGTGAAGGCTTCGGCGGCCTGATGGCGGTCGGCGGCGGCTCTCACCGTTTGCCCCGCCTGGTCAAGGTCTCCTACGCCCCACGCGGTGCGAAGTTCCACCTGGCGCTGGTCGGCAAGGGCATCACCTTCGACACCGGCGGCGTCAACCTCAAGCCGGCGGACGGCATGTACACCATGAAGTCCGACATGGCCGGGGCCGCCTCGGTGCTCGCCGCGGTCTCGGCGATCGCCCAGCTGGGCCTGAAGATCCGGGTCACCGCCTGGGCCGCCATGGCCGAGAACATGCCTTCCGGCGCCGCCTACCGCCCCTCCGACGTGCTCACCATCTACGGCGGCAAGACCGTCGAGAACGGCAACTCCGACGCTGAGGGCCGTCTGGTGATGGCCGACGCCCTGGTGAAAGCCTGCGAGGAACACCCAAATCTCGTGGTGGACGTCGCCACCCTCACCGGTGCCTGCATCGTCGCGCTCGGTGAGCGCGTGGCCGGCCTGATGGCCCGCGACGACCAGACCGCAGACCTGGTGCTGGACGCGGCCGAGGCCGCCGGTGAGCAGTTCTGGCAGTTGCCGATCCCCGAGGACGCCCGGCCCAAGCTGGAGTCGAAGGTCGCCGACCTGAGATCGACCGGCGACCGTCCCGGCGGCGCCCTCACCGCGGCCGCTTTCCTCTCCGAGTTCGTCCCTGCCGAGATCCCGTGGGCGCACCTCGACATCGCCGGCCCCTCGTTCAACAACGGCGCCGCCTACGACTACACGCCCGCCGACGCCACCGGAATGAGCGTCCGCACCCTGGTGGCCCTCGCACACGTGCTGGCGAACTGAGGATGGAGTTCAACTACGACCTCGTGGTCGTCGGTGCCGGCGCCGCCGGGCTGCTGGCGGCCGTCGCCGCCCGTCGCCTCGGCCAGACCGTCCTGGTGGTCGAAGCCGACCGACTGGTCGGTGGTAGCACTGCTCTGACCGACGGACGGCTCTGGCTGCCCGGCCACCACCTCGGGGCGAAATCAGCGCAGGATTCGCCCGAGGACGCGACGGCCTACCTCGCCGGGCTCCTGGGCGAACCAACTCCTGCCTCCAGCCTGGAACGGCGCGCGGCCTATGTCAGCGCCGCCGGCCACCTGGTCCGATGGCTGACCTCCTCGAAGATCCCGCTGAACCCCGTCCGCTCGCTGGGCGACTACCACCCCGAGCTGCCCGGCGCGAAGATGCAGGGACGCGTGCTGCAGACCCAGCCGATGGATCGAAAGGCGCTGGGCGAATGGGAGGACAAGCTGCGCCCCGAGCCCGAGTCCGGCAGCGGCCCGCTGGCGCGGTTCCTGCCGAAACGACGGATCACCGAGTCGACCGGCGAATCGCTCGTCGCCCAGCTGCTGCTGCGCGCGACGGCCAACGGCGTCGACATCTGGCTCGAGTCCCCGCTGGTAGAACTCGTCAGCACCGACGATCGGATCAGTGGGGTCGTCGTGCGCCGGGACGGCGCGGACGTCACGGTGAGTGCCGAGATGGTCCTGCTGGCAAGCGGTGGCTTCGAGCGCAGCCAGGAGTTGCGCGAGGAGTACCTGCCGCTGCCCACGCAGACCGATTGGTCGACCAGCGTCGCCACGAACACGGGCTTGGCCCTACAGCGAGCAATGGCCCACGGTGCCGCGACGGCAGACCTCGACGCTGCCTGGTGGCGTCCGGTGATGGTGGCCGACGGCGTGTCGTACCCGCTGGATGGTGCCCGGGAGAGGGCACATTCCCTGATCGTGGATTCGGTGGGTGACCGGTTCTTCGACGAGTGCACCATCGACGACTCGGTCGGCCGCGCCGTCTACGACCGGGGCTACGGCGTGCGCGCGGTGCCGTCCTTCCTGGTCATGGACAACCGGCATCGCCAGCACGTGCCGCTCGGTCCGTGGCCGGCGAACAACACCCCGCGCAAGGCGATCGAGTCCGGCGACATCGTGCGAGCGAGCACGCTCAACGACCTGGCCCAGTCGCTGGGCATCGACCGCGCCGGCCTCCTGGGCAGCGTGGTGCGGTTCAACGGTTTCGCAGCCAAGGGCAAGGACCTCGACTTCGGACGCGGTGAGTCGTCGGTAACCCGCGAGGGCGGCAAGCGGCGCAACCCGAGCCTCGGAAAGTTGGACAAGGGGCCGTTCTGGGCGGTGAAGGTCTACCCCGGGGACGCCGGCACCAAGGGCGGACTGCTCACGGACGCCGACTCACGCGTACATCGTGGCGACGGCACTGCGATCGAAGGCCTCTACGCCTGCGGCGGCGTGGCTGCGTCCATCTTCAAGCGGACCTCGCCCGGCCCGGGTGCCGCCCTGGGCGAGTCGTTGATACAGGCGTTCCTGGCGGTCACTGCGGGCTCACGCTCGGCCGAAAGCATCGACTGAGCTTCGGCCAACCCAGTTTTGACCGGTTATGCGACCCGCTCGGCGGTCCCGAACTGGATCAACCCAAAAACAACTGGTTCTCAGGCCCGAAATCCGCCTGGTAACCAGTTGTTCTTGGGTTGATCTCGCCACCGGCTACTTGGCCACCCGCAAAACCGGTTGAACTCGGGTTGAACCCCCGTGGGCGGACCGCTGATCGCCGGACCGAGCCGCATCGGCTCCGGGACTCAGCCTCCGGAACGGCGCCGGGCGTTGTAGTCGCGCATGCGCTGCGGGTAGCCGACCACACCTGCGTCGTAGGCAGGCAGCTTGTGGTTGGACGCGAAACCGCGTGCCCAGTCGACATCGAGGACGCTGCGCCGCGTCCACTCACCGTCGTGCGCGATCAGCAACAACGTTGCCCTGGTCACCGTGGTGGGCTGCTCGATGAAAGCTTCGACTCCACGACGGCTGGCAAGGAATTGCTCAAGGTGGTCGATGGTCGCCGCGTCCATCCCGCCGCGCCCCGCAGTGCCGGCCTTGCGCCGCTTTCGTGAGAACCAAGCCACGGCGCCCATTATGGCGCCATGATTCGGGGCTAGTCTGAACCCTGAACCGATCAGATCGCGAAGGAGCCAAGCAATATGTCCACTCCCGTCCAGCTGCCGGCACTTGGGGAGAGCGTCACCGAAGGCACAGTCTCTCGCTGGCTCAAGCGTGTTGGTGATCGCGTCGAGGTGGACGAGCCGCTGGTCGAGGTCTCCACCGACAAGGTCGACACCGAAATCCCTTCGCCGGTCGCCGGCGTACTGCTGGAGATCCTGGTTCCCGAGGACGGTGTGGCCGCGGTCGGTGCGGTGCTCGCCCAGATCGGTGAGCCGAACGAGGCCGGGGGGGCCGCTGAGGCTGCGCCGGCAGCGCCTGATGTGGTTGAGACCGCTCCTGCTGCGGCCGCGGCTGTCGAGGCGGTTGTTCCGGACGAGCCCGCTCCGGTGCCCGCCGCTCCTGCTCCGGCTCCCGTCGCCCCGGAGCCTGCCGCTCCCGTCGCCGAACCGGTCGCTGCGGTCGCCCCGGCACCTGCTGCGGGCGGTACCGAGGTGCTGCTCCCGCAGCTCGGCGAGTCGGTCACCGAGGGGACGATCTCGCGCTGGTTGAAGAAGGTCGGTGACCCTGTCGAGGCGGACGAACCCTTGGTCGAGGTCTCCACAGACAAGGTCGACACCGAGATCCCATCACCGGCTTCGGGAGTGGTTCTGGAGATCCGAGTGGCCGAGGACGCCGTCGCGCCCGTCGGCTCGGTGCTGGCGGTCATCGGTGCCGCCGGTGCGGCGCCTGTGTCTGCTCCGGCCCCGGTAGTTCCTGCTCCGGTCACGGCTGAACCCGCGCCGGTCGCCGCGCCTGCCCCGGTACCGGCCCTGGCCCCGGTACCCGCTCCGGCCCCGGTACCCGCTCCCGTGCCGGCGGTGGCCGCTCCAGCGCCAGCCCCCGCGGCTGTCCCGGAGCCCTCGCCCGCTGAGCCCGCTGCTCGCCGGGCAGTCGCCGATGCGCCCGAGGCGCCCTATGTCACGCCGCTGGTGCGGAAGATGGCCGATGCCAACGATGTCGACCTGAACGCCATCTCCGGCACCGGCGTCGGCGGACGCATCCGCAAGCAGGACGTCCTCGCCGCCGCAGAGGCCAAGAAGGCCGAGGAAGCCGCCAAGGCGGCTGTCGCAGCCGTCCCGGCGCCCGCACCTACCCCCGCGGCCACCGCCCCCGTGCCCAGTCCTGGCCCGGCACCGGCTGCGCCGGCAAGTCCCGCCCCGTCCGCGGCAGCTTCCGCGACGAGCGCGGACGGCAGCCTGCGCGGAACCACTGCGAAGATGAGCCGCTTGCGTGCGACTATCGCCAAGCGCATGGTCGAGTCGCTGCAGGTCTCGGCACAACTCACCGCGACCGTCGAGGTCGACCTGACTGCGGTGTCCAAGCTGCGCGCCAAGGTGAAGGACGACTTCAAGGCCCGCGAGGGCGTGGGCCTGAGCTACCTGCCGTTCATCGCGAAGGCCGCGGCCGAGGCGCTGAAGCAGTTCCCCGTCGTCAACGCGACCATCGACACCGAAGCCGGCACGATCAGCTATGCCCACGCCGAGCACCTGGGCATCGCGGTCGACACCGAGAAGGGCCTGCTCGTCCCGGTGATCAAGGACGCCGGCGACCTCAACGTCACCGGACTGGCCAAGAAGATCGCCGATCTGGCTGCCCGTACCCGCGCCAGCAAGGTCACCCCGGACGAACTGACCGGTGGCACCTTCACGATCACCAACTACGGCTCGGCGGGCACCCTGTTCGACACCCCGATCATCAACCAGCCGCAGGTCGCGATCCTCGGCACCGGCGCGCTGGTGAAGCGTCCGATGGTGGTCAAGGACCCGAACCTCGGCGAGATCATCGCGGTGCGCGACATGATGTACCTCTCGCTCAGCTACGACCACCGCCTGGTGGACGGCGCCGAGGCCGCCCGCTTCCTCAGCTTTGTGAAGGCACGGCTCGAAGAGGGCGCATTCGGGGGTGAGCTCGGCCAGTGAGGGATCAGGTGCCCGACCGGACCCCGGTCGGGTTCCGCTACCTCGGCATCGTCGACGACCCGGCGACGCTGACCGACTACCACGAGGCCTGGGCGTTGCAGCGCGAAGTGCACGCCCAGGTGTCCGAGGGTTCTCTCGGCCCGCAAGTTCTCTACGTAGAACATCCCCCGGTGTACACCGCAGGACGCCGCACCGAGCCGCACGAACGTCCGCTCGACGGCACCCCAGTGGTGGACGTGGATCGCGGCGGCAAGATCACCTACCACGGGCCCGGACAGCTGGTCGGCTACCCGATCGTCTTCCTACCGCGCGGCGTCGGCGTGGTCGACTACGTCCGGCGCATCGAGGAGGCGCTGATCCGGCTCTTGGCCGGCTACGGCATCGACACCGGACGGGTGCCCGGGCGAACCGGGGTGTGGCTCGCGGCGGGCGGCGCCAAACCCGAGCGGAAGATCGCGGCCATCGGGATCCGGGTGTCGCGGCAGACCACCATGCACGGCTTCGCCCTGAACGTGACCTCCGACCTGACCGACTTCGGACGGATCGTGCCGTGCGGCATTTCGGACGCAGGCGTGACGTCGTTGGCGGACGAGCTGTCCGGACCGGCGCCGACCCTGGCCGAGGTGGGTCGAGCCCTCGAACCCCACCTGGTCGAGATGCTTCGTTTCGAACCTTTCGCATCGAGCCCTGATCTGAAGCGCCCAGCAATCCCGACAACCGCAGTCCGCTACGGTCTCAGCGTCTGATCGCTGCCAACTGGCGCTCTGAGAACCGGCTGGGACTCGCGCACCTCGTGGTGCCCTCACACCGACAGCAGCCTTTCGCCCGATGTTCGGGTTACGAAGCCCCAGGCTGGCCTCGTTGGCAGTGATTCGCGCGAGAAGGGGCATACCAGCCCGGAAAAGGGCCACACAACCCCCCTATCGGGCGAACCGGCCTGCGGCCAGCGCCGCAACCCCCGTCGTATCCCGACTATTGGGCGAACGGGGTTCCAGCTCGTCTCCAGCCGTGTGGGTCGGGGGTCATCGGGGACCAGGTTGTCGCCGCCATGATCGACCGCATCGTCCACCCCGCCGACGTCCCGACCTGAACGGAGCAAGCTATCGGCTCCGCAACCACGACCACCGACATTGACGGCCCCAACGAAGTCCTGGCGGTCTGGTCGAAGACGACGTCGAGCGCCCTCGCCTACGACATTCTGGGCGTGATTCGCGACGCCGTTCGGGTCAGCGACGGATAGCAGGTCGGGGATACTTCGCCGAAGACGAGGCATACCAGCCCTGAGAAGGGCCGCACCCACCCCTATGCGGCGAATCGGCGGCCAGCGCGGGCGATCTGGCCCCTGCCGCAGCCCGCGCGGGCGCGCCTGGCTAGGCCGGTTACGATTACCGGGTGACCGACACCCAGCCGCGACGCCTGCTCCGCCTCGAGGTGCGCAACGCCCAGACCCCGATCGAGCGCAAGCCTTCGTGGATCAAGACCACCGCCACCATGGGGCCGGACTATCGCGAGCTCCAGAAGCTGGTGAAGGACGAGGGCCTGCACACGGTTTGCCAGGAGGCCGGCTGCCCGAACATCTTCGAGTGCTGGCAGGACCGTGAGGCCACGTTCCTGATCGGCGGCGACTCCTGCACCCGCCGCTGCGATTTCTGCCAGATCGAGTCGCGCAAACCGTCCGGCTACGACACCGCCGAACCGGTGCGGGTCGCCGAGTCGGTGACCACGATGGGCCTGCGCTACGCCACCGTCACCGGGGTCTGCCGCGACGACCTCGAGGACGAGGGCGCCTGGCTGTATTCCGAGACCATCCGGCAGATCCATGCCCGCAACCCCGGCGTCGGCGTCGAGATGCTCGCCCCCGACTTCTCCGGACGCCGCGAGTTGCTCGACCAGATCTTCGACACCCGTCCGGAGGTCTTCGCCCACAACGTCGAGACCGTGCCGCGGATCTTCAAGCAGATCCGTCCGGGCTTCCGCTACGAGAAGTCGCTGCAGGTGCTCACCTGGTCGCGCGAGGTGGGCCTGGTGACCAAGTCGAACCTGATCCTCGGCATGGGCGAGACCCGCCAGGAGATCTCCCAGGCACTGCGCGACCTACATTCGGCTGGCACCGAGTTGGTCACGATCACCCAGTACCTGCGCCCGTCCGTCCGCCATCACCCGATCGATCGTTGGGTCACTCCGACCGAGTTCGACGAGCTCGCCGAGGAAGCCATGGCAATTGGCTTTGTCGGCGTTCTGAGTGGACCATTGGTACGTTCTTCCTACCGAGCCGGCCGGCTGTACCGGCAGGCGATGGCGGCCCGCGAGCAGCGGGTGAGCAACTAACCCGAAAGCACCGAAATGGCGAGCGAAAAGGCCAAGGAACTGGCCGCCAAGCAGAAGGCCGATGTCAAGGCCCTCAAGCTGGCGAAGAAGAACTCCACCAACCCCCGGGACTGGCCCTGGTACAAGCAGTACTGGCAGACCTACAAGGTGACCGCTGAGGTCGACCCGCAGCTCAACTGGTGGCTGTTCGGCGGCTTCTTCGGCGTACTCGTGGTCTTCCTGATCGTCGGATTGCTGCTGCCCCCGCTGTGGATGTGGCTGCTCATCGGCCTGCTCGGCGGCATCACCGCCGCGCTGTGGGTCCTGCTCGACCGGGCCAAGAAGGCCACCTACACCCGTTACGCCGGCCAGCCCGGTTCGGCTGAGGTCGCCCTCTCGATGCTCGACGCCAAGAAGTACTTCCACACCGCGGCGATCACCGCCACCCGCCAGCTGGACGCCGTCCATCGGGTCGTCGGCCCGTCCGGCATCGTGCTCATCGGCGACGGCGCTCCGGCCCGGGTCAAGCAGTTGCTCGCCAGCGAGGCGAAGAAGCACGAGCAGGTCGCCTACGGCGTGCCCGTGACCACCATCGTGATGGGCGACGGTGAGGGCCAGGTGCCGCTGGCGAAGCTGGCAGCGCACATCAAGAAGCTGCCCAAGAAGATGGAAGCCGTGCAGATCACCGACGTGAAGGCTCGGCTGCGCGCACTCGACGCGGTACGGCCGAAGGTGCCGATCCCCCGCGGCCCGATGCCGTCCATGAAGGGCGTCAACCGCGCGATGCGCGGGCACTGAGCTTGGCGAACCTGGTCAACGCTGAGCGCATCTCGATCGCGTTCGGCACCCGCATCCTGCTGGACGGGGTGAGCCTGGGCCTCGATAACGGCGACGTGGTCGGTGTACTCGGACGCAACGGGGACGGCAAGACCACGCTGCTGAAGTTGCTGGTCGGCGACCTCGAACCGGATTCCGGCCAGGTGGTGCGCAACCGGTCCGCGTCCATCGGGTATCTCGGACAGAGCGAGGACTTCGCGCCCGGGGCGACCGTCCGCGAGGTGGCGGTGCACGGCCGTCCCGACCACGCCTGGGCAGCGGACGCCGCGAAGCGCGCTGTGGTCACGCACCTGCTCGGGACGCTCGAGCTGAACCGTCCGGTCGCCGAGCTGAGCGGTGGTGAGCGGCGGCGGGTGAGCCTGGCGTCCATCCTGCTGGCCGGGCACGACCTGCTGGTGCTGGACGAGCCGACCAACCACCTCGACGTGGAGGCGGTCGCCTGGCTGGCCGATCACCTGAACCTGCTGCAGGCGTCTGGGATGGCGATGCTGGTGGTGAGCCACGACCGCTGGTTCCTGGACGCGGTCTGCAACCGCATCTGGGAGGTTCACGACGCCTCCGTGGACGCCTACGACGGCGGCTACGCGGCCTACGTGCTGGCCAGAGCTGAACGCGTCCGGCAGGCCACTGCGAACGAGTCCCGGCGGCAGAACCTGCTGCGCAAGGAGCTGGCCTGGCTGCGCCGCGGCCCGCCCGCGCGCACGTCGAAGCCGAAGTTCCGCATCGATGCGGCGAACGTCCTGATCGAAGACGTGCCACCCGCGCGCGACTCGCTGAAGCTGCTCGAGTTCGCGACCTCCCGGCTCGGCAAGGACGTTTTCGACCTGCATGGCGTGAGCTATGGGCTGCCGGACGGACGGACGCTGCTCGACCGGCTGGACTGGTCGATCGGGCCGGGCGACCGGATCGGCATCGTCGGGGTGAACGGATCGGGCAAGACCACGCTACTGCGCCTGCTCACCGGCGAGGTCGCGCCCCAGGTGGGCAAGGTGAAGCAGGGCCGGACGCTGCGGCTCGGGCACCTCTCCCAGGCGGTGACCGAGCTGGACGAGAGCGAGCGCGTGCTCGAGTCTGTGCAACAGCTGCAGAACCAGACCCGGTTGGCGACCGGACGTGAGGTGTCGGCGTCCAACCTGCTGGAGGACTTCGGGTTCACCGGGAATCGCCTGGTCACCCGGATCGGCGAGCTTTCCGGCGGCGAGCGGCGGCGGCTGCAGTTCCTGCGACTGCTGCTTTCCGAGCCCAATGTGCTCCTGCTCGACGAGCCCACCAACGACCTCGACATCGACACCCTCACCGTGATCGAGGATTACCTTGACACCTGGCCGGGCACCCTGATCGTGGTGTCGCACGACCGCTACTTCCTGGAACGCACCTGCGATGTGACCTACGCACTGCTCGGCGACGGCAGCTGCGTCCTGCTTCCCGGAGGCGTCGACGAGTACCTGGAGCGCCGCCGTCGCCGTGCTGATCCGCCGGTCGAGCCGGTCGGCACCTCGTCCAATCGGGCCAGGCCAGCGCCCGCCGAGGCCGCACGCCAACGGCAGGCGCGCAAGGATCTCGGCCGGGTCGAGAGCCAACTCGCAAAGGTCGCCAGCCGCATCGATGAGTTGCATGCACAGATGGCCGGGAATGCGTCCGACTACGAGCGGCTCAGCGCCCTCGGCGCGGACCTCGACCAAGCCCTGGCCAGGCAGGACGAGCTCGAAGGCCAGTGGCTGGAGCTGGCCGAGCAGGTCGGAGAGGGCTGATGTCACCATCGCCATGCATCCCGCCAGAGGACGCACAATGACGTGGCGGGCGATCGTCGGCGCGGTGGCCAGCGTCCTCGCCGGGGTGTTGGCCCTGCTGTCCGTGGTGTCCGGGTGGGTGCAGACGATGACCACCGACACCGATCGGGTGGTGGCATTGTTGGCTCCCCTGGCGCAGGCGCCGGCCGTCCAGGAGCTGCTCAATGCGCAACTCACCGATGCGATCAGCCGGCCGCTGCCGCTGGGTGACACCGAGGTGGTGCGCGGCTTGGTCGGACGGACGGTGGCCGGCTTCACCAGCAGCGAGCTGTTCGCGTCCGCCTGGACCACCAGCCTGCGGTTGAGCCACGCCGAAGTCAGCGCGCTGCTGCGCGACGAGCCCGGCCGGGTGGCCGTGGACGGTGGCCTCGTCCAGTTGCGCCTGGCACCGTTCGTCGAAGCGCTCAAGCAGCCCCTGCGCGACGCCGGAGTGCCGATGATCGACCGACTGCCCGATGTGACCGCGACGATCCCGCTGGTGCAGATCGATCCGAACCTGGTGCCGAGGGTCCAGACCGCCTACCGCTATCTGGTCGCCCTGGCGGACGTGTTGCCGTGGCTGGTGCTTGGCTGCGTCCTGCTTGCGCTCTGGGCCTGGCCCAGCCTGCGTCGCGGCCTGCTGTGGGTCGGGCTGAGCCTTCTGGCCGGCGCGGCCGTGCTCTGGGCCGTCCTGTCCGTCGCCGGACGGACGGCCGCCGGCCTGCTCGCCGACGGCCTTGAGCCGGTGGCGAACGTGGTGCTCAGCGCCGCACTCCACCCGATGCGCGAGCCTGCTCTCGCGATCGCGGTACTCGGCCTTGGCCTGACTTTCCTTGGCGCGATGATCGTCACCGACCCTCGCAAGGTGGGGTGAAGGCGAGGGTGGGGACGAACGGTGATCACCGGGACCGGCGAACGGTCACCCGGGCTCAGTAGCGGATGTAGACCACCTGCGAGGCCAGGTACTCGTGGAGGCCATGCTTGCCGTCCGCACCGCCGATGCCCGACTTCCGCCAGCCTGCATGGAAGCCCTGGATGCCTTCGAAGTGCTCACGGTTCACGTAGGTCTCGCCGAAGTTGAGGTCCTTGATCGACTGCATCACGGTGTTGACACTGGTGGTGAACACAGACGACGTCAGGCCGTACTCGACGTTGTTGGCGTCGGCGATCACCTGGTCGTAGTCGTCCCACTTCAGGATCGGCAGGACGGGCCCGAAGACCTCCTTCTGCACGATCTCGGAATCCTGGGTGGCGCCGGCGATCAATGTGGGCTCGTAGAAGTAGCCCGTGCCCTTGTCAGCGCGCTTTCCGCCGGTGACGATCTCGGCACCCGCGGCCACAGCGCGCTGCACCATTGCGTCGATCTTCTCCAGCTGGGCGGCGTCGATCTGCGAACTGTAGGCCGGGGCCGGGTCGCTGAACGGGTCGCCGATGGCCGCCGCTTCGAAGGCGGCCTTCAGCTTGGCCACGAACTCGTCGTAGATGCTGGCATGGACGTAGACCCGCTCGGCGCAGTTGCAGACCTGGCCGGAGTAGATCAGCCGGGAATCGGTGACGGCCTTGACGGCCAGCGCGAGGTCGGCGTCGCCGAACACGATCGCCGGCGCCTTGCCGCCGAGTTCGAGGGAGGTCTTCATAACCTTGTCGGCCGCGTCGCGCAAGATCTGCTGGCCGGCTTCGACCGATCCGGTCAGCGAGACCATGTCGACGTCCGGGTGCTGCACCAGGGTGCGTCCCAGGCTCGAACCGGCACCGGAAACGAAGTTCAGCACGCCGCCGGGCAGGTCGAGCGTGGCGACCAGGCGGGCGAACTCGAAGGTGGTCGCCGGGGTGTTGCTGGACGGCTTGAGGATGGTCGTGCACCCGGCCAGCAGGGACGGGGCCACCTTGCGCGCCATCACGAAGAACGGGAAGTTCCATGGGCAGATACCGGCGACCACCCCGACCGGCTTCTGGAACAGCAGGATGTTCTCGCGCGGGTCGTCGGAGTTGATGATCTCGCCCTCGTAGATCCGCGCCCAGCCGGCGTAGTAGTCGAAGTACTCGGCGGTCACGTCGATCTCGACCTGGGCAAGTGGCAGGATCTTGGCCTGCTCGCTGGCCAGCGTCCGAGCCAGCTCGACGCGGTTGGCGCGGATCAGTTCGGCGAACTTCTTCAGGTACGCGCCGCGACTGACCGGAGCCTGCTTGGCCCAGGCCGGCTGGGCCGCCTTGGCCGCTTCGACGGCGCGGTTCGCGTCCTCGTCATCGCCCTTCGGCGCACGAGCGATCACCTCGTTGGTGTAGGGGTTCTCGACGTCGATCCAGTCCGCGGAGTGGGAGTCGACAAGCGCCCCGTTGATGAACTGCTGATAGGTCTCCACTGGTGAGCACACCTCTTTCAACGATTCAGTACGGCTTTGTACTGACTCTGTGGTAGCACACCGGAAGCGTTTTGGTAAGACCAAAGAACTAATCGGTCGGACCATTATGCGAAGCCGGCCAGCACCCCGTCCCCGACAAGGTGGTCACCCGCGCACCACCTGAGGCCCCACTGACCACTCTGGTAGAAAGCTGGGCTACTCCCCCGCGGCCTGAGCGATGCCGAGGGTGCGATAGGCGCGACGGATGTGGCGCTCGATCAGCGCGGCGGCGGACGCGGAATCGCCGGCTTCGATCGCGTCCAGGATCTCCTGATGCTCGACGATGAGTTCCTGGCGATGACTCGGCCAATCCGGCAGCGCTGCGGACGCGGTTCGGATCGCCTCGCGGACGGCCTGCCGCATGGCAACGGTGAGATCGGCGATCAACTCGCTCTGACCGGCCCGGGCGATCTGCACGTGGAAGTCGGTGTCGAAGTCGTTGAACTCGGCGATCGGCTCGGCCTCGTCCATCGCGCTCATCAGGCCGCGAAGCCGCCGCAAAGCACGAGCGTCGGCGTGCTGTGCGGCCAACGCGGCCGAGGACCGCTCGAGCGCGATCCGGGTCTCGGTCAGGTCGGCTGTAGCAGTGTCCGACAAGGCCAGATGCAGCTGGAAGATCCGAGCCAGCGCGTCCCCTCTGGCTGGGGCGATGCGGGTGCCGCGGCCCGGTCCGGCGCTGGACGTGATCAGGCCCTGGGTCTGCAGCACCCGCATGGCCTCGCGGACGGCGGAGCGGCCGACCCCGAGTTGCACCGCGAGGTCGCGCTCGGTCGGCAACTGGTCGCCCGGATGGTGCGTGCCGGCCAGGATGCCGGCCTCGATGTGCCTGAGCACCACCTCGTAGGCGTGCAGTTCGGTGTGCTTCGTGGGTACCACGCCCTCATTGTGTCCGAAAACCGCCCTCGTCCCCATCAAGGTGGTCACCCGCGCACGGCATGAGGCCACAACTGACCAGTCCGGCCAGGAAGAGGCCGGACACCACAGGCGCCACCCACTTGACGTGACCGGAAACCGGGTGGACACTCGAATCGGTCTGACCAATAGCGACGACCGAGGCGACGCTGCCGCGAGGAGGAACGATGACGATCCCCACCGAAGGCCTGAAGGTGGCCCTGTTCGCCACCTGCATCAACGACCTGATGTTCCCGAGCACGCCGAAAGCGGTTGTGGCCGTGCTGGAGCGACTCGGTTGCACCGTGGAGTTCCCAATGGAACAGACCTGTTGCGGGCAGATGTTCACCAATACCGGATACTTCGACGCCGCCGTCCCTGCCGTGCGCGCCTACGTCCGCGCGTTCGCCGACTACGACTACGTGGTGGCACCGTCCGGGTCGTGCGTGGGAGCGATCCGGCACCAGCACCCGATGCTGGCCGAGCATGCCAAGGACGCCAAGCTGCTGGCTGAGACCGAGGCCCTGGTGAAACGCACCTACGACCTCTCCGAGTTCCTCGTGGACGTGGTGGGCGTCACCGATGTCGGCGCCTACTTCCCGCATCGGGTGACCTTCCACCCCACCTGCCACTCGGTGCGGGTGGCGAAGGTGGGCGACCGTCCGCAGACGCTGCTGAGTGCGGTCAAGGGCATCGACCTGGTGCCGCTACCGGACGCCGACCAGTGCTGCGGCTTCGGCGGCACGTTCTCGATCAAGAACCCGGACGTCTCCGTGGCAATGGGCTCCGACAAGGCCAGACACGTCATGGAGACCGGCGCGGAGTACCTGGTCACCGGCGACAACGCCTGCCTGATGCACATCGGCGGCCTGCTGCACCGGCAGCACAGCGGAGTGAAGCCGATCCACTTGGCCGAGATCCTCGCTTCCACCGAGGGGGCACTGGCATGACCACCACCGAGCCCGTCCGGCGCACCCCGGCACCGCCCAGCGGCACCTACCTGGGCATGCCGAAGTTCGCCCGCGGCGCGAAGACGCAGCTGGAGAACAACCAGCTTCGCCGCAACCTGCACAAGGCCACGCACACGATCCGGGCCAAGCGGGCGGCGCGCGTAGCCGAAGTTCCGCAGTGGCAAGAGCTCCGGCTGGCGGCCGAGGCGATCAAGAACCGCACCCTGCGCCACCTGGACACCTACCTGGTGCAGCTGGAGGAATCGCTGACCCGCGCTGGAGCAACCGTCCATTTCGCCAGGGACGCGGCCGAGGCCAACCGGATCGTGGTCGACCTGGTGCGGGCCAAGGGCGTGGACGAGGTGGTCAAGGTCAAGTCGATGGCCACCCAGGAGATCGAGCTGAACGAGGCCCTCGAAGCGGCCGGCATCGCCGCCTGGGAGACCGACCTTGCCGAGCTGATCGTGCAGCTGGGCCATGACCGGCCCAGCCACATCCTGGTGCCGGCGATCCACCGCAACCGGTCGGAGGTGCGGGAAATCTTCCTGCGCGAGATGAAGCTCTACGGCACGCCGGCGCCGGCCGACCTGAGCGATGATCCGGCGGTGCTGGCGGGGGCTGCCCGCGTCCATCTGCGGGAGAAGTTCCTGCGCGCGAAAGTCGCGGTCTCTGGTGCGAACTTCGCGATCGCCGAGACCGGGACGCTGGTGGTGGTCGAGTCCGAGGGCAACGGACGGATGTGCCTGACCCTGCCGGAGACCCTGATCTCGGTGGTCGGCATCGAGAAGGTATTGCCGACCTTCGCCGACCTCGAGGTATTCATGCAGCTGCTGCCGCGCTCGTCAACCGGCGAGCGGATGAACCCCTACACCTCGATGTGGACCGGGGTCACCCCCGGCGACGGGCCGCAGGAAGTGCACGTGGTGCTGATCGACAACGGCCGCACGAACGTGTTGGCCGACCCGATCGGACGCCCCGCGCTGCGCTGCATCCGCTGCTCGGCCTGCCTCAACATCTGTCCGGTCTACGAGCGGGTCGGCGGCCACGCCTACGGCTCGGTGTACCCCGGACCGATCGGAGCGGTGCTGACGCCTCAGCTGCGCGGGATCACGTCCGAGATCGACCAGTCGCTGCCGTTCGCGTCCAGCCTGTGCGGGGCGTGCTTCGAGGTCTGCCCGGTGCGGATCCCGATTCCGGACATGCTGGTGCACCTGCGTCACCAGGTGGCCGAGGCCAAGAGCCACGGGCGTCCGCACCTGGAGTCGACGCTGATGGCCGGCGGCGGCTGGATGTTCGCCAAGGCCGGACGCTTCGAGGCCGCCGAGGCGATGGCCGCAGTGGCCGCGAGAGTGCTCCACAAGGACTATTTGGGGCCGCTGCCCTGGCCGGCGGCAGCCTGGACGCGAGCGCGCGACCTGCCGATGCCGCCGACCGAGTCCTTCCGCGCCTGGTGGCAGCGGACCCGAGGGGAGGAGTCGAAATGAGCGCGCGCGACGAGGTGCTGGGCCGGATTCGCTCGGCGCTGGCTGACGTCGTGCAGCCGGATCCGGAGCTCGACGTGCCGATCCCGTGGACCTACCGGCAGCCGACGCCGATGCCCGACGTGCTGGCTCAATTCGTTGAGCAGACCCAGGACTACCGAGCCGTGGTCGAACGGGTTCCGGCAGCCGGGGTGGCGGACGCGTGCGCGCGGCTGCTGACCACCTCCGGAGTGCGCTCGGTGGTGCTGCCACCGGGATTGGACGCCTCCTGGCGAGCGGCGATCGAGGCCGCCGGGATCGCGGTGCATTCCGACGACCCGGTGCTCTCGCGGCAGGAGTTGGACGGGATCGACGGCGTCGTCACCGCCGCGACGGTGGGCATCGCCGAGACCGGCACGATCGTGCTCGACCACGGCGACGACCAGGGCCGGCGCGCGACCACGCTGCTGCCCGACACCCACCTGGTGGTGGTGCGCGCCGACCAGGTGGTCTCGGACGTGCCCGAGGCGGTCGGACGCCTCGGCGTGGCGATCGCGGCCGGCCGTCCGCTGACTTGGATCAGCGGCCCGTCCGCCACCTCGGACATCGAACTCAGCCGGGTGGAAGGCGTCCACGGCCCACGCACGCTGCTGGTGATCCTGGCCGAGTAACCCAGCCACGGTCCCTGGACCCGCCGCAGATCCTGAGCGCCAGAAGGCCTCGAGGCTTCGTCAAGCTCAGCCAACGACCCCTGAGCCTGACGAAGGGCCACCGGCTCCACCAAAACCCACCCAACGACCCCTGAGCCTGACGAACGGCCACCGGCTCCACCAAAGCCCACCCAACGACCCCTGAGCCTGACGAAGGGCCACCGGCTCCACCCAAGCCCACCCAACGACCCCTGAGCCTGACGAAGGGCCATCCGTCCAGCCAATGGCGTGCGAGATGATCTTCAGCGTGTTCACCAAGCGCCGTCCGGACGCACCCGCCGGCTTCTTCGAGGTTGAGGCCGCCGGCCTGCGCTGGCTGCAGGTGCCCGGCGGAGTGCCGGTGGTCGGCGTCCGCTCGGTGTCGGCCGGTGAGGTCGTGCTTGAGCGGGTGCGCCCCGCAGCGGCGACGGCGCACGCGGCGGCCAGGTTCGGCGCACAACTCGCGGTGACCCACGATGCTGGGGCTCCGGCTTTCGGCTCCCCACCGGACGGGTGGAGTGGCGACGGGTTCATCGGCGACCTGCCGTTGTCGCTGCGCCCGCAGCAGAGGTGGGGTGAGTTCTATGCCGAACAGCGGGTGCTGCCCTACGCGCGGCAGGCACACCAGCTGGGGAACCTGAGTGCGTCTGGACTGGCGCTCATAGAGGCCCTGAGCGAGCGACTGGCGTCCGGCGAGTTCGACGACGATTCGCCGCCGGCTAGGATCCACGGCGACCTTTGGGCGGGCAACGTCCTGTTCAGCGGGGAGTCGGCGACCGTGATCGACCCGGCCGCCCACGGCGGCCATCGGATCGCCGACCTGGCGATGCTGGCCCTGTTCGGCCTGCCCCACCTGAACGAGGTCTTCGCCGCCTACGCGGACGCGAGCACCCGGCTTCCGTCCGACTGGCGCCCACTGATCGCCCTGCACCAGTTGCATCCATTGCTGGTGCACGCGGTGCTGTTCGGCGGCGGCTACGGTGAGCAGGCCGCGGCTGTTGCGCACCGGTACTCGGCCAGAGCTTGACGGCTCGACGCGTCACGTCGGCGCTGGTTTGACTCACGGCCGCGCCCCGGGTCACCCTGGATGCATGTGGAACTGACCGCTCGTCCTGACCCACCAGCGATCGAGGAAGTTCCGTGTCTGCATCCCTGTTCTGTTCCGGCTTGGCCGCGTCCTTCGGCGCCCGGCCGCTGTTCGCCGGCCTTGATCTGACCCTCGCCCCGGGCGACGTGACCGCTCTGGTGGGCCCGAACGGGTCGGGCAAGACCACCCTGCTGCGCATCCTCGCCGGTGAGCACACGCCGGACAGCGGTTCCGTCCGACTGGCCCCGCCGGACACATCCGTCGGCTACTTGCCCCAGTCAGCGCCGCTGGCTACGGAATCCGTGCTCGACTACGCCCTCCGTCGGACCGGGGTGGGTCGGGCGTCCGCCGAGTTCGAGCTTGCCGCCGGGCGCCTTGCCGACGACGAACCGGGCACGGACGACGCCTACGCCCGCGCCTTCGAGCACTGGCTCGCCCTCGGCGGCGCCGATCTGGAGTCGCGGCTGACCGCCACCCTCGCTCAACTCGGCCTGGACACCGAGCCGGCGCGTCCGCTCGGGACCCTTTCGGGGGGCCAGGCCGCGCGGGTAGGCCTTGCGTCCATCCTGGTCAGTCAATACGACGTCCTGCTGCTCGACGAGCCCACCAACAACCTCGACCTCGACGGCCTGAGGGCAATGACCACCTTCGTCACCGCCCAGCGCTCCCCGATCCTGATCGCGTCCCATGACCGCGCCTTCCTCGACACCGTCGCCACCTCTGTGCTCGAACTCGACCCGCACCAGGAGTCGGTGAACACCTACGCGGGTGGCTGGACGGACTACCGCGCCGCCAAGGCGCTCGCCCGTGGTCAGGCCGAGGACGCCTACCTCGCCTACACCGAGCGGCGCGACGCGCTCACCGGGGGCGCCCGCCGCCAGAACGAATGGGCCGCGCTCGGACGCGCCAAGGCAGCGAAGCTCGGACCGCACTCCCAACTCGCGAAGAAGCATGCCGGCGACCAGGCCAGGCGGATGGACCAGCGCGCCGCCCGCGCCCGGGACGCCGCCACGCGCCTACCCGAGGTCGAGCAACCCCGCAAGGAGTGGGGGTTGCGCTACACGATCGCCGAGGCACCGCCGTCCGCCGAGTTGGTAGTGAGTCTGGACGCGGTTGTGGTCGAGATCGGCGATTTCACCCTCGGGCCCGTCTCGACCGAGATCGTCCGCGGCGACCGGATCGCGCTGGTCGGCCCGAACGGTTCCGGCAAGAGCACCCTGGTCAGCGCCCTGCTCGGCGTGCGCGAGCCCAGCGCGGGAAGGATCTCCTGGGGCACCCGGACGCGGATCGGCAGCCTCGACCAGGAGCGGACGCTGATCGCCGGCCAGGCGTCCCTTCTCGAACTGGTTGGCGACCTGCTCGGCACTGACCAGTCCGCGACCCGAACCCTGCTGGCCAAGTTCGGGCTGGGCGCGGAGCACATCGACCGACCGTGCGCGAGCCTCTCGCTGGGCGAGCGCACGCGTGCGACCCTGGCCGTCCTGCAGGGACGCGCGGTGAACGTGCTGGTCCTGGATGAGCCGACGAACCATCTGGACGTCGAAGGTATCGAGCAACTGGAGCAGGCCTTGCTGGCCTTCGGTGGCACGCTGCTGATCGTGACCCACGATCAAGCGCTGCTGGACGCGATCGCGCCAACGCAGTGGATCTTCGAGCGGCGCGGTGATCGCGGCATGATGACCAGCGGCCCGCCAGGACTTGTGCACCCAGGCGACGGCCCTTCGTGACGCCGTCCGGCTCGTTCCTCGCCGGACGGCTCCTCAGGGATCGTTGGTGACGGCGGCTCGTTCCTCGCCGGACGGCTCCTCAGGGATCGTTGGTGACGGCGGCTCGTTCCTCGCCGAACGGCTCCTCAGGAACCGTTGGGGGAGGTGACGCTGTCAGGGACCGCGGGCGAGAGCCAGCCGACGTCCTCAGGTCAGCTGATGCGGCGGTAGGGCTCGGGCTCTTCGTCATCGTCGGAGTAGCGGCCGGCGAGATCGCCGTACTGGTCGTCCTCGACGTCGGGTATCAGCTCCTCGACCACTTGCGGGTCGTCGGAGTCGCCACGCAACTCGCGCTCCAGCGACGTGAAGTCGGTGGAGTAAGAACGGTATTTCAAATCGCGAGCGACCTTGGTCTGCTTCGCCTTTGCACGGCCGCGCCCCATATGGTCGGGTCAGCCCCCTCGCCTGTTCGCAGCGGTCGGAGCCGCTTCATGTTCAAAGTATCGTCGTGAGGCAAGGGTACCCAATCAGGGCACCCTCGCAAAGACGGCGGTCAGCCCTCGGGGTGCGTCCCGTGCAGCGTGACCCGCGCCGGTCCGCCGGGCTCGGCCAACGCCGTGCCCATGACCCAGGAGATCATCCCGGCCTGGCTCGCCAGCGCCTGCGCTGGCCCGACCGATGACTGCGGCAGCACCAGCGCCATCCCGACGCCCATGTTCAGGGTTGCCTCGATGTCAGGTTGTGAAATTCCGCCCACCTGCTGCACCAGCGAGAAGATCGGCGCCGGCGTCCAGGTGGCCCGATCGAGGTCCACCCCGATGCCTTCCGGCAGCACTCGAACCAGGTTGTTGGCCAGTCCCCCACCGGTGATGTGACTGATCGAGTGCACCTCGGTGTAGCGGATGATGTGCAGCAGGTCCCGCGCGTACACCCGGGTAGGAGTGAGCAACTCCTCGCCGAGCGTCCGGCCCAGTTCGGGCACGTCGCGCTCCAGCCCCCACCCTGCGGACGCGAACACGTGTCGCACCAGCGAGTAGCCGTTCGAGTGCAGTCCGGACGAGCCAAGGGCGAGTACCACGTCGCCAGGCTGCACGCGGTTCGCGCCGAGAATGGAGTCGTACTCGACCACACCGGTGGTCGCCCCAGCCACATCGAAGTCTTCTGGATCCATCAGCCCGGGGTGCTCCGCGGTCTCGCCACCCAGCAACGCCGCGCCCGCTTCCCTGCAGGCGGACGCGATGCCGCCCACGATCGCGGCGATGCGCTCGGGATAGACCTT
>Ga0073904_10000343_pt1 | contig 32869 bp, 32 predicted proteins | sample KloWWTrecipitate_FD_66668 | JGI IMG/M metagenome (GOLD analysis project Ga0073904, IMG submission 66668) | Active sludge microbial communities from Klosterneuburg, Austria, studying microevolution and ecology of nitrifiers - Klosterneuburg... | ecosystem: Engineered > WWTP > Aerobic digester >... | reverse complement strand
GGCGGCGCGCGGGGCCCGCTGGCCTGGCGATGCCTGGCCTGGTCGGGCGCGGCGGCAATCATCTACGGCGCGGAGTCGGGCGTGGTGAAGGCCATCGGGCACTACACCACCACCCGGGAGTGGTTGGGCTCACCGACGTTCTGGTTCCTGGCGGCGTCCATCGTCGCCGGGGCCGTCCTGGCGGGCATGTGGATCCAGCAGGGCTACGCGTCCGGTCCGGCCGAGATCGTGGTCGGGACGCTGAATGCGGCTGGCCCGGTGGCGGGTGTGGCGTTCGGGATCGCCGTGCTCGGCGAGGGCGTGAACATCACCCCCGGCGCTGCGCTGCTGATGCTGCTGTTCGCCATGATCGCCGGCGCAGGGGTGGTATTGCTGTCCCGGTTCCACCCGAACGCCGCTTCCGCTGGACGACCCGCCGGCGAATCACCGTCCGAAATCACCGGCACTGGGATCGAGCAGGCCGGACAATGAACTCACAACCCGAAACGCGCTAGGAGCAGCGAATGAACCCCGTACTCGCCTTCGTGGTGGTCATGCTGGTCTGGACGATCAGCGATTGGGTGGCGAAGAAGACGGCCTCGCTGCTCTCCAGCCTGTTCGTCGCCTCGCTGATCTTCCTGGTCGGGTTCATGACCGGGCTGTTCCCGCCCGACCTGCTGACCGCGTCCTCGCTGCTCGGTCTTGCCGGCGTCGTGGTCGGGTTCATCATCGTGCACCTGGGCACCGTGATCAGCCTGGACGACTTCAAGAAGCAGTGGAAGACCCTGCTGATCGGCATCGCCACGGTGATCGGAATCGGGGTGCTGCTCTGGGTGGGCACCATGATCTTCGGTGGCGGCACGCCGCGGATCAACGACTACGGGGATCTTGTCGCGACCGGTAGGGACTTCATGATCGCGGGCATCGGTGCGCTGTCCGGAGGCACCATCTCCGTCCTGATGGTCCAGGAGGCCGCTCTCGGCGTCGGCCTGACCACCGTGGCCGCCTTCCCGGTGCTGATCGCGGCGCTGCAGGGTCTGATCGGCTTCCCGCTCACCTCGATCATCCTGCGCAAGGAGGCCGCCCGGCTGAAGGACGAGTACCGCGCCGGACGCCTGGAGTCGGTGGCCGTGGCCGAGAACCAGGAGCAGTCCAAGGGCATGCTGCCGGACTTCCTGCGCACCACGCCGGGCACGCTGTTCTGCGTGGGTCTGGTCGTGCTTGCCGCCATCGGCATCAGCAACCTCACCAACGGAGTAATGAACACCTTCGTGGTCGCCCTGATCTTCGGCATCACGCTGCGCGCCACCGGCGTGTTCAAGCCGTCCGTACTCTCCGGGATCGACGCGTTCGGCCTGATGATGCTGGCCATCCTGATCATGGTGTTCGGCCCGCTGGCCACCCTGCGTCCGGCCGACCTGCTCGCGCTGGCCTGGCCGCTGCTGCTGGTCTTCGTGTTCGGCCTGATCGGGATCGCGCTGTTCGCCGGCGCGGTCGGCAAGCTGCTCGGCTACAGCATCCCGATGTCGATCGCGATCGGGCTCACCTCGCTCTACGGCTTCCCCGGGACGATGATCCTCTCCCAGGAGGCAGCAAAGGGCGCCGGCGAGACCCCGGAGGAAGTCGCAGCCATCGAGGGCGCAATCCTGCCGAAGATGATCGTCGCCGGCTTCTCCACGGTGACCATCACCTCAGTGATCGTCACCGGCATCATCGCGTCCGGCATCGGCCGCTGATCACACCGTGAACGAATAGGGGACGGTTCCTTTTCCGTTCAAGTTGAAGCTTCAACTTGAACGGAAAAGGAACCGTCCCCTTCTTGTTCAGGCGTTCTTGGCGGCTTCGGCTTCGGCCTTGAGCTTGTCCATGTCGAGGCCCTTGACCTGCTGGACGAGGTTCTCGAACTGGGTCTTGTTGAGAGCGCCGGCCTCGCGATAGACGAGGTAGCCGTCGCGGAAGGCCATCAGGGTCGGGATCGAACTGATCTCCAGACCGCCGGCCAAGCCGCGCTGGTCATCGGTGTCCACCTTGGCGAACACCGCGTCCGGGTGCGCTTCAGAGGCGGCGTCGAAGACCGGCGCGAACATGCGGCAGGGGCCGCACCAAGCCGCCCAGAAGTCGACAAAGACGATGCCGTTCTCGGTGACGGTGCTACCGAACTCGGCTTCGGTCAGGGCGATGGTGGCCATTGGCAATCCTCACGATCGGGTACGTGGGAAGAACGCCCTGCCGCAACCCGCTATTCCCTGCCTGCCTCCGGGCTACGCAGCTATTCGGCAGCGACGAACAGGTGCTCGGCGATCGCTGCGGGCACGATCACCTCGTCCTGGGTGCCGAGCAACAGGCTCTTGCTGACGATCGATGCCCGTACCGGGACGCCTGGCAGGCAGCCTGCCTTCGACAGCGCCGCGAGCAACCGCGGATCAGCCTGGATCGACTCACTCATCCGCCGCACGACCACATCGTGAACCTGGCCGTCGGCCAGCCGCAGCGACAGCAGTTCGGTGCCGTCCAGGAAGGTCTCCGGTGCCGGGTCGACGTCGAGTTCCTCGAGCGCAGGGATCGGGTTGCCGTAGGGCGAGCTGACCGGGTGGTCGAGGATCGCGACCAATCGCCGCTCGACATCGGTGGAGATGACGTGCTCCCAGCGGCAGGCCTCCTCGTGGACGAGGGGCCACTCCAGGCCGATCACGTCCGTCAGCAGCCGCTCGGCGAGCCGGTGCCTACGCATCACCCGGGTGGCCAATTCGAGCCCGTGCGCGGACAGCACGAGATGCCGATCCGGGTGCACCGAGACCAGCCCATCGCGTTCCATCCGGGCCACCGTCTGCGAGACGGTCGGCCCACTCTGCTTGAGTCGTTCGGCGATCCGCGCCCGCAGCGGTGGAACGCCTTCCTCCCCGAGCTCGTAGATGGTTCGCAGGTACATCTCGGTGGTGTCGATGAGGTCGCTCATCATCCTCCTCTGCGATTGAGGCCAGACTATAGCCATGATCGCGACCCCGTGGCCCCGTACGGTGGGCGTCGCGCCGGTTCGCCTGTCCGGTTGGCTGGCGGGTTTCGCCGAGCGGCACGGGGCCACCGAGGCCGAGCTGGGCGAGGAATGGCTCACCCTGCACGCTGCGGACGGAGCCGCGGCTCGCGTCCGTCTCGTCTGGGGCTCGATCCCGTCCGACGACCCCTTGGTCGCCGATCCGCTGGCGGCTGTGGTCGCCCTGACCAACCGGCCGTATCGGGTGGGCGCGCTGATCGTCCGACGCAAGGCGCACGCGGTCGGAGTGTTCGAGGGCGAGCGTCTCGTCGCCGGACGCCACGGCAGCCACTACGTGCAGGGACGCACCAAGGCGGGCGGCTGGTCGCAGCAGCGCTATGCCCGTCGCCGCGCGAACCAGGCAGACCGCTCGTTCGAGGCAGCCGGACGCGACGCAGCGGACCTCCTGCTGCCAGAACTCGGCAGGCTGGACGCGCTGGCGCTCGGCGGCGACGGGGCGGCGGTGGCGTCCGTCCTCGCTCTGCCGGAGCTCGCCGAACTGCGCAACTCGACGCTGCGGCGACTGGGACCGTTCGGAGTGCCTGACCCGAACGCGCGGGTGCTGGCCGAGTTCGGCGCCCTCTTCCGCAAGGTGCCGATCGAACTCAACGAACTAGCCTGATGGCCGAGCCGCGATCGAGCCGGGCTCGGGTTCAGCTCTTTCGCAGGAAGACCACCGCGCTGGCCAGGACGGCCAGGGCACCGGCCCCGCCGAGCGCCCAGACCAAGCCTGAGTTGTCCGGGACCACATCGGCGGCATCGTCAGCACTCGCGGTGCTCGTTGCGGTTGGGGACGCAGTGCTCACCGGAGCCGGGGTCGGGGTGTCGGCGACCGCTGGTAGCGCCGAGCCCCCGAGAGTGAACAAGAAGGCCGCCAACAAGCCACCTACGACACGACGCGCCTCCACGATCATGAGGCGGAGCCTACCGGCCCAGGCCGAGCAGCGTTCCCACGATCACCAGCGCGATCAGCACGACCAGCGAACCGGTAACGATCAGCCGGCGGGAACGAGGACTCACGGGCACCAATCTATGCCGCGGCGACGGCACGAACGACTTGTCCGACCATGGCCGGCAACGCTGAACTACAGTGGCCGCATGGGGTCGGTGCACCTCTTCGCCATCGCGATCGCTGAGGTTCGCGACATCTTCGGAGCGCCGCCGGAACTCGCGGCCCGGCTGCGCGCCGTCGCCGCCAGGGAGTTCGGCAATGGAATGCGGACGCCCACCCAGGGCCTCCTCGGCAAACTCGGCCCAGTATTCGGCCGCCAACCGGACGCCGCGGTGGTGCGTCCGGGCGTGCCGACCGGCACGGACGTGGCCAACCTGCTGGCCGGCCATTTCGTACCGCCGCACCGGCTGACCGCGGCGTGGGTGCTGCTCGAACGCTGGCTGGGCGAACTGAGCTGGGGCCAGATCGGCACCGAGCTGGGCGCCGACGCCCTGTCCGCTCTCGACTTCGATCTGGCGCGGGCCGGCGTGCCATCCCGCTACGGCGTCGCCGACCTGATCCGCAACGACCTGGGACTGGCCCTTCGACCCGCACCGGGAATCGCCGCCGGCTACGTCGCGCACCAGCAGACCCTCGAAGTCGCGGACGCGTGGCGCCCCGCCCTGGACGCCCTCGAACCAGTTCATCAGCCGCTCGTGCGCGGGCTGCTCACCTGGCTGGACGCGTTCCCCGGTTGGGCCGTCCAGGCCGCCGATGCCGGACGACAACCGCCCGACCTGGTCGCGATCCTGCGCTCCTGAACCCGGACGGGACACATCCCGCTCAATCGGCCCCGGATCCCCGTAAGCCGCTCGTCGACTCGCTCAAACTCCCCGCACGCTGCTCGCTGAGGAGTAGACTGACCGACGGTCGGTCAGTCAAACCGAGCCACGTTGAGTGCGGCTACGTACACCGTCCGCGGTGCGTGAATCCACACTCAAGGCAGAATTTCAGGAGGCGCCATGCCCAGGGTGACCAAGCACCCCCTCGTCCGTCGGGAGGAACTGCTCGACGTCGCCTTCGCGCTGTGTCGCAGCCATGGCTTCGAAGGCATGAGCGTCGAGCAGGTTACTGCGTCAGCGGGCGTGGCGAAGGGCACGTTCTACCACTACTTCACCTCCAAGTCGGACCTGCAGGGGCAGCTGGTCGGCCGTTTCGGCGACTCGCTGTTCAACCACCTCACCGACGCGCTGGTCGACGTCCAGGGCAGTGGCGCGCAGCGCCTCGGCGGGCTGATGAACGCAGCGGCGAGCTACAAGTCCAGCCAGGCCGACATCGGGTTCGCGTCCTTCCTCTATCGCGACGAGAACTTCGCCCTTCGGCACCGGCTGTACGACGCCTGGCGCGAGCGGGCCCGGAGCGTACTCACCCCGGTGATCCAGGACGGGCTCGACGACGGCTCGATCCGGGCCGCCGATGCAGGCTCGGCGACCGACCTGGTGCTGCTCTTGTGGTTCGACGCCGCCGACCACCTGTGGAACCGGGCGCTCAGGACGGCGGACGCCGCGGAGTTCGCGGCAGTGCTGGCCGCCGGCTCGGCCGCGATCACCCAGGCGCAGGAACGCATTCTCGGCGTGCCGGACGGGACCTACTCGATCCCCGTCCCTACGGGACTGATCGCCGCGATCGAACAACTACATCCGAAGCTGGATAGGACCAAGGAATGAAGCGCAAGACCCTCGTCACCACCGGGATCGTGGCCGCAGCGGTCGTCGCCCTCGGCGGCGGCTACGCCTACTCAGTGGCCAACAGCCGTCCCGAAGTGGGCACGGCCGTGGTCGAACGTGCCGAACTGACCGCCACGGTCAGCGCGTCCGGGAGCCTGGCCGCGGCCCACACGTCCGGGGTGTACGCCCCCGTGGCCGGCACGATCGCCAAGCTCGAAGTGGCGGACGGCGACACCGTCGCCAAAGGCGACACCCTCGCCACCCTGTCCACCGGGACGCTGAAGCTCGCGGTCGCCCAAGCGAAAGCCGCAGTTTCGGCCGCCGGCGCCCAACTCGACGCGGTGAACCGCGGCGTGCCCGCGGCAATCGACCGCTCGGCGGGGAACGCGGCCCTCACCGCCGCCCGCTCGCAAGTGTCCACCGCCGCGAAGAACTACGCCGCCTACCTCGACGACTACCGGGACGCGAGCAAAGCCGAGCGCGCGAGGATGAGCTCCACCCTGCGCAACCTCAAGACCGCCAAGAGCACCGCGAATGCGGCGCTCAAGGCAGCCGAGTCAGGTCTGCACCAGCTCTCCGTCGCGGCGCGCGTCGGGCTGGCCCGCACGGCGGCGAAGGACGCGGCCAAGGCCGCCGAACGAGCCCTAGATCTCGCCCAGGCGAACCTCGACAAGGCTGAGCTCGCCGCTCCGTTCAACGGCACGGTCACCTTCCACGGAACCGTGGAGAAGGGTTCGGGAGTGACCCCGGGAGTGCCGGTCTTCACCGTCACCGACCCTGCGCAGCTCGAGTTCCGGGCCCTGGTCAACGAGACCGACATCGCCGGCGTGGCGAAGGACCAGACCGCAACCGTCACCCTGGACGCGTTCGAGCAACCGTTCGTCGGCAAGGTGACCAGGGTGCATGGCGATGCCGAGACCACCAGCACCGGCAGCGTCGCCTTCGAGGTGGAGGTGGCGATCGAGACCGGGGACACCCGTGCGCTCAGCGGGATGAGCGGCTCGGTCGAACTGGCCACCGAATCGATACCGGACGCGCTGGTCGTGCCGGTCGCCGCCGTCCAGACCCGTGGCACCGCCCGGACGGTGTTCGTGGTCGGTGACGACTCGATCGTCCACGCCCGCGAGGTCACGGTCGGTGTGACCACCGACGCGTCCCTCCAGATCCTCTCCGGGCTTTCGGCAGGCGACCGCGTGGTCACCACCGGTGCGGCGGCGCTGACCGACGGCCAGCAGGTGCGCGTCAAGTGAGCGGCGAACCGCGTCCGCCGATCGTGGAGATCGCCGGACTGACCAAGATCTACGGTGCCGGGGCGGCCCAGGTGACCGCGCTGGACGCCGTCGACCTGCGGGTCGCCGCCGGTGAGTTCGTGAGCGTGATGGGACCGTCGGGCTGCGGCAAGTCGACGCTGCTGAACCTGCTCGGCGGACTGGACACCCCGACCGCGGGCACGATCAGCATCGACGGCGCCGAACTCGGCGACCTGCCCGACGACGACCTCACCGAACTGCGCCGGCGCCGGATCGGCTTCGTGTTCCAGTTCTTCAACCTGATCCCGGTGCTCGACGCGGTCGAGAACGCGTCCCTGCCGTTGAGGTTGGACGGGGCGCGCGACGCCGAGACCCGCGCAACCACCTGGCTGGAGCGGGTGGGGCTGGGCGATCGGCTGCACAGCCGTCCGGACCAACTCTCCGGCGGTCAGCAGCAGCGGGTCGCGATCGCGCGGGCACTGTCGACCGAGCCCGCGCTGATCCTCGCCGACGAACCCACCGGGAACCTCGACTCCCGCTCCGGCGCCGAGATCGGCGAACTGCTGCGCCAAGTGAGCTCGACCTACGGCCGCTCGGTGTTGATGGTCACCCACGACCCCCGGATCGCCAGCTACGCCGAGCGCCTCGTGCTGATGCGGGACGGCCGCATCATCGACGACCTCGACCTCGACGGCACCCCGGAAGGCCCCAGACAGGCGCTGGAAAGGGCCGGCCTGCTGTGAACCTGAACCTCACCCTGGCTTGGCGCTACCTGCGCGGACGCGGGCTGCGCTCACTGCTGACCACCCTCGCGGTGGTCTTCGGGGTGATGCTGACTTTCGGGCTGAACGGCATCCTGCCGGCGATGACCGAGGCGTTCACCCACAACCTGCGCTCGGCCGCGGGCAAGGTGGACCTCACCGTCACCAGTGCCTACAACCAACCCTTCCGCACCGATGTGGTCGACCGCCTGCTCACCGTCCCCCAGGTGGCCACCGCGAGCCCTGGGGTGCAGCGCACCGTCCCGCTGCCCCGCAGCGCGGACGCACCTGCGGACGCTCTCGCCCAGCTCATCGTGGTAGGGCTCGACGTGCCGACGGCGACCGCCGTCCGCGACTTCCCGGTGGCGGAAGGTCGGATGCTGGTCACCGAGGACCGGCTGGCCGTTGTCCTCAACACCGACCTCGCCGCGGAACTCAGCCTTGGGACCGGCAGCGAACTCGTCCTGCCCGCCGCCGGGGGCACGGCACGGTTCCAGGTGGTCGGGCTACTGGGCGATGCCACGTTGCCGGGCTCCGAACAGGTCTTCATGACCCTGGGCGCCGCGCAGCAGTTGCTCGGGCTGGGCGACCAAATCACCCAGGTGGAGGCGGTGTTCACCCCCGACGCCGACCGCGCGGCCACCGAGGCGGCGATCAGCGCCGCACTGGGGCCGGACTTCCAGGTGGGCGGCCTTTCCACCGAGTCGAGCCTGCTCGCCTCGCTGCAGGTCGGCCAGTTCGCCTTCTCGATGTTCGGCGTGTTCGCCCTTGCCACCGCCGGTTTCATCATCCTGAACAGCTTCCGCACCGTGGTCGCGGAGCGCCGCCGTGACATCGGCATGCTGCGGGCCATCGGCATGAGCCGGCGCAGCATCACCTGGTTGCTCCTCACCGAGTCGCTCTGCCAGGGCGTCGTCGGCACCGCGCTGGGCATCGCGGCAGGCTGGGCCATGGCCGCCGGACTGTTCGCGGCAATGGCGCCGATCTTTTCCTCAGTCATGCACTTCACCATCGGTGGACCACTGTTCACCCCGGGTACCTGGGTCCAGGCCATCGTCCTCGGGGTGGGAGTGACCATGCTGGCGGCGGTGCTGCCGGCCCGCGCCGCCGGCCGGGTGACCCCGATGGAGGCCATGCGTCCGCAACTCGGCGAGGTCTTCGAGCGCCGGGTCGGCCGACGCGCGTGGGTGGGGCTAGGCCTGCTGGTCGCGTCCCTGTTCGGGCTGACCAGCGGGTCGGCCGGTCTTGTCGGGTTCGGCGCAGTCGTCTTCCTGGTGGGCATCTCGCTGGTCGCGCCCGCTGTGGTGAACCCGATCGCGGACTGGGCCGGCCGTCCGCTGGAGCGCTTCTTCGCCAGCGAGGGCGCCATCGCGCGCAGCAACCTGCAGCGCAACCCGGGACGCAGCGCGGTGACGGTGTCCGCGGTGATGCTCGGGCTCGCGTCCATCGTGGCGATGATCAGCATGGTGACCTCGATCTTCGCGGGCTTCATCAGCTACCTCGACCGGTCACTCTCGGCGGACTATCTCGTGATTCCCCAGTCGATCATCCTCGGCCAGGGCAACGTGGCGGCCGGGCCGCGGCTGGCCGCACGCATCGCCGAGACGGACGGGATCGCGGCCGCGTCCTCGCTGCGGCTGGCCCAGGCGAAGGTGGACGGCACCGACGTGCAGGTGATCGGGATCGACCCCGACGCCTACCTCAAGGTGGCGGCGTTCGATTGGAACGCGGGTTCGTCGGACGCAGCCGTCGACCAGTTGCGCACCGGCCGCTGGCTGATCGCCAACGGCATCTACGCCGCGCAGCACAATCTCGTCCTTGGCCAGGAGGTGCTCCTGGCCACCCCCAACGGCGCCCGCTCCTACCACCTGGCAGGGGTCGGCAACGATTACCTGAACGCGAAACTGTCCACGCTGTACACCTCGCACGAGTACTTGGAGAAGGACTTCAACGTCACCGCCGACCTGCTGATCATGGCCAACCGGACGCCGTCCGCCGATCCGGATGCGACCAAGGCGAAGCTGTCCAGAATCATCGGCGACTACCCGGCGTTCCGGCTCTACGAGTCGTCGACCTGGCGGGCCGAGCAGCTCAACACCTTCGACCAGACGATCATCATCTTCGAGGTACTGGTGGCCGCGCTGGCGCTGCCGTCCCTGCTGGCGCTGATGAACACCCTGGCGATCAGCGTGCTCTCCCGCACCCGCGAGATCGGCATGCTGCGGGCCGTCGGCGCCACCCGTCGTCAGATCAAGCGGATGGTGCTGGCCGAGTCGCTGCTGCTCGCCGTGATCGGCACCGGCTTCGGCGCGATCGCCGGCCTGTGGCTTGGCTATGCCCTGGTGGCCGCGATGAGCGCGGTCGGCTGGCAGATGCCGTACGCATTCCCCTGGACCGGCCTGCTGGCCACAGTGGTGGTCGGCCTGGTGTTCGGTGCCCTGGCCGCTCTCGGCCCGGCCCGCTCCGCGTCCCGCCTGGACGTGGTCGCCGCCCTCCGCCACGAGTGAACGACCAGTCCGCCATGAATGAAAAGGGGACGGTTCCTTTTCCATCCAAGTTGTCCACAAGCTCAATCCGAAATCGGCCGGTTCTGTGGAAAACCTGAACGGTTAAGGAACCGTCCCCTTTTCGGTCAGCCGAGCAGGCTGGTGATTACTCCCTGGGCGAAGTACAGGACGAAGGCAGCGGCCACCACGTAGAGCAGTGTGTGTACCTCCTTCGCCTTCCCACGGATGATCTTGATCAGCGCGTAGGCGATGAAGCCGGCGCCGATGCCCACGGTGATCGAGTAGGTGAACGGCATCAGCACGATGGTCAGGAACGCGGGGATGCCCTCCTCCGGGTCCTCCCAGTTCACGTGCACGACCTGGGCCATCATCAGGAAGCCGACGAAGAACAGCGCCGGGGTCGCCGCCTCGGCGGGAACGAGCTGCACCAGCGGCGCCAGGAAGAGGCTCAGCAGGAACGCGGCGCCGGTGACCACGGACGCGATGCCCGTCCTCGCGCCGTCGCCGACACCGGCCGCAGACTCGATGTAGGACGTGTTGGAAGAAACCGAACCGAGTCCACCAGCGATCGCGGCGACCGAGTCGACCAGCAGGATCTCCTGGGTGTGCGGCGGGTTGCCGTCCGCCTCGAGCATGTCGCCCTCCGCGCCGACGGCCACGATCGTGCCCATCGTGTCGAAGAAGTCGCTCAGCAGCAGCGAGAAGACCAGCAGCAGGATGCCGATGACGGCCCCGGGCCCGGCGGCGGTGGTGAAGGCACCGAAGAGGTCGACCCGTCCGAGCAGCCCGAGGTTCGGCATGGTGAACCCCGTGGTCAGGGCCGGCAGGTTCTGGATCCACCCGGTCGGGTTGACCACCGCTCCGGTGGCGTCCTTCATCAGCGGCAGGTTGAGCACCGCCTGCACGATCACCGCGATCACGGTGGCCGCCAGGATCGAGATCAGCATCGCGCCCTTCACCTTGCGGACGAAGAGGGTGACCAGGATCAGCAGGCCGATCAGGAAGATGGCGATTGGCCAGCCCAGCAGGGCGCCGTAGACGCCCAACTGCACCGGGGTGCCGCTACCGGGACGCACGATGCCCGAGTCGAAGAGACCGATGAAAGCGATGAACAGGCCGATACCGACGGAGATCGCAGCGCGCATTGACCGAGGCACCGCGTCGAAGATCGCCTTGCGGAAACCGGTGAGCACAAGGACGGTGATGAGCACGCCCTCCCACACGATCAGGCCCATCGCCTGCGGCCAGGTCATCTGCTTCACGATGGTGAAGGCGACCAGAGCGTTCAGGCCAAGTCCGGTCGCGATCGCGATCGGGAAACGTCCGTAGACGCCCATCAGGATGGTCATGAGTCCGGCGATGAGCGCCGTGGCCGCCGCGACCATGGCCATCGAGAGACCGATCGCCGCACCGCCGTCAGCAATCGGCTGACCGGTGATCAGGTTGCCCTGAACGTCGGGCTGGGTGCCGATGATGATCGGGTTGAGGATGATGATGTAGGCCATGGTGAAGAACGTCACCAGACCGCCGCGGACCTCACGTCCCAGGTTCGAGCCACGCTTGGTGAGCTCGAACCACTGGTCCAGGGCCTTATTGGTATTTGGGGCAGGAGCTGCCGTTGAAGTGCCAGGGTTCGCCATAGCCGAATGGTAGGGCTCACACAGATAGGCCTATCGTTGTGTCCGTGACCCAGAACAGCCACCACCATCGCCCGCTGATGGTGCAGGCGCCCGTCCGCGCACTCGACGCGGACGGGGTGACCGTGGTGACCGCAGGGACGGTCGCCTTCGGCGTCGGCGCCCTGGTCTGCTGGTGGCTGCTGCCGCAGCTGAACGTGGCCGGGAAGGGCTGGTACCTGGGCGTCTCGATCACCGGTTTCGTCCTCGGCCTGCTGGGGCTGGCCTTCGGCCTGTTCCGCAGGCAGCGGCGCCGACGAGGCGAGTTGGCCGCAGCCTTGGACGGCGCGGACACAGCACCCGCGCGCCGGGCGACGGTGGACGCCGGCCAGTTCGACTCGCCGGAGCCTTCAGTCGAAAAGGCCCACGTCGACGCTGATGGTGTCCCAGATCGGGAGTGACAACTCGATGCCCCGGCTCGGCTCGGGCACGTCGGAGTGACCGCCGCAACCGTGCGTCTTCGCCACCACTGAGCCGTCGGACGGCGACAGCTCGTTGGTGCACACTCCGAACAGGCGACCCAGGTCACCCTGCACCGCCACGAAGAAGCCACACGTCTGGCACAGCGCCGGAGCCTGCTGGGCCATCGCGTTGTCCGGCCCACCGGGACCGTCCAGCCAGCGCTCCGCGGCGTCTTCACGTCCGGCAGGAGAAAGGACACGCTCGCGGCCGAGGCCCAGCTCGGCCACCAGTGCTCGGGTCTGGCTGGCCTCTGCGGGGTCGGTGTCCGCGGCATGCTCGCCGCCGGTGTAGCCGGGTTCCAGCCGGTAGTCGTCGACCGGGGCCGGCGCCAGGACGCCGGGAGTGAGGTCCTTAGGTCCGACCCGGTCGACCCAGGGCACCCAGGCCGGGGCCAGCAGCGCACCCTCTCCAGGCATCAAAGTGACCTCGGAGACGGTGACGACACGCGCCCGAGACGCCCTGGCTACGGTCACCGACCATTGCCAGCCGGGGTAGCCGGGATGCACACACGCGAACAGGTGGGTGGCCACACGGGTGTCCTCGGGAACCACACCCACGTGCTCGCCGACCTCGAGAACTCCTGCGCGCCGCACCGCGGCTGCTCGGGCCAGTTCGACAGCATCCGCGCAGGCGGTGTCCAGTTCGAGGGCAGCAGCCATACTCACAGCTCCAGTTCGTCGGCGACCGCACGAAGCACGCTGGCGGTCTTGCCCGCGACCTTGGCGTCCGGATAGCGGCCGCGGCGGTAGCCGTTGCCGACGTTGTCGAGCATCTTGATCAGGTCCTCGATGATGATCGCCATATCCTCGGCACTCTTGCGAGTGGCCTTCGAAAGGGACGGCGGCGCCTCCAGCAGTCGGACGGACAGGGCCTGCTCGCCCTTCTTGCCGTCCACCACCCCGAACTCGACCTTCTGGCCCCGCTTGAGAGTGGTCACGCCGTCCGGAAGTGCGGACGCGCGCACGTACACGTCGTCGCCGCCCTCGTCCTTGCTCAAGAAGCCGAAACCCTTCTCGGCGTCGTAGTAGCGCACCTTGCCAACCGGCATGATTCCTCAACTCCTGATCGTGGTCGGTCCGCTGGCGCAGACCGGCTCGACCAGCCTAACGCCGAAGCCACAGCCAAGGCACACCGAACTGGAATGGGGCTGCGGGTGGCGGCGTCTACCATTGCCGCATGGCCACCTGGGAGGACGGACCCGAGTACGCGCCACTGGCGCGTCCGCAGGCTTTCGTCACCCCCGCGGCCGAGCCGCTCGCCCAGCCGTCGCCCCCAGTGCCACCGCCGGCGTTCCCGGAAGCCGAGCCCCACTTCGAGGCGGCACCCGGAGACGCGCCGGCACTAGCTGCGCTGGTGCCCTCGTTCGGTCCCGGACGCAACCCCAACCTGCCGTTCGAGGTGGTGACCGCAGCGCTGACCGCGCCCGGTCCTGGGAGCGCGGCGGCGGGCAGGCCCGAACGGTCCCCGCTCGAGCCGTTCGGACCGCCCGGCCCCTCGCTCAAGGGCTACCTGCCGGTGCAGCCCACGGTGACCCCGAACGCGCCGGTGAACCCTGCGCCGTTCCCGTCGCCGGGGACGCCCCAGTGGTTCACCCCGCCACCGCAGGCCCAGGGGCCCGCCGCTCCTCCGGCGGTGAGCATCGGCCAGATCTTCACCGCGATCACTCCGGCCGTGCTGATCACCTTGGCGATCGGCGCCTTGTTCTCGTGGTTGTCGTTGTTCATGCTCGCGCTGTCGTTCACCCTGTCGGCGCGCATCGCCTACCGTCGGGAATCGGTGCGCCGTGCCTACTCGGTGGCGTTCATCGTGCTGGCGGCGTTCGGTGCGGTCTCACTGCTTTCTGACGGCTGGAATGCCGATTCGCTGTTCGACAGCATCGCCGGCGCCGCGCAACTGGCCTGCTGGCTGCTGCCGTTGGCGGTCTTCCTGATCGTCGGTTCCGCGCTGCGGGCCGGCGAGCGCCCGGACCGGACCGGCTGATGGCGGCACCAGACCAGCCGCAGGGCTTGGGCACGCCCTCCGGTGACCAGCCGGGCTTCGCTCCAGCAGGGCAACCGGGACAACCACCCGCTCCGATGGGCGGATCCGCGACACCGTATCCCCAGCCGGGTGCCGGGTACGGAGGGGCGACGGGGTTCGCCCAGGCACCCCCGTGGCAGCCATCCGCGGTGCCCACCGGTTACCCGCCCACCCCGCCGACCGGACGCGGCCCCGCGCCGAAGCGGAGCACCCGTACGCGATTGATCGCCGGCACCCTGGCCATCGCCCTGCTGGCGACCACACTGGTGAGTCTCCTCCCGCTCCTGCCTCGGGCGAACACGACCTCACCGACGCCGACCAACGTGCCTTCCGCCACCGGCGAGCCGTCCCGGCTGGTGACGGTCAGTCCGACCCCGCAACCAGCGGACGCGGCCGCAGTGACCGGGGGCGATCTCGGCCGGGCCGTCGCCTTCACCGGTAGTCGAGGTGGCGGCGAGGTGACAGTGAGCAGCGCCACCTGGACGTCGGCGGGCGACCTCGAACCGCCAGCGGGCCAGCGTTACCTGGTGCTGGAGGTCACCGTCTCGGCAAGCAGCGGCCAAGTGGCCGTGGACGCGCTGTCCTTCCTGGCCACCTCCGCCGACGGCACGAGACAGGTGCCCGGCTTCGGGCCCAAGCTCGACCGTCCGCTGGGCGGCCGCACCCTCACCGGCAGCGACTCGGTCACCGGACAGCTCGGTTTCGTGCTCGCACCCGGGGATACGACGGTCGCGCTGCTGGATGAGAACCTCGACCCGGTTGCGAAACTGAAGGTCCCCGGGCCGTGAGCGAACCAGCAAGCGAACTTGAACCGCCCACCTCGTTCCGCACGCGCGACTTCAAGCCGGTGGCGCCCGAGTTGCGCCCGCGCCGGTTCCGGCAGGCCGCGCGCGTCATCATCACCGACGGTGAGGCTGCCCTGCTGCTGGCCGACACCGACCCCGGTCTGCCGGGTTCGCGCTGGTGGCTCACCACCGGCGGCGGGATCGATCCCGGCGAGCGCCCGGTCCAGGCTGCCGTCCGCGAACTGGCCGAGGAGACCGGCCTGCTGGCCGAGGAATCCCAACTGCTGGGTCCGGTGGCGATCCGGACGGTGGTGCACGGCTACTCCGACCAGATCCTCAGCCAGACCGAGCACTTCTTCCTGCTGCAGGTGGACGCCCGTTTCGACGTCTCCCCTGCCGGGCTCACCCCTGACGAGCAACTCACGCTCGACGGCTGGGCCTGGCATTCCCTGACCGAGTTGGCCGATCTGGCCGACCCGGTGTGGCCGGTGAACCTGGTCGAGCTGATCGCGCTGGCACAGGTTCCCCAGCTCTGGCCGGTGCATCTCGGCGAGATCGAGGAATCCACGCTCCAGGTAGGCTGACCCGAGTGAACACCCGGCCCAACCCAACCCCAGCGGCTGGTTCACATCGCAGTTCGCGCCAGCGCCATCTCGAGCGGTTCCTGTGGCTCTCGATCGCGACCGCCATCGCCACCGTGGTCATCAAGGGCTATGCGGCGTGGCTGACGAACTCGGTCGGCCTCTGGTCGGACGCGCTTGAATCCACCGTCAACCTTGCCGCCGCCCTGGTGGCGCTCTGGGCGCTTCGGCTGTCGTCGCGGCCGGCCGACCACAACCACGATTTCGGCCATGGCAAGGCCGAGTACGTCTCGGCAGCGGTCGAGGGCACGCTCATCTTCGTGGCCGCGGCATTCATCATCTACGGGGCGGTACTGCGTCTGTTCCGTCCGGTGGCACTGGAGCAACTCGGGCTCGGCCTGGTGCTGTCGCTGGTCGCGTCGCTGCTGAACCTGGGCACCGGCCTGGTGCTTGTGCGGGTGGGCCGGAAGCACCGGTCGATCACGCTCGAGGCCGACGGCAAGCACCTGCTCACCGACGTCTGGACGTCGGTAGGCGTGCTGGTGGCGATCGGCCTGGTCCTGCTCACACAGTGGACGATCCTCGACCCCCTGATCGCGATCGCGGTCGGGCTGAACATCCTGTTCACCGGATACCAGTTGGTGCGGCGCTCGATCGTCGGCCTGTTGGACGCGGCCCTGCCCGAGGATGAGATCGCGATCGTCTCTGCGGTGATCGCCAATGTCTGCGACGACCCCCGGATGGAGATCACCGAACTACGCACCCGCGAGTCAGGCAGGCAGCGGTTCGTCTACGTCACGCTCTCGGTGCCGGGCAGTTGGACGGTCAAGCGCAGTCACGACGTCGCCGACGCGGTCGAGGACGCGGTCAGCGGCGCCCTCGCCGACAGCACCACCTTCGTCCACATCGAGCCCACCGCCGAGTAGGCCGAACGGCCCCTGAGGAGCGTTCGCGAGGCACGAGCAGCCCACCCCAAACGGTCCCTGAGGAGCGTTCGCGAGGCACGAGCCAACGCGTCACGAAGGGCCGCCGCCAACGACGCATCACGATCCGACGAAGTCGGAATCTCACACAGACGGCGGCCCTTCGTGACGCCCGGCTCGTTCCTCGCCGGGCTCCTCAGGGACCGTTGTGGTGGTTGGGCGTTCCTCGCAGGGTTCCTCAGGGATCGGAGTCGATTGCAGCTCGTGGTTGCGCTCAGCCAGCGGCTGCGGGCGTCGGTCGGTGCCGCACTTCGGCGTCCACCAGGGTGCGCCAGGAACGGACCAAACCTTCGTCCACGTAGGCCTTGTAGGAGCCGCCGGGACGCGCCGCCTTGCCGATGTGGAACGCCCGGACGCCGGCGCGGGCCAGCCAGGGGACGTGGTCGGGGTGCAGTCCGCCACCAGCCATCATCACCGACGCGGCCCAGGGGTCGGCTTTGGCCCTCGCCAACAGATCGTTCAGACCATGTTCGACGTCGCGGGCCGAGCCCGCGGTGAGCACCTGGTCGAGTCGCGGCAGGGTGGGCAGCACGGCCCAGGCCTTGTCCGCGTCCAGGCACGCGTCGACGGCGCGGTGGAAGGTCCACTGCCAGGTGCCGTCGCCGACGAGTTCACCGACCACGCCCGCGTCCACCTCGCCGAGCCCGTTCAGGAAGCCGAGCACCATGCCGTCGGCCCCGGCATCGGCGTAGCTCGCCATCAGTCCGCGCAGCCGGATCGCCTCGCCGCCGTCGGTACCGAAGCCTGGGCGTAGCCGCACCATCACCCGCAGCTGGATGCTGGTGGCCCGCCGCACCTGATCCACGAGTTGCGGGGTCGGCGACATGCCACCTTCGTCGAGGGTGCCGCACAGTTCGATGCGGTCAGCGCCACCCGCCTCGGCGCGTTCAGCGTCAGCCGGCAGCAGGGCGATTACTTCGAGCAGCCCGCTCATGGCTCAATGATGGGACCGCGCTCGGTCCACGTCCGGCAGACACGCGGACGCAAGCCGCGGCGGCCCGTCGCCGCCCGCTCGAACAACTCCCCTCCAGACGCTCGCCGCGGGTCTCGTCACGAACACTCCCCGAGCCGGCAAGGTGGCCACCCGCGCACCGCCACGCGCCACGAACGACCACCTTGATGGAGGCGTGGACAGCAGACACGTGAGCATGGTCCGACAGCTGGTCCAGCCGATCGATGGGCAAGGCTGAGGAGGTCTCGTGACGTAGGTACGAACGAGACCGTCACGACGGACGCCCGCAACGCCGGCAGCAAGCCGTCAGTCGAGCGCGTCCACGGTCACTGGAGCGTAGGCTGCGGCATCCACCGAACCGCGCGGCAACCCGAGGCCGGCCACCAGCATCAGCGCAGCCGTCCCGGCAACAGCGACGAAGACCCAGGTCGCGGCATTCACGATCGTGGCGTAGTCGTGCTCTCCGCCCCCGGCAGCCAGCACGTTGTTGGCAATGGCCCCGAAGACGGCCACCCCGACCGCGCTGCCGGCCGAGCGGGCGAAGACGTTGATGCCGGTCACCACCCCGCGCTCGTTCCACTCGACGGACGCTTGGGCCGCGATCAGCGAAGGCGCCGCCGTCCAGCCCAGTCCGAAACCGATCACGAACGAAACCGCACCGACGACGAACGGATTGGGCCAGTGCCCGGACGCGGCCAGCGCGATCGTCCCCAGCAGGGCGATGCTGCTGCCGACGAGCACGGTGTTCCGGAAGCCGTGGCGAAGATAGACCCGACCCGACAGGGAAGCGGCGAGCGGCCAACCGAGCGTGAGCGCGGCAACGGCCACGCCGGAGACCAGCGGCACCACCCCGAGCGCGTTCTCCAGGTAGGTGGGCACGAAACTGGTGATGCCGATCATCAGCGCACCCACACCGAGCGAGACCAGGGTCGTGGTGAGGATCAATGGACGTCTCAGCAGGGTCAGGTCGAGGATCGGCTCGGCGGCGCGGCGCTCGACGAGAGGAAAGACCGCCAGCGCGGCGATGCCGACCGCGAAGCTGGCCACGCTCGGCACCGACCACCACGCCCAGGCGTTGCCGCCCTCCAGCAGTGCGAGGATCACCGCGCTCAGCCCAACGGTGAGCAGCGCGGCTCCGGCGTAGTCGATCCGGTGCCGCTTGGGCTCGACGGTCTCGTGGTAGGAACGGACGATGGCCCAGGCGGCGACCAGGCATAGCGGGATGTTCACGAAGAAGATCCAGCGCCAGGAGGTGAACTGGGAGAACACGCCGCCCAGCGCGGGGCCGACGACGGACGAGATCGCCCACACGCTCGCGATGTAGCCCTGCACGAGAGCCCGCTCGGCGACGCTGTACAGGTCACCCACGATGGTCATCGCCATGGGGGCGGCCGCGCCGGCACCCAGGCCCTGCACCACGCGAAAGACGATCAGGCTGTTCATGTTCCAGGCCAGCCCGGCCAGGATCGAGCCGAGCAGGAAGAGCCCGATCCCGGTGAGGATCACGGGTTTGCGTCCGATGGTGTCTGCGAGCTTGGAGTAGATCGGCACTGAAACCGCCTGCGCCAGCAGGTACACCGAGAACAGCCAGGGGAACTGGTCGAACTCCCCCAGTTCCTTCACCACCGACGGCACCGCCGTAGCCAGGATCGTGGCATCGATCGCGATCAGCCCGGTGGTCAGCATCAAAGCCAGCAACACCGCGCCGCGTTCGGAGCGGAAGCCGACTGTGGTTCCCCGATCACTACTCACCTGCACCTCAAGCCCGGACGCCGGACGGCTATTCCCGCCCGTCCCGCTCCCTGAGCCTGTCGAAGGGTCGTCACACCCCAGCGAGGGTCTCGACAGGCTCGACCAGCCGTGCCCGGAAGCTCCCTGAGCCTGCCGAAGGGTCGTCCGACTGCGAGAAGCAGAGCGAGGGCGGCCCCAGCCGGGACCGCCCTCGTTCTGAACTGATCGGGTGGATCAGAAGTCCATGCCACCCATGCCGCCGTCGCCGGCCGGCATGGCCGGAGCCTTCTCCGGCTTGTCGGCGATGACCGCTTCGGTCGTCAGGAACAGCGCCGCGATGGACGCCGCGTTCTGCAGTGCCGAACGGGTGACCTTCGCCGGATCGATGATGCCGGCGTCGAACAGGTTCTGGTACTCACCGGTCGCCGCGTTGAGCCCGAAGCCGGGTTCGAGGTGGGATACCTTCTCGGCCACCACGCCGCCTTCGAGGCCGGCGTTGATCGCGATCTGCTTGAGCGGAGCCGAGCAGGCGACGAACACGATGTTCGCACCGGTCGCCTCGTCCCCGGTCAAGTCAGAGAGCTGCACCTTGGCAGCGGCCTGGAGCAGCGCCACGCCTCCGCCGGGCACGATGCCCTCTTCGACGGCAGCCTTCGCGTTGCGGACGGCGTCCTCGATGCGGTGCTTGCGCTCCTTCAGCTCGACCTCGGTGGCCGCACCGACCTTGATCACGGCAACGCCGCCGGCCAGCTTGGCCAGCCGCTCCTGCAGCTTCTCGCGGTCGTAGTCGGAGTCGGAGTTCTCGATCTCGCGTCGGATCTGGCTGACCCGGCCGGCGATCTGCTCGGCTTCGCCGGCGCCGTCGATGATCGTGGTCTCTTCCTTGGTCACCCGGACGGAGCGCGCGCGACCCAGCAGGTCGACCGTCACCGCGTCCAGCTTCAGGCCGACCTCTTCGGAGACGACCGTGCCGCCGGTGAGGATGGCGATGTCTGCCAGCATGGCCTTGCGGCGGTCACCGAAGCCGGGAGCCTTGACAGCGACCGACTTGAAAGTGCCCCGGATCTTGTTGACGATCAGGCCGGCGAGGGCCTCGCCGTCGACGTCCTCTGCGATGACCAGCAGCGGCTTGCCCGACTGCATGACCTTCTCGAGCACCGGCAGCAGGTCCTTCAGCGAAGAGACCTTGGAGTTGACGATCAGGATGTACGGGTCGTCGAGGACGGCCTCCATCCGCTCGGCGTCGGTCACGAAGTACGGCGCGATGAAGCCCTTGTCGAAGCGCATACCTTCGGTGAGCTCCAGGTCGAGGCCGAAGGTGTTCGACTCCTCGACGGTGATGACGCCTTCCTTGCCGACCTTGTCCATCGCCTCGGCGATGATCTCGCCGACGGTGGTGTCCGCGGCGGAGATGGACGCCGTGGCCGCGATCTGCTCACGGGTCTCGATGTCGACGGCCTGATTCGCCAGCTCGGCGACGATGGCCGCGACGGCCTTCTCGATGCCCTTCTTCAGGCTCATCGGGTTGGCGCCGGCGGTGACGTTGCGCAGGCCCTCGCGAACCATGGCCTGGGCGATCACGGTGGCGGTGGTGGTGCCGTCGCCCGCGACGTCGTCGGTCTTCTTGGCGACCTCTTTGACCAGCTCGGCGCCGATCTTCTCGTAGGGATCCTCAAGCTCGATCTCCTTGGCGATGGAAACGCCGTCGTTGGTGATGGTGGGGGCGCCCCACTTCTTCTCCAGGACCACGTTGCGGCCCTTGGGACCGAGGGTCACCTTGACCGCATCGGCGAGGACGTTCATGCCCCGCTCGAGGCCGCGGCGCGCCTCGACATTGAATTCAATCAGCTTCGCCATCTTGTTCTTGGCAATCCTTTGGCATCTCGGGGGCCGAGGCCCCGCTGTGGACTCAGGTGGTGGTCTTGCGTCGATGCCCGCGACGGACGATCTTGGCGATCTCATCGAGTCAGACTGATGGCACTCTACTCATGAGAGTGCTAACTCCATGTTTAGCACTCCCACCAGGCGAGTGCAAACAATTCGGGCTTCTCCTGGGCCGGCCGCAGCGGCAGAATGGGTACATGCCCGAGACTCGCCTTTTCGCCAAGCTCAGGCCAGGCTCCTTCGACAAACTCGGGGCACACCGAACTCGACCCTCCGGGGCGACGCGCACTCGGGGCGCCCATCGCCTGCGCGCGGTGGGCAACGCACTCAACCTGTCCACCGTTCTGGGCCTTGGCCTCGCGGTGGCCGGTCGTGCCCGGCTGCGCCGGGGACCGGACGCCCTCCTGATCGCGGAGCAGTATCGGCTGCCGCTGCCGAAAGCAGGTGCGTTCACCGTGGGCAACGTCGTGGTGGTTCCGAAGCACTCCATGGCCGAGCTGGAACACCACCACCCCGGGACGATGGCCCACGAGGCCACGCACGCCTGGCAGTACTTCGGCTTCTTCGGCCTGCCGTTCCTGCCCGCCTACGCCCTGGCCGCGGGCTGGTCGTGGCTGCGCACCGGTGACCCAGCGTCCGCCAATTGGTTCGAGCGCAACGCGGGCCTGGTCTCCGGCGGCTACCCCGAACAACCGCGCAACAACGCCGGCCTGAAACGAATCGGACGCGCCGTACGCCCGCGGAAGCGACCGCACTGACCGTTCAGCCCACCCGATGGAGACTGAACTGCTCACCCGTGCCACGGACAGTCAGCTGCATGGTTGCGGTCCCGGTGTCGCCCAGAGTCACGTCGTAGCTGACATCGCCGGCCTGCGAGGTGCGGATCTTGCCTGAGTCGCTCTTCGGGAAATGTGCGACAACCGTGATGCCGGCTCCATCGGGTTGCCACTCGTAGGGTGCGACGTCCTTACCCTGGCCGGCCCAGTCGATCACGAGCTTCGAGCCGTCGAACTTGTAGGTGATACACGTTGCCGGGTCGCTGGTGTCGAAGGACTGGATCACTCCGTCCGCGCTCCGGTAGGTCTCCACTGCCCAGGTGCCGCGCAGCTGCTCGGCAGTGCTGGTGGGGCTCGCCGGAGCGGTGGCTGCGCTCGGGGCGGTACTGGCGGTGGCCGCGGTGGTGGCTGCGGCCGGTCGCTCGACCCGGCCGTCACCGTATTCTTCGCCGGTCGGGTGGCCGCAGGCCCCGACCCCCAGCAGCAAGACAACCCAGAGCGCTGCGATCGAACGTTGCGCGCCAGCCATGGACTCCCCCACTCTCGCGAGGAGCTGCGGTCGAACATTGACCGAGCCCGCCTGACTTCGAGCCTAGTACCGCGGCACGCCCGCGTCCGGGGCTCGACTCAAGTGAGCGACCAGCTGTGGGGCTGCACCCCGGCGACGGTGGTGTCGCCGATGTTCAGCCTCAGGGTCAAGTGGTGCTCGTCGCGGTCGAGGTGAATGGCGATCGACGTGTTGGTCACGTCGCCGGTCGTCACCACGGCGTCCACCAACCAGGGGTGTCGGCGGCGGAGGCCGACCAGCTCGGCATAGACCGCGTGGGTCGCCTCGCCGAACGGCAGCAGTTCGGACGGTTCCCCCGGGAACGGCGGACGCACCGCGTCGTCACCGTAGTGGTGCTCCTCTTTCAACCCGGTGAAGCCCTGCTCGTCCCCGGCGTAGATCGACGGAATGCCTGGCAGCAACAGCAGCAGCGCCGCGGCCAGCGGCACATGCCGGGGGTCACGCAGCTTGGTTGCGATCCTGGTGACGTCGTGGTTGCCGATGAAGGTCTGCGGCCGGAAGGACGCACAGAAGTCGGCATGCCGCTTCAGCGTCCAATCAAGGGAGAAGAAGTTGGCGTCGTTGAGTGAATCCCAGATGGCGTGCCACAACTCGTACTGGGTCGCGCTGTCCACCCCCGAGTTCCGAACGAACTCGGCATAGTCACCGTGAATCACCTCGGCGAAAACCCACGCGTCCGGATGTGCCGCCTTCACCTTCGCCAGCACGGGCGCCCACACCGAAGCGCCCTGGGCGTAGGCCGCGTCCAGACGCCAAGCATCCACGCCCCGGTCGAGCCAGTGGTTCATCACGTCCGCCACATAGTCGGCGACCACCGACTGGCTCAGGTCGAGCTCCACGAGCGTGGAATGGCCCTCGAAGTAGCGCGGGTAGCCGTCCACCCAGCGGATCCAGCGACCCTCCGGCGTATCGGGGCCAGCCGCGAGCGCGCGCCGGACGATCTCGTGGTCGCCCGAGAGGTGGTTGAACACCCCGTCCAGGCACACCTTGATACCGCGTGAATGACAGGCCTCGACCAGCGCGGCGAAGTCGGCCTCCGTGCCCAGGCGGGAGTCGATCCGGTGGTGGTCGAGCGTGTCGTACCCGTGGCTCGCGGACGCGAAGACGGGCGCCAATAGCAGGCCGTTGGCACCGAGCCGGATCAGGTAGTCGAGCCAGTTCGCAAGCTGGGGCAGCCGGTGATGCACCTCGGAAGTCGTGGTGCGTTCGGCGCCGACGAACCCCAACGGATAGACGTGCCACCAGATCACACTGTCGGGCCAGTTCATGGGTACCAGCGTAGTCACCCGGACGCTGGCACTCGGCTTGATCGAGTGCTAAGCCCGCGATACATTTCGACTTAGCACTCTCACCTCGAGGGTGCCAATCAGCCTCAGCGGCACCCGCGACGACGCCGAGGCCGGCACACACCTGATCATTCAGGACGCCTGTTGTCCTGCAGAACGAAAGGTTATTGACGTGGCAGTCACGATCAAGCCGCTCGAGGATCGCATCCTCGTCCAGCCGCTGGAAGCCGAGCAGACCACCGCTTCCGGCCTGGTCATTCCCGATACCGCCAAGGAGAAGCCGCAGGAGGGCAAGGTGCTCGCCACCGGCCCCGGCCGCATCGATGACAACGGCAACCGCGTCCCGCTGGACGTTGCCGAGGGTGACGTCGTCATCTTCAGCAAGTACGGCGGCACCGAGGTGAAGTACAACGGCCAGGAGTACCTGCTGTTGAACGCCCGCGACATCCTCGCCGTAGTCACCAAGTAAGGAACTGACATATGCCAAAGATCCTTCAGTTTGACGAGGAGGCCCGCCGCTCGCTCGAGCGTGGAGTCGACATCCTCGCCAACACCGTGAAGGTGACGCTGGGCCCCAAGGGACGCTACGTCGTCCTGGACAAGAAGTGGGGCGCGCCGACCATCACCAACGACGGGGTCACCGTCGCCAAGGAGGTCGAGCTCAGCGATCCGTTCGAGAACCTCGGCGCCCAGCTCGCCAAGGAGGTGGCCACCAAGACCAACGACGTGGCCGGTGACGGCACCACCACCGCCACCGTTCTCGCCCAGGCACTGGTGCACGAGGGCATGCGCGCGGTTGCGTCCGGCGCCAACCCGATCGCGCTCAAGCGCGGCATCGACGCGGCCGTGGCCGCTCTCGAGGTCGAGCTGAAGGCCATCGCCCGTGACGTCGAGACCACCGCCGACATGGCGAACGTGGCGACGATCTCGGCTCGGGACGAGCAGATCGGCCAGCTCATCGCCAGCGCCTTCGACAAGGTCGGCAAGGACGGCGTGATCACGGTCGACGAATCGCAGACCTTCGGTACCGAACTCGAGTTCACCGAGGGCATGCAGTTCGACAAGGGCTACCTCTCGCCCTACTTCGTCAGCGATCCGGAGCGCATGGAGGCCGTCCTGGACGACCCCTACATCCTCATCAACCAGGGCAAGATCTCGTCGATGAACGACCTCCTGCCGCTGCTGGAGAAGGTCATCGGCGCCGGTGGCACCCTGTTCATCGTTGCCGAGGACGTGGACGGCGAAGCGCTCTCCACCCTCGTGGTGAACAAGATCAAGGGCACCTTCAACTCCGTCGCCGTCAAGGCGCCGGCGTTCGGTGACCGCCGCAAGGCCATGCTCGAGGACATCGCGATCCTCACCGGCGCGAAGGTCGTCGCTCCCGAGGTCGGGCTGAAGCTCGACCAGGTGGGCCTCGATTCGCTCGGACGGGCTCGTCGGATCGTCGTCACCAAGGACAACACCACCATCGTCGAGGGCGCAGGCCATGCGTCCGAGGTGGCCGGACGGGTTGCCCAGCTGCGTGCCGAGATCGAGCGGACTGATTCCGATTGGGATCGCGAGAAGCTGCAGGAACGGGTTGCCAAGCTCGCCGGCGGTGTCTGCGTGATCAAGGTCGGGGCGGCCACCGAGGTGGAGCTCAAGGAGACCAAGCACCGCATCGAGGACGCGGTCTCCGCGACCCGCGCGGCCATCGAGGAGGGCATCGTCGCCGGCGGCGGCTCCGCTCTCGTCCATGCCGCCAAGGTGTTGGCCGACGGCCTCGGGCTGACCGGCGACGAGAAGACCGGCGTGTCGATCGTTGCCAAGGCCGTCTCCGAGCCGCTGCGCTGGATCGCTGAGAACGGCGGCGTGCCGGGTCTGGTGATCGTGTCCAAGGTCGCCGAGCTCGACTCGGGCCAGGGCTACAACGCGGCCACCGGCGAGTACGGCGACCTGGTTGCCCAGGGCGTCATCGACCCGGTCAAGGTGACCCGGTCGGCGCTGGCCAACGCGGCGTCCATCGCCTCCCTGCTGCTCACCACCGAGACTGCGGTGGTCGAGAAGCCGGCTGAGGAAGAGGGCGAGCACAGCCACAGCCACTGAGCTGAGTCAGAAGGGGCCCCACCCGGTTCGGGTGGGGCCCTTCTGCTTGCCCGGACGGCCCGCGCAAGCTGGTCACTCGCGTCCCGTGACGGGGCGCAACTGTCCAGTTTGTGGATGAAGAAGTCCTCATGGTCGGCTAACACCGGTCTCACGCGCGTGGAGTCGACTAATGCCATCGACCAAGACGAACCGTCCGATGAGGCGGCAGGCAGAAGGAGAAGGACATGTTGGCAGGACGCATTCGCACCACGCTCACCGCTCTCGCAGTCATCGGCGCCGGCGCCGGACTCGGTCTGGCCAACCCGGGCACCGCTCAGGCGGCCGTCCCGATGGCCACCCAGACGTGCAACGGGCTCACCGCCACCATCGTCGGCACTGAGGGCTCGGACGACATCGAAGGCACCTCCGGGCGCGACGTGATCGTGGGCCTGGGCGGCAACGACGAGATCGACGGCAACGGCGGGAATGACGTGATCTGCGCCGGTTCGGGCCACGACGACGTTGATGGCGGATCCGGAAACGACTGGATCTCCGGCGGCTCCGGTCACGACGTGATCGAAGGCAGCTTCGGCGCCGACCGCATTCACGGCAACAGCGGCAACGACCACCTCGAAGGCGAGTCCGGCAAGGACAGACTCTACGGAAACTCGGGCCACGACCTGCTCGAAGGCGGCAGCGGGTCCGACAAGTTGAGCGGCGGATCCGGCAGTGACACGACCGTGGCGCGATACGCGTCCGATCGGGTCGAGGACCGCTGGGAGAACCGCTTCGGCTACGACGACTGAACGCTGGCAGAACTTCCCCCAGACGCTCCCGAGGCATCCGCCTCGGGAGCGTCCGCGTGTGCGAATCATCCTCAAGGATGAGCCTGCCCGCCGATCGGGAGGACGCGGACGGAGGCGCGCGCTCCCTAGCCTGAGACCATGAGCGAGCCAACCACCGAACTCCTGGAACCGCCGCCGGGCATCGAAGCCATGGGACTGAAGCGGGCGTTCGGCGAAGTCCGGGCTGTGGACGGGATCAGCTTCACTGCTCCTGCGGGAGCGGTGACTGCTCTGATCGGGCCGAACGGGTCAGGCAAGACCACCCTGTTGCTGTTGCTCACCGGGCTGCTCAAGGCGGATGCGGGCAAGGCGATCATCGCCGGCCACGACGTCGAGTCGCACAACCTGCAGGCGCGGGCCTGCGTGGGCTGGATGCCGGATTCCTTCGGCACCTGGGACGCGCTGACCTGCACCGAGATCCTCACCACGTTCGCCCACGCCTACGGCATCCCCCGCTCCCACAGCCACGCGCTGGTCGACGACCTGCTCGACCGGGTGCACCTGCGGGAGTTCGCCTACCGTCCAGCCCGGGTGCTCAGCCGCGGCCAGAAGCAACGCCTCGGACTGGCCCGCGCCCTCGTCCACGACCCCAAGGTGCTGCTGCTCGACGAACCGGCGTCCGGTCTCGACCCCCGCTCACGGATCGAACTTCGCGACCTGCTGCGTGAGCTTGCGCGTGAGGGCAAGACGGTCCTGGTCTCGTCCCACGTGCTTTCCGAACTCGAGGAGCTGTACGACCACGCCGTGTTCCTCTCCCGGGGACGGACGGTGGACGCGTCCGCTTCGGTCGGTTCGTCCGCGACGGCGCAACGCGGGTGGCGGCTGGACGCGATCGATCCGGTCGGGCTGCGCACCTTCATGGACGCCGCCGGCATCCCGTGGGCAGGCCAGTCGAACGGCGAGGTGATCGTGCAGCTCTCCGGCTACGACTCGGCCCGTGAACTCGTCCGGGCCGCGGTGGCCGCGGACGTCTCACTGCACACGATCTCCCCGGTCTCCGGACGTCTCGAAGAGGCCTACCTTTCGCTGAACGAGGAGCGGGTATGAACACCTGGACGCTGTCCCTCGGCGGCCTGCGCACCGTGACCGAACTCGAACTGAAACAGCGGGTGCGCTCGAAGCGCTGGATCTGGGCTCTGGCCGGCTGGTTCGTCCTGATCGGCGCGGTCACTGGACTGATCATCTGGGCGGCCCACGAGATCTACAACTGGGACAACAACGGTCTCCAGGCGGGACCGATGGCGTTCGGGGTGATCACCTTCTTCGTCCTCGGCATGGGCCTGCTGATCGCGCCGACCTTCTCGGCCACCTCGATCAACGGCGACCGTGCCGGCGGCACGCTGGCGACTCTGCAGGCCACGAAGCTCAGCGCACTGGAGATCGCATCCGGAAAGCTGCTCGCCGCCTGGCTCACCGCAGCGGTGTTCCTCGTGGTCGCGCTGCCGTTCATCGTGTGGTCGATGGTGCTGGGCAACATCTCGGTCCTGCAGGTGCTTGTGGTGTTCAGTGTCGTCCTGATCGAGGTCGCGGTGGTCTGTGCGATCGGGCTGGGCTGGTCGGCGCTGAGTTCGCGTCCGGCGGGTTCGGCAGTAATGACCTACCTCAGCATCGCCTTCCTGACGATCATCTCGACCATGGTGATGCTGCTGCTCACCCCGATGGTGGTCGAGGAAGAGCCCGTTCGGATCTGGGGGCTGCACGGCCAGGTGCTGGACGAGTACGAATCGGCGACCGAGCGGTATTGGAACGCCAACCCGGACGGAGACGGCTCGGGCATGCCAGCCGCGCCGATCGGCAAATGCGAATGGTACGACGACGTCCGCACGGTCACCCATACCGATCAGGTCTGGTGGATCACCGTGGTCAACCCGTTCGTGATCGTGGCGGACGCGGCCCCGCTGCCACCGGGCGCGGCCAAGAACCTCAATCAATATGAATCGCTCGGCTCCGACCCGTTGGCGACGATCCGCTGGGGAGTGCGGCAGCTCAGCCTGCCGGCTCAAGTGGAGTTCGACGAGTGCTCCCACTACTACGACGGGCTGCCCGGCTACGAGGTCAGCTACGACAACAACGGCAACGTCTCTGTGACCACGACCAAGGGTGGCGCCACGGTGAACGTGGAAAGCCCGGTCAAGCGTCCCGCGGTGAACGTCGAAACCCCCATCTGGCCCTGGGGACTCGGCGCCAACCTGCTGATCGGCGCCCTGTTCTTCTGGATCGCCGTCCGCCGCCTGCGCATCCCCTACGCCACTCTCCCGAAGGGCACCCGGGTCGCCTGAGTCACGGATGACTTCCGCTGCTGTGGTTATCAAGGGGGTGCCGGGCCTCCCAAGCCCGTCGGTGTCCGGAGTTGTGGTTATTGCGCGGAATCTGCGCTCGATAACCACAACTGCGGACGCCGAACCCATGGAGTCGAAGCTGACTCACCCCATAACCACAACAACGGATGCCAGGCCAGGGCGGACGGACTCAGCGACCAGCCAGACCGGACTCGTAGGCGACCACCACCGCCTGGACGCGATCGCGGACGCCCAGTTTGGTGAGGATGTGGCGCACGTGGGTCTTCACCGTGGTCTCCGAAAGGAAGAGCTCGGCAGAGATCTCGGCGTTCGAGAGGCCGCGGGCGATCAGCTCCAGCACCTCGCGCTCGCGATCGGTCAGCACTTCCAGCCGTGGGTCCGCAGCATCCGGGGAAATCGAGCCGGTCCCCGTGGCCACGTGCGCCAGTAGCCGCCGGGTCGCGGACGGGGCAACCACCGCATCCCCGTCGCGAACCGTCCGGATCGCGGCCAGCAGGTCCTCCGGCGGAGCGTTCTTCAACAGGAAGCCGGAAGCACCGGCCTTGATCGCGGCAAGCAGGTACTCGTCCAGGTCATAGGTGGTCAGCATCACGATCTTCGGCGGCTCGCAACCGGCCAGGTCGGCTGCGTCGATCAGCCGGCGGGTGGTCTCCAGTCCGTCCAGGTGCGGCATCCGCACGTCCATCAGCACCACGTCGGCCGCGCAGTCGGCCAACAGCTCAAGGGCCTCGACACCGTCCGACGCCTGCCCGGCCACCACCATGTCGGTCTGCGCGCCGATCACCATCGCCAGACCGGCGCGCACCAACTGCTGGTCGTCGACCAGCACAACCCGGATCGGCTCAGGCATATGGTTCCTCCCTCGTTGAGGACAGCGGGATGATCGCCCGCACCCGGAAACCGTCCTCGGTCTCGCTGGCCTCCATCGTGCCGCCGATCAGTTCGGCGCGCTCGCGCATGCCGATCAGGCCAAGCCCGAGGCCCGACAACGGCTCCTCCGCGTCGGGGTCGAGTTCGGTCGTGCCGTGGCCGTCGCGGTCGGTCACGGTCAGGGTCACCTCTTCGTCGCCCCAGCTCACCGCAACGATCACCTTCGCTCCGACGCCGGCGTGCTTGATCACGTTCGTGAGCGCCTCCTGGCAGATTCGGTACAGCGCAAGACGCGACCCCGAAGGCATCGGACGCGGCTCGCCCACCCGAATCAACGACACCTGCAGCCCGGCATGGCGGGCCTGCTCGATCAGCTCATCCAGCGAGGCCTGCGTCGGTACTGGCGCCAGTTCAGCCTCCTCGCCGTGCCGCAGCATGCCGAGGATGCGACGGGTGTCGGTCAGCGCCACCCGTCCGGTCTCGGCGATCGTCAAGAACGCGCGCTTGGCGGCGGCGGTGTCGGCGACCACGTAGCTGCCCCCGTCAGCCTGAGCGATCATGATCGCCAGCGAATGCGCGATCACGTCGTGCATCTCGCGCAGGATGCGCATCCGTTCGGCCGCGGTGGCCAGTTCGGTGGCCTGGCGCTGCGCGTTGACCGCGCGGGTAAGTGCGGCCAACGCCCTGCGCAGGGCCGAGCGGGTGCGCTGCAGGGTCACCAGCAGAGCGATGCCGCCGCCCAGCAGTGCGAGGACGGCTACCGCAAGAGCGATCTCGAGGGGGGACATCTCCGAGCTACTGGTGAACGACCACTTCCACCCGCTGGAACTCCTTCACGTCGGAGTAGCCGGTGGTGGCCAGTGCCCGGCGCAGTGCACCGACCAGGTTCATGGTGCCGTCGGCGATGTGCGACGGGCCGAGCAGGATCTCCTCCAGGCTGCCGACGCTGGAGAACTTGACCCGCTCCCCGCGCGGCAGTGTGGCGTGCCAGGCCTCCGGCCCCCAGTGGTACCCCTTGCCCGGCGCCTCGGTGGCGCGGGCCAGCGGCGAGCCGACCATCACCGCGTCCGCGCCGCAGGCGATCGCCTTGGTGATGTCGCCGGACTTGCCCAGCGCGCCGTCGGCGATCACATGGACGTAGCGGCCGCCGGATTCGTCGAGGTAGTCGCGCCTGGCCTCGGCGACATCAGCGAGAGCGGACGCCATCGGCACCTCGACGCCCAGCACATTGCGGGTGCGCTTGGTCGCTCCGCCGCCGAAGCCCACCAGAACGCCGGCGGCCCCGGTGCGCATCAGGTGCAGGGACGACTGGTAGGTGGCGCAACCGCCCACGATCACCGGCACGTCGAGTTCGTAGATGAACTTCTTCAGGTTCAGCGGTTCACATACCTTCGAGACGTGCTCGGCCGAGACCGTCGTTCCCCGAATCACGAAGAAGTCGACCCCGGCCTTCTCGACCACGCCGGCGAACTCGGCGCAGGTCTGCGGCGACAGCGAGCCGGCCACCGGGACGCCCGCCGCGCGGATCTCGGCCATCCGACCGGTGATCAGCTCGGCCTTGATCGGCTCGGTGTAGATCTCCTGCATCCGCCTTGTCGCGGCGAGTTGGTCGTCGATGCCGGCCAGCTCAGCGAGCAGCGGCTCGGGGTCCTCGTAGCGCGTCCAGAGCCCTTCGAGGTTCAGGACGCCGAGTCCACCCAGGTTGCCCACGGCGATCGCCGTGGCCGGGGACATCACCGAGTCCATCGGTGCGGCGACCATCGGGAAGTCGAAGCTGAGTGCGTCGATCTTCCAGCTGAGGTTCACCTCTTCGATGCCTCGGGTGCGGCGCGTCGGGACGATGGCGATGTCGTCGAAGCTGTACACGGGCAGGGCACGCTTGGAACGGCCGATCTCGATCATTTCTGTGAGCTCCCTTGCTCAGGACTTCGATGTGTAGTTGGGCGCTTCGATGGTCATCTGAATGTCGTGCGGGTGCGATTCGCGCAGTCCGGCGGCCGTGATCCGGACGAAGCGTCCCTTGGCGTGAAGCTCGTCGATGGTGCTGGCTCCGGTGTAGAACATCGACTGCCGCAGCCCACCCACCAGCTGGTAGGCCACCGCCGCGAGTGGCCCGCGATAGGCCACCTGACCCTCGATGCCCTCGGGAATGAGCTTGTCGTCGCTGACCACGTCGCTTTGGAAGTAGCGGTCCTTGGAGTAGGACGCCTTGCGCCCGCGCATCGCCATCGCACCCAGCGAGCCCATGCCGCGGTACGACTTGAACTGCTTGCCGTTGATGAACACCAGTTCACCCGGGCTCTCCTCGCAGCCGGCGAGCAGCGAGCCGAGCATCACCGCGTTCGCGCCGGCCACCAGGGCCTTGGCGATGTCGCCTGAATACTGCAGCCCGCCGTCGCCGATCACCGGGACACCGGCTGGACGGCAGGCCGCCGCTGCTTCGTAGATGGCCGTCACCTGCGGGACGCCGACGCCGGCGACCACGCGAGTGGTGCAGATCGAACCCGGGCCGACGCCGACCTTGACCCCGTCCGCGCCGGCCTCGACCAGCGCCTTCGCGCCGACGTAGGTGGCGATGTTGCCGCCGATGATGTCGACCTCGGCGGCGGCCGGCTCAGCTTTCAGCCGGCGGATCATGTCGAGCACGCCTTGGGAATGTCCGTGGGCTGTGTCGACGACGATCGCGTCCACGCCGGCGTCGACGAGCATCATGGCGCGCTCCCAGGCGTCCCCGAAGAAGCCGATCGCCGCCCCGACGCGCAGGCGACCCTGGGCATCCTTGCTGGCCAGTGGGTACTTGTCGGACTTCACGTAGTCCTTGAGCGTGATCAGGCCGCGCAGGCGTCCGTCCGCATCGACCAGCGGGAGCTTCTCGATCTTGTGCTTGGCGAGCAGGCGCAG
>Ga0073904_10000342_pt1 | contig 32870 bp, 29 predicted proteins | sample KloWWTrecipitate_FD_66668 | JGI IMG/M metagenome (GOLD analysis project Ga0073904, IMG submission 66668) | Active sludge microbial communities from Klosterneuburg, Austria, studying microevolution and ecology of nitrifiers - Klosterneuburg... | ecosystem: Engineered > WWTP > Aerobic digester >... | reverse complement strand
AGGAGGCGCACCGGCTTGTCGGCCTGGGCTTCGACGAACGTCAGCGATGATCCTGCCGGGCTCGTTCCGGGACAAAGCTGCCGCGCAACCGACCTCCCCCAGTCGCCAGCCGAAGCATTCTGCATCGCCTGGCGGTTTTGTCCCAAGGTCTGCCGGTGTCGCACGCCGCGGTCGGTGACCGCTGGATCGACCCGGCTGCGAATCTCCGCCAACACCCCGCAGGAGCCCCTGACCGGATTTCGGGACAAAGCTGCCGACAGCAGCAGGATTGTCGCCCGCAGCCGCTCGCGGCGGTATTGGGCGGCAGTTTTGTCCCGGAATCCGGGCGACCGGGATCGGCCGGGGCCATCACCTCACGGCCGGGGCCCTTACTTCGGGATCGCACTCAGACCCTGGCGGGTGAGCTCAGTCCTTCTTGGCGGGATCCTTGCCGCACACCACCGGGGTGAGGGAGTTGTAGCTCCACTTGAAGGGCTCCTTCTTCACGAGCTTGTCGCCCTCGTAGAAGAGCCGGTTGAACCGGACGTCGAAACCGCTCATCGCGCTCTGGGCTATGCAACCGTCGGAGTCGTCGTAGACCACCTTGCCGGGCGCCCGGTAGTTGGAGCGGATTGATGCGCTGGACTTGATCGTGTAGCGCTTGGTCGACCACACCTTCACCGTCACCGAGCCCTGCGCGCCGGTATGGCCGGTGATGGAGGCCTGCAGCAGCACCCCGTACGGCGAATCGTTCTTGAACTTCATGTCGACGCTCTCCCAGTCGAGCGTGGCTTCGCGACCGACCGGGTAGCGGTTGAAGTAGAGCGAATGCGGTTTGTGGTAGATGTCCTTCAACCCGGCGAAATAGATCGCGTTGAACGTGGTCGTCGTGGCCTGCGAGATGCCACCGCCCATCCGCTGGACCACCTTGCCCCCGTCGATCGCCCCGCCGGACATCCAGCCGGCCGCGGTCGTCCGTTTGCCGAGGGTCTCGTTCATGCTGAATGTCTCACCCGGCATCAGGAACGTACCGTTGATCAGCTTCGCTGCTTTGCCGATGTTGTTGTAGCGGTAGGCCGTGCCCGGGAAGTACGTGGTGAACTTGCCGATCACCTTCTTCACACCGAGCTTCTCCACGTCGGCCGTGGTCACTGCGGCCGGCTGGGTGCTCACGTCCACGGACGCGGTGCGTCCTGACGCCTTCGCCAGAACTGGGACGAGCGCCGTGCCCAGCTTCTCCGGATCGACTCCCGCACCATCGACGGCCGCCACCACCTTCGGCTTGCCTTTGCTGATTGTGTAGCTCGCGTTCTTGGGTTGCTTGAGCCCGAGTTCGGCGAGCTGCCCCGTGAGCTGCTTGCCCAAGGCCGAGCTGTCGAACTTGGGGCTCAGGGAGCCGTCGTCGGGCTCGAACCTGAGGCTGGCCGCGATGGCCTTGGGCGCGAGCACGAGCTTGCCCTTGTCCGCCACGCTCACGCTGATCGAGTCGGCGATCGCTGTCTTCGCCAGACCGTCAGCGACCTGTTGCGCCTCCGCGGTGGTCACTTCGGCCTCGGCGGTCGCAACCGAAGCGGTCACCGGTTCATCGGTGAGGTAGGCGGCTTTGATCGCAGCCACGGTGGCCGCCTGGTCGAGTGCCACTCCGTCCTTGGCTTCGGTCGTCACCGGCTTGAGGTCGGCGTAGCTGACCCCGGCGTTCACGGGCTCGACGTCGACCTTCTTTGCGAGTTCGGCCACGGCCGCGTCCAGCTTGGTGTGGTCGACCTTCAACACGGCCTGGTGCTCCGAACCGCCGAACAGCACGGTCAGGATGCGCACCGGGTTCCACGTGGAGCCGCCTTGGGCCTGCGAGACGGACGCGGTGTAGTCCACCGCTAGGCCGACGTCCGCCGGTTCGAAGGCAACCGCGTCGCTGCCCGCGGACACCTTGATCGGTTGCGCGGACGCCGCAGCCAGTCCGTCCTGCAGCTTGGCGGTGGCCTGTTCAGCGGTGAGACCGCCGAGCTGGATGCCGCTGACCGAGGTTTTGGCGGGCAGGTTCTCGCCGGCCAGGAAGTGACCGGCTACGTAGCCGCCCCCGAGGAGCGCGACCAGTCCAGCTCCCACCCCGATGCCGATCTTGGCGGTCGTGGACAGCTTCTTGGATGGGGGCACGTCAGGATTCCTCTCGGTCTGGCGCAGCCAATGCTACGTGAGCGCCTCGACCGGCTCGTCAAAGGTGTCCAGTCGCTGCGACGGTGTGCCCAACTGGGCGACCACGATGCCGACGATCATCAGTGCCGCGCCGGCGTAGCCGCGCAGCCCCATGAACTCACCGAGGATCAACGCTCCACCGAGCGCGCCGAACACCGACTCGGTCGCCATGATCAGGGACGCATGCGTGGCCAGCGCGTGCCGCTGGCCAACCACCTGAAGGGTGTAGGCGATGCCGACCGAGACCAGGCCGCCGTACAGCAGCGGGACGAAGGCGTCCGCCAGTCCGGCGAACGGCGTCGGTTCGACCATAAGCGCGATGAGCGAACTGAGCACTGCGCAGGTGAGGAACTGCACCATCGCGAACCGCAACGCCGCGAGATGCCCCGCGACGTGCTCGATCACGAGGATCTGTACCGCCCAGAACACCGTGGAGATGATCAGCACCAGTTCGCCGCGGCCGATGGTGAGGTCGTCGGTGACGCTGATCAGGTACAGCCCTGCCAGCGAAGCCAGCACGCCGAGGACTGTCGCAACGTTGCTGCGGTGGCCCCGGAAGGCCGCGATCACCGGCACGAACACCATGTACAGCCCGGTGATGAATGCGGCGTTGCCGGCCGGGGTGTCGACCATGGCCACCTGTTGCAGGTTCACCGCGATGGTCAGCAGTACGCCGACCGCGATCCCGGGCACCACCACCGCCCGGCTGGCCCGGCGGCGCTTGGCTACCGGCACCTTCCGGATGCGGTCGCGGACGACGACCAGCGGCACAAGCACCAAGGCGCCCAACCCGAACCGCACCGCGGTGAAGGAGAACGCCCCGACATGCTCGGCGCCCACGCGCTGAGCGACGAAGGCGAACCCCCACAGCGCGGACGCGAGCAGCAGCAACCCGTTGGCCCGCAGCCGCTGGGACGGGGTGCTGTTCAGCTGGCTGGCGGCCAGGGCTAGACCAGCTTGGCGATGGCCGTGCGGGCGTGCGCGGCGACGTTCTCCGCGGTGAACCCGTATTTGGCGAACAGGACTGAGCCGGAGGCGGATTCGCCGAAGTGGTCGATGGCGATGATCTCGCCGGCGTCACCGACGTACTCACGCCAACCCATCGGCGAGCCGGCCTCAACCGACACCTTGGCCACCCCGGTGGGTAGGACGGAGGCTCGGTAGTCATCCGATTGCGCGTTGAACCACTCCTGGCAGGGCATGGAGACCACGCGGGTGCCGATGCCGTCGGCTTGGAGTAGGTCGCGGGCGGCCAGGGCCACTTCGACTTCGGAGCCGGTAGCGATCAGCACGACCTTCAGGTCGGTGTCGGCGTCGATCAGGGTGTAGCCGCCCTTGGCCAGTTCGGTGGCCGGTGCGACGCCGGGCTGGTCACGGTCGACCACCAGCAGGTCCTGGCGGGACAGGATGATCGCCGAAGGCCGATCGGTGTGGGCCAGGGCCTGGGCCCAGGCCTGGGCGGTTTCGTTGGCGTCGGCCGGGCGGATCACGTCCAGGCCGGGGATCGCCCGCAGGCTGGCGAGGTGCTCGATCGGCTGATGGGTCGGGCCGTCCTCACCGACCCCGACCGAGTCATGGGTCCACACGAAGATGCTGGGCACCTTCTGCAGGGCGGCAAGGCGCACCGCACCACGCATGTAGTCGGCGAACACCAGGAACGTGCCGCCGTAACAGCGGGTCAGCCCGGACTGGGTGATCGCGTTCACGATATTGCCCATCGCATGCTCACGAATCCCGAAATGCAAAGTACGACCGGTGTAGTCGCCCTTGAAATCATGCGAAGACTGCTCCGGCGGCAAGAACGACGGCTGGCCCTTCATCGTGGTGTTGTTCGAACCCGCCAGATCAGCCGAACCACCCCACAACTCCGGGACCGCGTCGGCCAACGCAGTCAACACCTCACCCGAAGCTGCCCGGGTCGCCTTCTTCCCCGGCACGAACACCGGCAGCGCCTGCGCAAGAGCCTCCGGCAGCCGCCCTTCGACCAGCCGGTCGAACAGCTCGCCCTGGCTCGGGTTCGCCGTCCGCCAGGCGTCGAACTTCGGCTGCCAGTCGGCCTTCGCCTCGGCGGCGCGGTCGGCGGCCTGCTTGCGGGTGTACTCCAGCACCTCTGGCTCGACGGCGAAGTTGGCTGCCGGGTCGAACCCGAGTTGCGTCTTCAGGGCGGCGATCTCGTCGGCGCCGAGCTTGGCGCCATGGACGGAGTGGTGCCCGGCCTTGGTCGGCAACGGCCAACCGATCACCGTGGTCAACTTGATGAACGACGGCCTATCCGTAACCGCCTTCGCGGCCTGGATCGCCTCGAACAGGGCCTGCACATTCTCGGTGTAACCAGTACCCCCATTGGTCCAATCCACCTGCTGCACATGCCAGCCATACGCCGCATAACGAGCCGAAACATCCTCAGTGAACGCGATCTGGGTCTCACCCTCAATCGAAATCCGATTGTCGTCATAGAACAGAACCAGATTCCCCAACTTCTGCGCACCCGCCAAAGACGAAGCCTCCGAAGCCACCCCCTCCTGCATACAACCATCACCGGCGATCGCATACACGGTGCGATCGAAGACCGACGGCTCATCCAGCGGCGTGGCCGGATCAAGCAAAGCCCGCTCCCGGCGAGCCGCCATCGCAAACCCCACCGCGTTCGCCACCCCAGCACCCAACGGACCCGTCGTCGCCTCCACACCCGCGGTATGCCCGAACTCCGGATGCCCCGGAGTCAACGACCCCTCCGTCCGCAAAGCCGCCAGGTCATCGACCTCAACGCCGTAGCCGGCCAGGAACAACTGGCAGTACTGAGTCAACGAAGAATGCCCGATACTCAACACGAACCGATCCCGACCCACCCACCTCGGATCGGCCGGATCACCCTTCAACACCTTCTGATACAACAGGTAAGCCAACGGCGCCATCGAAATCGCCGTACCCGGATGCCCGTTACCCACCTTCTCCACAGCATCCGCAGCCAACACCCGCGCAGTATCCACCGCGCGCTCATCCAGCTCAGTCCAAGTGAAATCGGTCATCGTCGGCCTTCCTCGATCTGCTCTTTGAAACGATACAGCAATCGCATCCCCATTGTCGGGGCCTAGTTTTTCACACGGCTCACCCACGGCCGTCCGAATGCCATCTGTTGCCAGATCGAGAAGAAGGCGAACCTCCTGACCAGTCGCGCGACACATACCCTGCCCGGTATCGTCGCAGGCAGTCCTACTTACAGGAGTTCAACGATGAAGCGCCTGGTAATCCTCGGCGGCGGCACCGCCGGAACCATGATCGCCAACAAGCTGCGTGCGGCCCTCGGCAAGCACGAGCTGCACATCACCGTCGTCGACCGCGACGACGCGCACCATTACCAGCCCGGCTATCTGTTCATGCCGTTCGGCATCTACAACACGTCCGACATCGTGCGGTCGCGGCACAAGTTCATCAGTGACGGCGTCGACCTGGTGCTCACCGAGATCGACCAGGTGGACCCGAACTACCGCGTGGTGCACCTCGCCGATGGCCGGACGCTGAGCTACGACGTGCTGGTGATCGCGACCGGCGTCTCCCCGCGTCCGGACGCAACCCCGGGAATGCAGGGCAAGCTGTGGGGCGAGAAGGTGCACGAGTTCTACAGCCTGGCGGGCGCGCAGGCGCTCACCGAGGCGATGCGCCGCTTCCGTGGCGGACGACTCGTGGTGCACATCACCGAGATGCCGATCAAATGCCCGGTGGCTCCGATGGAGTTCACGTTCCTTGCCGACGACTGGCTGCGCAAGCACGGCATCCGGGAGCGCACCGAGCTCAGCTATGTCACCCCACTCGACGGCGCTTTCACCAAGCCGGTGGCGTCCCGGGAGCTGGCGACAGCGCTCACCGATCGCCAGATCACGCTCGAAACCGACTTCGCGGTGGAATCGATAGACAACGATGCCGCCGAACTCGTCTCCTTCGACGGACGGCGGATCGGCTTCGACCTGCTGGTGACGGTGCCCCTGAACATGGGAGCGGACTACATCGCCCGTTCGGGCCTCGGCGACGAGCTGAACCTGGTGCCCTGCGACCAGCACACCATGGTGAGCCTGGCGCACCCGGACATCTACGTGCTCGGGGACGCGGGCACCCTGCAGACCTCGAAGGCCGGCTCGGTGGCTCACTTCGCCGCGGACGTGTTCGTGCAGAACTTCCTGGCCGAACACCGCGGCGAGCCCGCGACGCACGGCTTCGACGGCCACGCGAACTGCTTCATCGAATCGGGCAACCGCAAGGGCATGCTGCTGGACTTCAACTACACCACCGAGCCGTTCACGGGGAACTTCCCGATGCCGGTGGTGGGACCGTTCAAGCTGCTCAAGGAGACCCACCTCAACCACCTCGGCAAACTGGCGTTCCGCTGGATCTACTGGAACATGCTGCTGCCCGGACGCCCGATCCCGATGATCCCGACCGCGATGAGCCTGGCCGGCAAGCGCGTGGAGAAGCAGGTGAGCGCCGAAGCCACCGGAATGCCGTCCATCGGTGCGCCGTCCAGCCCGCCGCCGCCGCGTGCGACTGTCGCGTCTCCGACCCCTGAGGAACTTCGGACGCGCGACTCCACTACACCGACCCCAGAGGAGCTTCCGACCCGCGACTCCAGGACACCGGCCCCTGAGGAGCTTGGTGAGCGCGACTCCCGGACACCGGCCCCTGAGGAGCTTCGTGAGCGGAGCGAGCGAAGCGTCACGAAGGGCCGCGCGCCGGCGCGTCCCAAGGCCGCCCCAATTGCCAAGCCGAAGGCTGCTGCGACCCCGTCCGCGACCAAGCCGAACCCCGTCCCTGGCGGCGGCTACGTCGACCGTCCCGGCGTGGATTCGACGGCAGACCCGGCCACCGTTCTGCCTGACCCGATCATCCCGAAGTTCTGAGGAGCACGATGCCAACCACCATGATCGCCGGTCGTCCGATCGACGTGAACGAAGAGGGCTTCCTGGTCGCGTACGACCAGTGGGACGAGAAGCTGGGCGCCGAACTGGCCAAGCTGATCGGCCTGGAACTCACCGACGCGCACTGGGCCGTCGTCCGGTTCCTGCGCGCTGACTACCCCGCTCGCAACGAGACCGCGACGCTGCGGCGGGCCAGCACGGTCGGGGGCTTCCCGATCAAGGAGCTGTTCGAGCTCTTCCCGGGCAAGCCCGCCAAGAAGATGGCCTACGTGTCCGGGCTGCCCAAGCCCAAAGGCTGCGTCTAGCCGTCCATCGACTCACCCGAAGGAGAACGAAAATGACCGATACGACGGACGCACCGCTCGTCCCCGATTTCAGCGGACCGGACTGCCCGCCCACTGCCCCTGCTCAGCGCAAGCTGGTGATCATCTGCTCGAAGGGCAACCTCGACATGGCCTACCCCGGGCTGATCCTGGGCTCGGCGGCGCTCGGTGAGGGGATCGAGACCCACCTGTTCTTCACGTTCTGGGGCTTCGACATGATCACCAAGGGACGCATGGACGACCTCAAGTTCACGATGCTCGGAAACACGGCAATGCACCTGACCCAAGCGCCCGGCATGCCCATCCCGGCGATGCTCGGCACCCTGCCGGGCATGACGCGGATGGCGACGAAGATGATGCAGAAGCAGATCGCCGACCTGGAGATCCCGACTGTCCCGGAGATGCTGGAGCAGATCCACGAGATGGGCGGTCACATGTGGGCCTGCCGGATGTCCTTCGACATGATGCAGCTCAACGAGGCCGACCTCTACGAAGGCGTCGAAGCGGTGATCAGCGCGACCGACTTCATGGAGCTCTCCGAGGGCGCGCAGATCATTTTCATCTAGCGCCGCCGCATCAGGCGAACTGCGGACCGGCCTGCTCGGTGACGGCCGCAACCAGTTCCTTGATGCGCTCCGCGTCCTCTGTTCTGGCGACAAGGGTGGCCCGCGGCGTCCTGACGACCACGAGTCCAGTCACCCCGAGCAGGCCGATGACCGAGTCGTCATCGTCGTTCACGATGATGTTGTCGGTCGAGTCCAGCGCGACGCTCAGGCCTGAGATGGCATTGCCGGATGCGTCCGAGTGCAGAATTTCGGCAAGACTGGCGTAACCGCCGACGTCACGCCACTTGATGGGCAGCGAGACCGCGACGACATGACCGCTGCCATGGCCGAGCGATACCGGCTCCATCACCCCGTAGTCGACCGAGGTCTTGGCAAGACCGGGGAAGATGTCAGCGAGTCGCTCCGGATGTTCGGCCAACTCGGTGACCGATGCGTGAGTGGCGGGCAGCAGCAGGCGCAACTGGTCCAGCAAGGTCGCGGCCCGCCAGACGAACATCCCGGCGTTCCACCAGTACTCCCCCGACGCCAGGTAGCCCTCGGCCACCTCAAGCGCCGGCTTCTCGGCGAATTGCACCACCCGATGAGCGCCCGGAAAGCCGTCGATGCCTCCACCTCGGTGCAGGTAGCCGTAGCCGGTGTGCGGGGTAGTGGGCACGACGCCCAGCGTGACCAGCGCGGACGCGTCCGCCTCGGCCAGTGCGTAGGCGGTCTCCAGGCACTCGGCGAACACTTCGACCGGCTCGATCACATGGTCGGCGGTCACCTGCGCGATCACGGCGTCCGGGTCCTGGCGAGCCAGCACCGCGGCCGGCCACGCCACCGCGTTCAGGGAATCGCGACCCACAGGTTCGCCAAGGATGTTGCGCGCCGGCACCTCGGGCAGGTCGGCTGCCACAGCGTCGGCGTAGGCGGCACCGGTCACCACCCAGACCCGCTCGGCAGGCACGGACGCGAGCGCCCGCTCGAAGGCCAACCGCAACAGGCTCTTGCCGTTCACCAGCGGCAGCAACTGCTTCGGCGTGCCCTGCCTCGACAAGGGCCACAGTCGTGTGCCCGAACCACCGGCCATGATCACCACGTAGCGCATGGCAGGAGCCTACGGCCTCCCTGAGCTCACGGGCTCGGCTGCCGACGGCAGGACGGAGACTGTCCGAACGGCGCCGACCAGTGTTTCGGGACAAAGTTGCCACCAGTGGCCTTCGCCGCGGGCCGTCGGGGCCGAACGCGTCACTCCGCGTCGGGTTTGTCCCGAAACGGCCTTGGGCTGGCCCGCCGCCGGGCGCATACGTCAGCATGTTGCGGGTGGAGAACCCGATCATCGCCGCGCTGACGGCTCGCGTCCGCAGGGCTGGTTCGGAGCCGCTGGTCACCTGGTATCGACCCGCCGAGGGAGACCGCACCGAGCTCAGCGTGAAGAGCTTCGCGAACTGGGTGGACAAGACCGCGAACCTCCTCGAAACCCTGGGTGTGGATGGTCTGGTCGCCGGACCGCTGAGCGCGGCGCACCCCGGCCATTGGATGAGCCTGATCTGGCCGCTCGCGGCCTGGCAGCGCGGCTTGACCTATCGCGGCGAGACGGCGGCTGACGCCGAGTTGGTGGTGACCGGTCCCGAGCGACCCGAGCCGACACCCGGTGTGCTGACCATCGCGTGCTCCCTGCACCCGCTTGGACTCGGCCTGCGCGGTCTACCCGACGGTGTCCTTGACTTCACCACCGAGGCCCTGGCTGAGCCGGACGCTCACTGGGCCGCGCCCGTGGCCGCGTCCGCGCCTGCATGGTCGGAAGGCGGACACACCCTCAGCCACGCCCAACTGGCCGAACTCCCGTCACAGGCCGCGCGCGTCCTCGTCCGCCCCACGACGGCTTGGGAGACCCTCGTCGCGGCATTGCTCAGCCCGCTGCTGGGTGGCGGGTCCGCGGTGGTCGTCGAGGGTGAGGTGGACGGCGACACCCTTGAACGGATCGCGCTTACCGAACGGGTCTCCAGCCCTTTGGCATGATGGCAGCGGCCAATCCGACTACCGACGGGCATGCAGCATGAACCACCTGAGTCGCCGATCACTGTTGCTCTCGGCCACGGCACTGGCCGGCGGCGCATTGCTGGCCGCCTGCTCTGGCACCCCGACCATCCCGAGGCCGACCGCTTCGCCGACCGGGCCGATCAAGGACCAGCTAGACGAAGTGCTGAAGGTCGTCTCAAGCGGCAGCGAGAAGTTCGGTGTGTATCTCCAGGATGTCCGCAGTGGTGGCACCTACAGCTTCAATGGCGACTACGCCAGTCAGAACGCGTCCATGGTGAAGGTGATGATCGCCCTGATGGTGCAGCGCAAGGCTCGCACGGACGGCGGCACCCTGAGCCAGGAGAATGTCGAGCTGACCACGAAGATGATCACCCAGTCCGACAATGATGCGGCCGAGAAACTGTGGGCCTACGGCGGCGGTCCGGACGCCTATCAACAACTGGCCGACGAGCTGAAGATGACTCACACCCGCCGCGAGACCGGACGCGACGATTGGAGCTGGACCTGGACCAGTCCGTCGGACCAGGTTGTCCTGCTGAACCACCTCGTCGACGGCGGCACCGACGCCTTCACCCCGGCCGAGGCCACCTTCGTCTACGACCTGATGGGCAAGGTGCAGGACGACCAGACCTGGGGCGTCGGCGCCCCGAAGTCGAGCGCGGTGGCAGTGCACCTGAAGAACGGTTGGGTGCAGTTCAAATCGAGCGACGGCCTATGGGCGGTGAACTCGATGGGAACGGTGGCCGGGGCGGGTCGCGACTACCGGATGGCCGTGATGACCCGCGTACCCGACTTCGCGACCGGCCGCGAACTCACCTCCGAGGTGGGCCGGCAGGTCTTCTCGATCCTGGGCTCGGGCACGCTGTAGCCCGACTCGCGGTAGCACGCCGAGGGTCTACTCAGATTGGCCTGCTCCCGAAACGGGACAAAGTTGCCGCCAGTGGTCGGATCGAGCGGCCCGCCGGCGATTCCGGGTGCCTGCTGGCCGGTTTGTCCCGTTCGGTTCAGCGTTCACGGACCGCAGTGGCTTCGTCAGGCTCAGCCACCGTGTGCGTCAGGCACTCACCTTGCAGACCGAATCGAGGTCATCGGTTTGGGTGGAGGTCTTCTTCGCCTTGGGCGAGGCCGAGCCGGACGGACTTGCAGTCGACTCCGGATGAGCGTCCAGCGCCTCTGAGTCGGCGATCTTGTCGGCGACGACCGTGCGGATCTTGGCGAAGTCGGGGTCCATGGGCACGATCAGCGGCGGGGTGAAGCTGACCGAGGCCATCGGCACCGCCTTGCCCTTCATCGCCAGGTCGAGAGCGGTGCCGATCTGGTCGGACGGCAGGTTGGTGGCCACGATCTGCTCCCCGGCAGCGGCGATGTCCTGGAACTTGGTCAGCACCGTGGTGGGGTTGAGCTGCTTCAGCATCGCGTTCATCACGCACTTCTGCCGGATCATTCGCTCGTAGTCGGTGGAGTACTCGCGCGACCTGGCGAACCAGAGGGCGTGGAAGCCGTCCAGCTTGACGTTCTTGCCCGGCTGGATCCAGCCATAGACGCCCTTGGGCCCGTGCAGGCTGCCGATCGGGACCTTCTTGCCGATGTCGAGCCGGATACCGCCAACGGCATCGATCAGCTGCTGGAAGCCCTTGAGGTCGATCATCGCCCAGTAGTTGATCTTCAGTCCAAGGGTCTCACCGACCACTGCTGCGGTGGTCTCAGCGCCTGGGTACTTCACACCGGGGAACAGCTTCTTGTTCTGCTCGGCCAGGGTGTAGACACCGTTCAGCAGGCAGGCGTCGGCGAGGTCCTCCACGTGGCAGAAGTAGCCGTTCGGGTACTTGGCGTGCAGCGGGTGGTCGGCCGGGAACGGGGCGTGCTGCAGGTTGCGGGGCAAACTGAACAGCACGGTCCGACCGGTGTCGGCGTCGATACTGGCCACGGTCATCGAGTCCGGACGCAGGCCCTGCCGGTCGGCGCCGGCGTCCCCACCCATCAACAGGATGTTGAGCCGTCCGTTCTCGACCTCGGCGGAACCGCCGCCGGTGAAGATGTTGCTGACCAGCTTGGACTGTGCCGCGAAGAGTCCAGAGACCGCCCAGGAGACCGACCCGCCGGTCACCATCAACGCCAGCGCCACACCTCCGGAGACCAGCTTGCCGATGGTGGACATCGAGCCCGGGTTGGCGATCAGCCATGCGTCGAGCACGAGCAGCACCCAGCCGACGCCGAGTGCTAGGACGAGCCAACGCAGCACGGTGAGTGTGATCGGGTTCGCGTACAGCCCGATCACCTGGGTGCGGAACGGGATCAGCAGCAGCAGCGCCACCACCACAAGCGCCAGCAGGGTCAGCCAGACACGCAGCGCGATCCGTCCGACGTTGCGCTTTCCGACAGCCAACTGTGCCGAGCCCGGAATCAGTACCGACATGCCCAGCAGGGTGAGCCCGCGGCGCAGGGCGATGCCCTGGCTACGGCGCTTTGGGGACGGCAGGACCGAGCCGGCGGGCTGAGCGGACGCAGTCATCGGACTCCTGCGGGGAAGACGTCAGGTGCCTTCCAGTATTACCGGACGGTTCCAAGCCGCGGCCTAGGCACGCCGCTGAGGCCGGACGAGGGGTACCGCCTGCCCGCTAAAACCGCATCAGGGATCTTGTCCGGTCGGTTCCGCGCCAATGCCCATTGGTGAAGAATGAGAACTTGTGAACCACCTGAGCAGGGCCTTTGTCGCAGGATCGGCCGCGCTGGCCCTGGCCTTCACTTCTGCCCCCGCCGCGCTGGCCGCAGAAGAGCAGTTCCCCGACCTGGCGCTTCGCGCCTGCGTGCAGCGCAACCTCGTCGCGGCGGAGTTGGGTGTGACCGAGTACGCGAAGCTCGTCACGCTGTCGTGCAGCGCTGAGACGGACGCAGCGGTCACGAGCCTGGCCGGTCTGGAAGCTCTACCCGGCGTGAAGTCGGTCATTCTGCACGGTCACGAGGTGGCGGACTTCAGCCCGCTCCACTCGCTGCCAGCACTGATCGACCTGGAACTGGAAGTCGGCGCTGACTCTCCGGTTGATTCGCTGGCGAGCCTTAACCTGCGGGAACTCGAGCTGCACGCCCTGGGAGCCCGGCTACCTACGCTGCCCGGTCTGGACGTTCGGGTGCTGGTGCTTCGAGGCGCGGAACTGACCAGCCTCAACGGAATCGCCGCGGCCAGGGTCAACGTGCTCTATGTCCAGAAGGCCCCGGTGGTCGATCTCTCCGGGTTGGCCGGATCAACCGCCAAGCAGATGTTCCTGTATGGCTTGGGACGCTTGGCGAGCCTGGACGGACTATCCGCGAACACGCAGCTGCAAGCGCTGACGATAGACGCCGCGAGTCTCGTCAGCGTCGATGATCTCGCCGCCATGCGCGAGCTCAAGACGCTGCGGCTGACGGCTCCCGATCTAGCCGATGTCTCCGTCGTGGCCGGGTTGCCGAACCTGGGGTTCCTTTCGCTCTACACCAAGCAAACGATCGATCTCGGCCCAACCGGCTCGTTGCCGACCTTGAAGAACCTGACGGTGAGCGGTGGGGATCTCGACTCGTTGGAGGCACTGCGCGGCAACGCCGTGCTCACCAATCTCACCGTCACTCACAACCAGCTCACTGATATCTCTCCCCTGGCCGATGTGCCGGACGGCGCCAGCCTCAACCTCTACGGCAACCGCATCCCCGACTTCTCACCGCTGGCCGGGTGGACTGGCACCTTGAGCGCGAACTACCAACAGATCAGCTTGCCCGACGCAGTGGCGGAGGTGCCCTTCTCGCTGGGGTTCGACCTTCGCGATGCCGAAGGGGACGACCTTCAACCGAACGACCCAAGCTGCGCGACCTACTCCGGGGGCCACCTCAGCTATGGGCCGGCAGCTACAACGTCGGCCCTGCGGGGCTGCCTCTACCGAGACGCCGCCCCCGGCGAGGACTCCCGCGTCAGCGTCCGAATCACCCAGCGGGTCACGGCCTCGGCTCTCGATTCGACACCCGAACCGCAGATCGCAACGGCTCCCGAGATCGGCGTCCCGCTGGAAGCCGGCATCGGCGGTTGGAGCCCGGTACCGGAGCATCTCAGCTACCAGTGGTTCCGCAGCGGCTCCCCGATCGCGGGTGCGACAACGACGACCTACACCCCCACCATGGACGATGTCGGCAAGGGCCTATGGCTGGAGGTGACCGGGCGACGCACGAGCTACGTCTCCGAAGTGAGGCGGTCCAATGTCGTCCTCGTTCCGCTCGCCAAGCTCCGCTCCACCCCCACTCCGACCATTCAGGTCAACGGGCCACTTGACCCGACCGGCACTCTCACCGCCGTCCCAGGAGTGTGGGACGAAGGCGTAACCCTGCAGTACGCATGGAAGAACGGCCCGGTCACGGTCGCCGGCGGCCCGACGTTCGACATCCGGTCCGAGGACATCGGGAAGAGCATCGAACTTTCAGTCACCGGCAGTCGCCCCGGCTACGAGCCGGTGACCCGATCCTCGACACCGGTCGTCCCGGTACAGGCCAGATTCGCGCTGGCGCCAAGAATCACCGGCGTGGGGGCGGTCGGCCAAACGCTCCAAGCGTCTGTCACCGCACCTGCGGATACCAAGTTGCAGTACCGGTGGTACCGCAACGGCAAGGCGGCGTGGGCTGGCACCAACTCCCATTTCGCTCTGAACTCCGGCCACCTGGGCGCGCGGATCACGGTCAAGGTGACCGCCCGAAGAGACGGCTACCCGACCGCCACCGAGACCTCGGCCACACTCAAGATCGCCAAAGGCACCCTCGGCGCCCGCCCGGTCCTGATCACCGGGACCCCGTCGGTCGGCCACAAGCTCAAGGCGAAAACTGGCAACTGGAAGCCGGGCTGGCTGATCAAGTACTCCTACCGCTGGTATCGCGACGGGCGCCCGGTCGCGAAGGCGACCGCCAAGAGCTATCAGCTCAAGGGCAAGGACTCCGGGCACAGCATCAGCGTGCGGATCACTGGACGGAAAGTGGCCTACAAGACGCTCACCATAGCTTCCGATCCGGTTCGGGTCAGCTGAGCAGCACTGACCCTTCGACAAGCTCAGGGAACGTTCTAGACCCTTCGTCAGGCTCAGGACCCTTCGTCAGGCTCAGGACCCTTCGTCAGGCTCAGGGAGCGTTGGCTCGGATTGCGGCGCCCTTCGCCAGCGCGGTGTCGCGTAGGGACGTCTGGAAGGCGAGCATCTGCTCGGTCAGCGCAGGATCGGACGCGGCCAGGATGCGGACGGCCAGCAGGCCGGCGTTGCGGGCGTTGCCGATCGCGACCGTCGCCACCGGGACGCCGGCCGGCATCTGCACGATCGAAAGGAGCGAGTCCATGCCGTCCAAATACTTCAAGGGCACCGGGACGCCGATCACCGGCAGCGGGGTGAGCGCGGCGAGCATTCCGGGAAGGTGTGCGGCCCCGCCCGCGCCGGCGATGATCACCTTCAGCCCGCGGGTGTGGGCCTCGCGGCCGTAGCGCACCATGTCCTCAGGCATGCGATGCGCCGAGACCACGTCCGCTTCAAAGGGGACGCCGAACTCGGCGCACGCCTGCCCGGCGGCCGACATCACCGGCCAGTCGGAGTCCGAGCCCATCACGATGCCAACCAGCGGCTGCTCACTCATCGGTCACTCCCATCAGATAGTCGGCGGCGGCATGCGCGCGCCGCCGGGCAACGGCCAAGTCGTCGTCGAGGACGGTGACGTGGCCGACTTTGCGTCCGGCCACGACGGTCTTCCCGTAGAGCTGGGGACGCAGGCCCGCATCGCGGGAAAGGACGTGCCCGAGCCCCGCGACGAGGTCGGTCCGCGATCCGCCGAGTACGTTCACCATCACCGTCCAGCGCGGGTCGTGCGCGGGCGAACCCAGCGGCAGGTCGGCGACCGCGCGAAGGTGGTTCTCGAACTGTGAGGTCGCGGCGCCGTCGATCGTCCAGTGACCGGTGTTGTGCGGCCGCATCGCGAGCTCGTTCACGACGACCCGGCCGTCTCGGGCCTGCATCAGCTCGACAGCGAGGATGCCGACCACGTCGAGTTCGGTGGCGATCAGCTCGGCGATCTCGATGAGTTCGAGCGCCTGCTGGCCGTCCGCGAACCAGGCCGGGGTGGTGGTCTCGGTGCAGATGCCGTCGGTCTGCACGGTCTCGGTGATGGTGTAGCCCACCATCTCCCCTCCTGGACGGCGCGCAACGATCGCGCTGAGCTCGCGGGTGAAGTCGATGAACTCCTCGGCGATGATCTGCACTCCGGGACGCAGTCCGTCGAATGGCAGGGTCGCGTCCGCTGGGCCGTCCAGCTTGAAGACACCCTTGCCGTCGTATCCGCCGCGGGAGGTCTTCGCGATCACGGGCCAGCCGTGACGTTCGGCGAACGCGGCCAGCGCCGCTGCGTCCGGCACCACCTCGAAGGCGGGGCAGGGCACGCCGAGTTCGGTCAGGCGCCGGCGCATCACGACCTTGTCCTGGGCGTGCAGCAACGCGTCCGGGCCGGGACGGACGGCGATGCCGCGATCCATGAGCGCATGCAGGATGTGGGGCGGCACATGCTCGTGGTCGAAGGTCACCACGTCGCAGTCCGCTGCGAAGGCAAGGACGGCGTCGAGGTCGGTGTAGTCGCCAACGGTGACGTCGTGAACCACCTGGGCCGCCGAGACGCCGGGGCCCTCGGCCAGCAGCTTGAGGTTCAGCCCCAGGCCGATCGAAGCGGTGTGCATCATGCGGGCCAACTGGCCCCCGCCGATCACGCCGATGCTGTGCGCGGGAGTCTTCACCCGGGCGAGCCTATTGGAACGGGGAGCCCCCACGCAGGGCGGATCCTTCTGCCAAGATGAGCCCATGACTGCGCACATCGTCGCAATGGGTGGCGGCGGCTTCTCGATGTCGCCCATGGGCGCCCCCACCAATCTCGATCGCTACCTGGTCGAACTGACCGGCAAGGCGTCCCCGCTGGTGTGCTTCGCACCGACCGCGTCGGCGGACGATCCGCAGTACATCAACCGGTTCCTGCTGGCGTACGGCACCCTCGGCGTGCGGACGATGATCCTGACCCTCTGGGAGGGTGGCTCGGCCGGATCGGTGGCCCGAATCGCCAATGCCGACCTGGTGCTGGTGGGCGGCGGCCACACGGTCAACCTGCTCGCGCTGTGGCAGGCCCACGGTGTCGATCGGGCCATCAAGGCGCGCTACGAGGCCGGTGATGTGGTGCTGGCCGGGGTGTCGGCCGGCGGCTCGTGCTGGTACGAGGGCTGCATCACCGATTCGTTCGGCGACTTCCGTCCGTGGCGCGGCGGGCTCGGCCTAGTGCCGGGCAGCTTCTGCCCGCACTTCGACGGCGAAGCCGAACGCGCGCCCACCTACACCGACGCGATCGCCACCGGCGGGCTGCCAGGCGGCTACGGCGCCGACGACGGCGCCGGCATTCACTACGTGGACGGCAAACCCACCCACTTCATCAGCGAGGCCCGCGGGAAGCGCGTGTACCGCGTGATGCCCTCCGACCTCCCTACCGCCTCCGGCGTGCTGGTCGAGCCCCAGCAGATGACCATCCTCTAGGTATCGGACGCACGGCCGGACCGGTTCGCGGGGTGGCGGCGGCCCTTCGTGACGGCTTGCTCGTTCCTCGCAAGCCTCCTCAGGGACCGGTTAGGTGCGCTCACTCGTTTCTCGCAAGCCTCCTCAGCAGCCCGGATCCACCGATCGGCTGGTCGAGCCTGTCGAGACCGCGCTCACTCGTGGATCAAGGGGCTCAGGGACCGGTGGAGGCGGTCCAGGCTCAGCGAAAGATCAGGCCTCGCTGGACGATGAAGTTCACGGTCGTGGCTACGCCCTGGGCGATCACGAAGCCGACCACCTGGGCTGCCGTCTGGCTCGCCGTCCAGGCCACCACCAGAGGGAACAGCCAGGCGAACAGGCCCACCTGCACGGCGAAGGTCACCGCGTAGAGGCCCACCACCGCGGCGAATCTGCGCTTGGAGGGATCGGCCTGGAAAGTCCAGCGGCGATTGATCAGGTAAGCGGTCGTCGTGCCGGCGATGAACGACAGCGCCTTGGCGGGGGTGTGCTCCAGGCCGGCGAGGTTCATCAGCGCCACCAACAGACCGAAGTCGACGACGGCCGACAGCCCGCCGGAGATCACGAAGCGCACTAACTGGGTGCGCAGGTCGAGGCGGTCTGTTCCAGGATCGGCGTCCGTCACCGGGCGGGTCACTCGTCCTTCAGGACGGGACGCTCGATCGGATCCTCGCCGCCGAACAGGAGTTCGGTCATCACCACGTGGACCTTCTCGACGTCGGGGATGTCGTTCAGCGTCACCGGCTGCTCGGCGGCGGTCGTCATCACCAGGGTGCCGCAACCAAGCATCTGGTCGATCGGACCACGGCGGTAGGAGACGTTGTTGATCCTGGCCAACGGCAGGTCGTGGCCCTTCTTGACCAGGATGCCGCTTCGAGTGATGATCCGCCGGTTGGTGAACGTGTAGGTCGTGGTGAACCAGGTCAGGAACGGCGCGATCACCCAGATCGCGAGCACGACCAGCATGATGAGCAGCACCGCCCACGTCGCCCACGGCTGCCAGGTCGACGGCAGCAGCGCGAACAGGAAGCCGCTCACCACCGCCGTCAACAGCAGCAGCATCGCAGGCATGATCAGTGCCTTCACGTGCGTGCGCAGGTGCAGCACCTGCACCTCGTCCCTGCCCAATTGGTCAGCCGGCAATCCCATGGCGCAATCCTGACATACGGCATGGACATAGCTGCGAGCCCGGTCTCGACAAGCTCGACCAGCCGAACGGTGGATCAGGGCTCAGGGCTTCGACCGGCTCAGCCAACGGGGAGGGCAGCTCAGCCGACGTGAGACCAAAACTCAGCCGGCGGCGGCGCCCTTCGTGACGCCTTCGTTCGTTCCTCACGAAGGCTCCTCAGGGACCGATACCCCAACTCAGCACAGACGCACCACGTCGCCGCCGGCGAAACCCTCAGGGACCGATACCCCAACGCAGCACAGGCGCACCACGTCGCCGGCGACGAAAACCCTCAGGGATCGTCACCTCACTCAGCGCAGGTGCACCACGTCGCCGGCGGCGAAACCCTCAGGGATCGTCACCTCACTCAGCGCAGGTGCACCACGTCGCCGGCGGCGAAGGCGCGCTCGCGGCCGGCCACTTCGACCAGCAGGCAGCCGTTCGGGTCGATGCCGGTAGCCCATCCGGTGACCGAATCAGTGGCCGACAGCTGCACCCGCACCTCACGACCCACCGACGTGCACCGCTGGGCGTACGCCTCCCGCAGGTCCACGCCGCCGAGCCAACGTTGGTACCAATCTCCCAACGCCGAGAGCACGGACGCCGCTACCACCCCGGTTTCGACGTCAGCGCCCGCGAGTGCCAGCGAGGTGGCGGTCGGCACCGGGAGCTGGTTCTCGCCCAAGGTTGTGTTGATGCCCATCCCGATGATGACCACGTCCTCGACCCGCTCGGTCAGGATGCCGCAGACCTTCCGGCCGCCGATCAGCACATCGTTGGGCCACTTCAGTTCGGCGTCCACACCGCAGGCCGCGCGCAAGCCATCCGCAACAGCGAGACCGGTGAGCAGCGGCAGCCAGAGCCAGCGGCGCAGCGGCACCGCAGCCGGTGGACGCAGCAGCGCAGAGATCGCCAGCGAAGTGCCCGGCGGCGCCTCCCACACGCGGGTGAAGCGGCCGCGTCCGGCGCTCTGGTGGTCAGCGACCCGCACGAGGCCCGACCCAGCCCCGGCCCGAGCGGCCACGGTGAGGTCGGCATTGGTCGATCCGGTGGTGGCTACGGCACTCACCGCCGTCCAGGGTGCCCCTCCCCGCACCACACGCCGGGCGAGCCATTCGGCGTCAACGCTGGGATTCCCACCCAGACCTTCTGCCGCGGACATACCCGCAACGCTATCGTCTGCTCATGGAGCTCGAGATTCACACGACCCGCGGCAAGATCGCCCAGCTCGGCGAGCGCATCGAGCAGGCGAAGAACCCCTCGCCGCAGGCCTCGGTCGAGAAGGTCCATGCCCAAGGCAAGATGACCGCTCGCGAACGCGTCCTGCAATTGCTGGACGAAGGCAGCTTCACCGAGTTCGACGAGTTCTCGCGACACCGTTCAAGCATGTTCGGGCTGCAGGAGAAGCGGCCCTACACCGACGGCGTGATCACGGGCGTGGGTTCGATCCACGGCCGTCCGGTCTGTGTGTTCAGCCAGGACGTGACCATCTTCGGCGGCGCCCTCGGCGAGGTGTACGGCGAGAAGATCGTCAAGATCATCGACTTCGCCATCAAGACGGGCTGCCCGATCATCGGCATCAACGAGGGCGGCGGCGCACGCATCCAGGAGGGCGTGGTCTCCCTCGACCTGTACAGCCAGATCTTCCGCCGCAACACCCTCGCGTCCGGGGTCATCCCGCAGATCTCGCTGATCATGGGCGCGGCGGCCGGCGGTCACGTCTACTCCCCCGCGCTCACCGACTTCGTGATCATGGTCGACCAGACCTCGCAGATGTTCATCACCGGTCCAGCCGTGATCAAGACGGTCACCGGCGAGGACGTCTCCATGGAGGATCTCGGCGGCGGCCGGACGCACTCGACCAAGTCGGGCAACTCCCACTACCTGGCCGCGGACGAGAACGACGCGCTCGAGTACGTACGGCAGCTGATCACCTACCTGCCGCAGAACAACCTGGAGGACGCACCGGTCTTCGAAGAGGAGGAGGCCGACCTCACCATCACCGAGCACGACCTCAAGCTCGACACGATCATCCCGGATTCACCCAACCAGCCCTACGACATGCATGACGTCATTCGGTGCGTGCTCGACGACGACGAGTTCCTCGAGGTACACGCCCTGTACGCGCAGAACATCATCTGCGGCTTCGGACGCGTGGAGGGCCGCTCGATCGGCGTGATCGCGAACCAGCCGATGGTCTTCGCCGGCTGCCTGGACATCAAGGCGTCCGAGAAGGCCGCGCGGTTCGTCCGCACCTGTGACGCGTTCAACATCCCGATCCTGACCTTCGTCGACGTGCCCGGCTTCCTGCCCGGCACCGACCAGGAATGGGACGGGATCATCCGGCGCGGCGCCAAGCTGATCTACGCCTACGCCGAGGCGACCGTCCCGCTGCTCACCGTGATCACCCGCAAGGCCTACGGTGGCGCCTACTGCGTGATGGGCTCCAAGCCGCTGGGCGCGGACGTGAACCTGGCCTGGCCGACCGCACAGATCGCGGTGATGGGTGCGGAGGGCGCGGTGAACATCCTCTACAAGCGCGAACTCGCCGCGGCGGACGATCCGGCCAGCCGGCGCACCGAACTGATCGACGAGTACAACGACGAACTGGCCAACCCTTACGTCGCGGCCGAACGCGGCTACGTCGACAAGGTCATCTACCCGCATGAGACCCGGGCCCAGGTGATCCGCGTCCTGCGGTTGCTGCGTACCAAGCGCCAGCAACTGCCCCCGAAGAAGCACGGGAACATCCCACTATGAGCACGCCCCAGGCCGAGCGACTGCTGCAGGTCGTCACCGGCAACCCCAGCGATGAGGAGATGGCGGCCCTCGGCGCGGTCATCGTCGCGCTGCGGCGAGCACGTCCAGAGCCGCACGCCCCGGTGACGGGTACCCTTGCCGGCGGATGGCGTTCGTACTGGCACACCGTGCGCAACCCTCTGCTGCCCGGCCGTGAGGCCTGGCGGAGTAGTTTCCGAAGTTGAAGCCGGCGGGCAAGGAAGCCCGTCGCGTAGAAAGGATCGACATGGGTGTCATCGACGAAATCCTCAGCAGTATCAACCCGGAGCAGTTGGCCGCGGCCGTCGGCACCGACCAGCAGACCGCGATGGACGCGGCCGCTGCGGCGATCCCGACACTGATCAACAGCCTCCAGGCGAACGCGACCTCTCCCGACGGTGAGTCCAGCCTGCTGGCGGCCCTCGGCCAGCACTCGAACGACCTGTTCGGTGATCAGGTCGACCTCGGCAACGTCGACACCGAAGACGGCCGCAAGATCGTGGCGCACGCCCTGGCCGACGACCCACAGCGGTTGCAGGCCCTCGGCGGTTTCGGCGGCGGGCTGCTCAGCAAGCTGCTGCCGCTGCTGGCTCCGATCGTGATGAGCTACCTCTCGAAGAAGCTCCTGGGTGGCGGCGCATCGTCCGGATCGGGCAACATCCTCGGCGATCTGCTCGGCGGCCTCCTCGGTGGCGGCGCCGCGCAGCAGTCCTCCGGCGGCGGCCTGGGTGACCTGCTCGGTTCGATCCTCGGCGGCGGCTCCGGCCAGGCTTCCGGCGGTGGCGGTCTGGGCGACATCCTCGGCCAGGTGCTGGGCGGCCAGGCCGAGCCGGCGACCGTGCCGGCCGGCGGCGGGATCGACACCAGCGGCCAGGTCTTCAACGCTCCGGACGGCTCGCTGCAGATCGACACCAACGCCGCGACCCAGACCTATGAGCAGCCCCCGCAACAGCAACAGCAGCAGGGTGGCGACATCCTCGGTGACCTGCTCGGGCAGATCCTTGGTCGCTGACCCTCGTCCGGCCCTGGTGCTGGCCTCCGCTTCGCCCGCGAGGTTGGAGACCCTCACCAGGGCCGGGCTGCGTCCGCAGGTGATCGTCTCGGCGGTGGACGAGGACGCGTTCACCGCGGCCGAGGTGACCGAGTTGGTCGCGGTACTGGCGAAAGCCAAAGCCGAGGCGGTCGCGAGCGTGCTGCCGCCTGGTGGGGACGTCCTGCTGGTCGCCTGCGACTCCCTGCTGGAGCTGGACGGCCGTCCGCTCGGGAAGCCCACCACGCCGGCCGAGGCCGTCCGCCGCTGGCAGGAGATGCGCGGCCGGACCGGTCACCTGCACACCGGCCACCACGTGATCGGGCGCCTGGGCGGCGACCTACGCGTGGCGTCCGCAGTGGCGACCACCGGGGTGACCTTCGCCGAGCTCTCGGACGCCGAGATCGAGGCGTACGTGGCCACCGGGGAGCCGCAACAGGTCGCCGGCGCGTTCACCATCGACGGACTGGGCGGGGCGTTCGTCACCTCGATCACCGGCGACCCCCACAACGTGGTCGGCATCAGCCTGCCGTTGTTGCGCCAGTTGTTCGAAGGACTCGGCATCCCTTGGCACAGCCTCTGGGCGCCTGCAGCCAGCGGCAGCAGCATTGTCGGCGACGACCGGTAGCCTTACCTGCGCTATGTCGAATCCTGCGAACCTGCCCGAAGTTGCTCCGAAGCCCGCGTTGCTCCCGGCTTGGCTGCGTGCCATGCGGCCGAAGCAGTGGGTGAAGAACGTCCTGGTGCTGGCCGCACCCGTCGCCGCCGGACGCCTCTTCGAACCGGCGGTGTTGGTCGCCACGCTTTGGGCGTTCGTCGGGTTCAGCCTGGTCAGTGCGTCCATCTACCTGATCAACGACAGCCGTGACATCGAGGCCGACCGATTGCACCCGACCAAGCGGTTCCGTCCGATCGCGGCCGGCGAACTCACGTCCAACGTCGCCTACGTGCTGGCCGCAATCACCGCGGCCGCTGCGTTTGCGCTCGGATTCTGGGTCGCGCCCATGCTCGGCGTCACTCTCGCCGTCTACTGGGTACTGCAGGTGCTTTACTCCCTGTTCCTGAAACACCAGCCGATCATCGACCTGTTCATGGTCGCGGCGGGCTTCCTGCTGCGTGCGGTCGCCGGTGGCGTGGCTTCCGGCCTCGCGCTCTCCCAGTGGTTCCTCCTGGTGGCGTCCTTCGGCTCGCTGTTCATGGTGGCCGGCAAGCGCTATTCAGAGCTCAGTGAGTTGGGCCACGAGGCGGGCACGCGGGCGAGCCTGGAGCGCTACACGCCGTCCTACCTGCGTGAAGTGTGGTCGGTCTCGATCGCGGTCGTGATCATGTCCTACAGCCTGTGGGCCTTCGAGCAGCAGGGCGGGTCGGCCTGGGGGGTGCCGTGGGCGGCCATCTCGATCGCCCCGTTCACCCTCGCCGTGCTCCGCTACGCGATGAAGATCGACCAGGGCTTGGCCGGCGAGCCCGAGGAGGTCGTGCTCGGCGACCGCATCCTCCAGGTGCTGGCCGTGGTGTGGGTGATCCCGCTGGCGATCGCAGTGTTCGCATGAGCACCCCATGAACACCCCATCAGAGCCACGCATGAACCGACCCGTTGCGCTGGTCACCGGCGCCTCCAGGGGCATCGGACGGAAGATCGCCGAGGCCCTCTCCCCTACCCACCACGTGCTGGTCGGCGGCCGCGACGCCGCCGCGGTGGCCGAGGTGGTCGCATCGTTGGATTCGGCCGAACCGTTCGTTGTCGACCTCACCGACGAGGTCGGCCTGGGCGCTGCCGTGGCCGGCATCGATCGGGTGGACGTCCTGGTGCACTCCGCCGGGTTGGTCGCCTTCGGCCCCTTGGCCGATTCGAGCACCGCCGAGTGGCGCTCGCTGCTGGAACTGAACGTGATCGCTCCGGCTGCCCTCACCCGGCTGCTGCTGCCGGCGCTGCGGGCGGCGAACGGACTGGTGGTGTTCATCAATTCAGGTGCCGGACTGACCGCGAACAAGGGCTTCTCCCTGTACTCCGCCTCGAAGTTCGCACTGACCGCACTCGCCGACTCGTTGCGCGCGGAGGAACACGGACGCGTCCGGGTCACCTCACTGCATCCCGGACGGGTGGCCACCGACATGCAGGCTCAGCTGGCCGCGATGGAAGGCCGCGAGTACCGCCCGGAGGTACATCTCGACCCCGCGGCCGTCGCCCACGCGGTTCGCCTCGCCGTGGACCTACCGGACGCTTCGCTCGACGCCGTCCGGATCAACCCGGCCTGAACAAGCAGGGACGGTTCCTTCTCGTTCAGGTTTTCCACAGGGCGAAGCCCCACCTCGATCTGAGCGACCGGCGCGGTCACGATGGACGGTCATCGCTCCAGACCGAGGACCAACGAGAACCCGAGCATGGCCGTACCCGCTGCACCGTCGATGATCCGCGGACCCCGTCCGGAGGTGAGGAAGCCGCGCAGGGCGTGGGCACTCAGGATCACCAGGGTGAACCAGGCGATCCCAAGCACCGCATGAATGCCCGCCAGCATCGCGCCGACCAGGGCCGGCGGGTAGCCGGCCGGAAGGAACAGCGGCAGCACAGTCACGTAGAAGATCGCGATCTTGGGGTTCAGCAGGTTCGTGAGGAGACCTTTGGTGAACGCGTCCCGGGCGCTGTCGGGGGTGCCTGCGGAGTAGTCGTAGTGCGCGTCCCCGCGGATCGCCGAGCGTAGGTAGCTGTAGGCCAGGTAGAGCAGGAACGCCACACCGGCCCACTTCAGTACCGTGTGCGCGGTCTCGGATGCCACGAACAGCGCGCCCAGTCCGGTCGCCGCGGCCACTCCCCAGACGAGCGTGCCGAAGCAGATGCCGACGGCCGCCGCGAACGCGCTGCTCCGGCGACCGCGCAACGCCTGCCGCAGCACCAGGACGGTGTCGAGGCCGGGAGTGATGGTCACCACCGCGGCCAACAGGGCGAAGCCGAGCAGGGATTGGGCGAGCGTCATTGCCGAATGGTAGGGCATGGCCCCTCGACAAGCTCGGGGAACGTAAGCGGCTCACCCCTCGACAGGCTCGGGGAACGTTTTCGGGCTAGATCCAGTCGACCTTGCGGAACAGGATGTAGAGACCGACCGTGCCGATGAGCATCAGTGCCACGCTCTGCAGGAGCCCCCAGTCGGCCATGTATCCGGGGTAGGGGATGTTCTGCCCGAACCAACCGGTCACCGCGGTCGGCACCGCGATGATCGCGGCCCAGGAGGCGAGCTTCTTCATCACCTCGTTCAGGCGGGCGTCCTGCAGCGACAGGTTGGTCTCGAACACACCGGAGACCATGTCGCGCAGGCTCTCAGTCCACTCCGCCGCTCGGATCACGTGGTCGTAGAGGTCGTTGAAATGACCGTCCATCTCGGTCGACATCGTGCGCGTACCGTCGGTCCGGAAGCGCATCACCGCGGTGACCACCTCACGCATCGGCAGCACCACCCGGCGCAACTGCACCAGCGCCTTTCGCAGGCCGAACACGCGCTGCTGGATCTCGCGGGTGTTCATCGCCGGATCGAAGAGCAGGTCCTCCAGGTTCTCCAGCACGTCATCCATGCGCTCGATGGTGTCGAAATGCCCGTCCACGAGGTGGTCCAGCATGCCGTGAAGGAGCGCGGCCACGCCGTTGCCCAACAGTCCGTCGCCCGTCCATCGAGCGAGGATGGCCGAGATGTCGACGCGGACGTCCGGCCGCACTGTGATCAGCGCGTTCGGCAGCACGAACGCCGAGATCCGTCCCACCTCCAGCCGAGCGCCGGCGTCGGTGAGCTCGGGGAAGTCGGTCGAATAGCAGGTCAGGAAGATGTGGGACGCGTGCACCGTCGCCTTCGGACGTTCGCGCGGCTCCATCGCGTCCTCCACCGCCAGCGGGTCGAGGTTGAGTTCGAGCGCGAGCGCGTCCAGCACCGCCGGGTCGGGCGCCAGCAGGTCGAACCAGATCAGCACGCCAGGAGTCGCCAGCCAATGGTCCAGGTCGGCCAGTGGAAAGTCGGCCGCCAGTTCGACGCCGTCCCGCCAGACCCGGCTATGGCTGTTGCTCACCCGCTCAGCATGGCACCGCGCGCCGCCCGCACGACGTAACCGCACCGGAAGCGGCCCGCACTCCCGGCCCGTGAGGAAACCGCTCACTGCCGCCAATGCCGCGTCCACTTGGCAAGTCGCTCGGCCGATACCTCCACGTGGCGACTGTCCGGTCACTAGACTCCGCAACAGTCCCCTGTACAGGGCCCGAGGAGGAGTCAATGCCGATCACCAAGGTGCTGGTGGCCAACCGTGGCGAGATCGCCGTCCGGGTCATCCGGGCAGCCCGCGACGCAGGCCTGGGCAGTGTCGCGGTCTATGCCGATCCCGATGCCGATTCACTGTTCGTCAAGCTCGCGGACGAGGCGTTCGCGCTGAACGGCCAGACCCCTGCCGAGACCTATCTCGACGTGCCCAAGATCCTCGAAGTGGCGGCCCGCTCAGGGGCGGACGCGATCCATCCCGGCTACGGCTTCCTCGCCGAGAACGCGATGTTCGCCCAAGCCGTGATCGACGCCGGCCTGATCTGGATCGGGCCGCCGCCAGCGGCCATCGAATCCCTCGGCGACAAGGTCAAGGCTCGCCACATCGCCCAGAAAGTGGGCGCCCCGCTGGTGCCCGGCACTTCCGATCCGGTGGCCGGCGCGGACGAGGTCGTCGCTTTCGCGAGGGATCATGGCCTGCCGATCGCGATCAAGGCGGCTTTCGGCGGTGGCGGACGCGGCCTGAAGGTGGCCCGCACGCTCGAGGAGGTGCCCGAACTGTTCGAGTCGGCCACCCGCGAGGCGGTCACCGCCTTCGGCCGGGGCGAGTGCTTCGTGGAGCGCTACCTGGACCGTCCAAGGCACGTCGAGACGCAGTGCCTGGCCGATTCGCACGGCAACGTCGTGGTGGTTTCGACCCGCGACTGCTCGCTGCAGCGGCGTCACCAGAAGCTGCTGGAGGAGGCCCCCGCACCGTTCCTCACCGACGACCAGCTGGGGCGGCTCTACCAATCGAGCAAGGCGATCCTGAAGGAGGCCGGCTACGTCGGTGCGGGCACGTGCGAGTTCCTGGTGGGCCAGGACGGCACCATCTCGTTCCTCGAGGTGAACACCCGACTGCAGGTCGAGCACCCGGTGTCGGAGGAGGTGACCGGGATCGATCTGGTGCTGGAGATGTTCCGGATCGCCAACGGCGAGGAACTCGGCTACACCGACCCGCCGCTGCGCGGGCACTCACTGGAGTTCCGCATCAACGCTGAGGATGCCGGCCGCAACTTCATGCCGGCGCCCGGCACTCTCACCGCTTGGGTGCCCCCGTCCGGCCCCGGCGTCCGCGTGGACGCTGGCTACCTCGCCGGGATGGCCGTACCGGGTTCGTTCGACTCGCTGGTGGCGAAGATCATCGTCACCGGTGCCGACCGGGCGCAGGCCATCGCGCGAGCGCGGCGGGCGCTGGCCGAGACGACGCTCGAAGGTATGCCGTCCGTCATCCCCTTCCACAAGGCCGTCCTGAACGAGCCGGCGTACGTGGCCGCGGACGGCAATTTCGCGGTGCACACCCGCTGGATCGAGACCGAGTTCGTCAACGAGATCGACCCGTACGTCGGTGACATGGGCGAGAGTGAACCGGCCGAGCGGAACACCTACGTGGTCGAGGTGAACGGACGCCGGCTCGAAGTGCGGCTGCCCAGTTCGCTGTCCGCGCCGGTGGTCAAGCAGGCGACCGCCAAGCGTCCGGTCAAGCGGAGCACCGGCGGGGCGAGGGCCAAGGCGCCGTCGTCCAACGAGCTGTCGGCACCGATGCAGGGCACCATCGTCAAGGTCTCGGTCGTGAACGGGGACGAGGTCGCCGAGGGCGACCTGATCGTCGTGCTGGAGGCGATGAAGATGGAGCAGCCGATCACCGCGCACCGCGCCGGAATCGTGGCGAACCTGGCCGCGTCCGTGGGCGAGTCGGTGTCCTCGGGCCAGGTGCTCCTGGAGATCATCGACCCGACCTGATCACCCGCAGGAGGCCGGCGGCTCGGCGTCCTGACCAGGCGCAGCCCCGAAACGGTCCCTGAGGAGTCTCCAGGTGAGGAACGAACCTGGAGACGTCACGAAGGGCCGTCCGACGCATCCCTGAAACCGTCCCTGAGTCGACGTCACGAAGGGCCGTCGGGCACGAGCCGATCAGTCGCCAAACTGCTACAAGTAGCGGGACGCCGCCGCGGCATACTGCTCGGCGATCAGCGGACGCGGGTCGGGCTCGGGGGAGCCGATCAACTCGACGGGCCAGGCCGGGGCGACGCCGGTGAGGGCCCAGGCGGCCTGCCGGGCTGCGCCGTCGGCGACGTACTCCCCCGGGGAGGGCATCTGGACGGGGGCGTCGAACAGCTGCGCGGCGATCGCCTGCACCGCCGGACTGGCCGCGGCACCACCGATCAGCAGCACCCGATCGACTCTCGCGCCCTGTGCGCGGACGGCGTCCAGGCCGGCTCCGAGCCCACCGAGCATGCCCTCGACCGCTGCGCGGGCCAGATTCGCCCGGGACGTGTTGGCCAGGGTGAGCCCGGACAGGGTCGCCGTGGCGTCCGGCAGGTTGGGGGTGCGTTCGCCCTCGAAGTAGGGCACCAGCACGACCCCGCCCGCTCCTGGCTCGGCTTCCAGTGCGAGCCGGCTCAGCTCGTCGTGGTCGACACCGAGCAGGTTTGCCACGACGTCCAACACGCGGGCGGCGTTCAGGGTGCAGACCAGTGGCAGGAAGCCGCCGGTGGCGTCCGCGAACCCGGCGACCGCGCCGGAGCGGTCCGCTGCCGGCACGTCGGCCGCGGCGAACACCGTCCCGCTGGTACCCAGCGAAACCACCACATCACCGGCGCGTGCCCCCAACCCGAGGGCCGCCCCGGCGTTGTCGCCAGCGCCCGGGCCAACGATGAAGCCCGGACCGGGCACACTCTCCGCGGGGCCGAGCACGCGCGGCAGCACCGCATCGTGGCCGAGCGCCCGCACCAGCAGGTCGCGGTCATACGCCTCGTCGGCGGGTGACCAGTAGCCCGTGCCCGAGGCGTCCGATCGGTCGGTGACCAGCTCGTCCAGGTCGGGGCCGAGTTCGGACTCCCCCGCCGGGCCGTACCCGCGCAACCGCCAGGTGAGCCAATCGTGCGGCAGCGCCACGGCAGCGACGCGGGCAGCGTTGTCGGGCTCGGCATCTCGCAGCCAGCGCAGCTTGGTGATGGTGAACGAGGCCACCGGCACCAAGCCTGTCCGCCGGACGAACTCGTCGCGTCCGACCTCTTCGATCAGGTCGTCCGCCGCGTCCGCCGAACGGGTGTCATTCCACAACAGCGCCGGACGGATCACGCGTCCGTCCGCATCGAGGGCCACCATGCCGTGCTGCTGTCCGGCGACACTGATCGCGGCGACGCCGTCCAGGCCGCCCGCCTGGGAGAGTGCCGCGGTCAGCGCCGTCCACCAGTGCGTCGGGTCGACCTCGGACCCGGCCGGGTGCAGCGCCCGGCCGGATCCGAGGAGCTCACCGGTGTCGGCGTCGCGGACGACGACCTTGCAACTCTGGGTCGAAGAGTCGACCCCAATCACGCGCGCCATTGGAAAACCTCTTCACTCTTCCCGACTTGTCAGAACTTCACGGCGTTATAGCACCGTGAAGTTCTGACAAGTCGGTGGGGGGACGTGGGAGTCAGCGGGCACCCAGGAGGTGCTCGGTGGCCAGCTGCTGCAGCCGGACGAAGCCGAAGCCGTGGCCGTTGTAGTAGGCGCCCGTTTCGAACTCTTCATAGGCGGACGCGTCCGCGAGCAGCTCGGCGTAGCCCTCACCCTCAGCGAGGGTCGGGACGGACAGCTCGGCGACCTTCGCGTCCGCCAGCGCCTGCTGCACCTCGGGGTCGGCGCGGAAGGCCGCGGCGCGCTCCTTGAGGAGCAGGTAGGTGCGCATGTTGGCCTGCACCGAATCCCAGACGCCGGTCTCGTCCTCGGTGCGCGAGGGCTTGTAGTCGAAGTGCCGCATGCCGTCGTAGGCCGGGCCACCGTTGGGGCCGCCGTTCTCCAGCAGGTCGACGAGGGCGAACGCGTTATGCAGGTCGCCGTGGCCGAAGACCAGATCCTGGTCGTACTTGATGCCCCGCTGGCCGTTGAGGTCGATGTGGAAGAGCTTGCCGTGGTACAGCGCCTGCGCGATGCCGGCCTGGAAGTTCAGGCCCGCCATCTGCTCGTGCCCCACCTCGGGGTTCAGGCCAACCATCTCGGGGTGCTCGAGGGTCTCGATGAACGCCAGCGCGTGGCCGAGGGTCGGCAACAGGATGTCGCCGCGGGGCTCGTTCGGCTTCGGCTCGATCGCGAACTTGAGGTCGTAGCCGTTGTCGAGCACGTACTGGGCGAGCAGGTTGACGGCCTCGCGGTAGCGCTCGAGGGCCGAACGAATGTCCTTGGCTGCGTCGTACTCCGCGCCCTCGCGTCCGCCCCACATGACGAAGGTCTTTGCGCCGACCTCGTTGGCCAGGTCGATGTTGCGCAGCACCTTGCGCAGAGCAAAGCGGCGGACGGAGCGGTCGTTGGACGTGAACCCGCCATCCTTGAACACCGGCGCGCTGAACAGGTTCGTGGTGATCATCGGCACCTTCAGCCCGGTCGCCGCGCAGGCGGCCTTGAGCCGATCGATCTGATTGCGGCGCTCGGCGTCGGTCGAACCGAAGGCGAACAGGTCGTCGTCATGGAAGGTGAGGCCATAGGCGCCGTAGGAGGCCAGCTTCTCGATCACGTGCACCACGTCGAGCGGTGCGCGAGTGGGGCCGCCGAAGGGATCGGTGCCGTTGTAGCCGACCGTCCAGAGGCCGAAGGTGAACTTGTCCGATGGGGACGGAGTGGGAGTCATTGGTTGATCCAATCTCTCAGCGGTGAGTGAATGTTGTTGTTCACAACTTATCCTAGCGTCGGTTCGATGTCTAGGCTGCGTGCGACCCAACTCACCGCACGGAGGCCGGTATGTTGGTGATCCGTCCGGCCATCCGGGCATTATGTTGAAGGCCATCACAAACCGCCGCTCAGACAGGAGCTCAGATGTCGGTAGCCACCACCGAAGGTGTGCGCCAGAGCAACCTGTCGGCGATCCTTGACATCCTGTACCGCCACGGGCCGGCGTCCAGGGCTGCCCTGAGCAAGCGCACCGGACGTAACCGCTCGACCATCGCGAGCCTGGTCACCGACCTGGTCGAGATGGGCCTGGTGCAGGAGAACGACCCCGACCCGATCGGCCAGGTGGGCCGGCCCAGCCCGGTGGTGAGCATCCGTGCCGAAGTCACCGCGATCGCGGTCAACCCCGAGATCGACGCGCTGACCATCGGTCTGGTCGGCTTGGACGGAAACGTGCGCCGGGTGATCCGGCATGAGTACGACCGCATTCCCACCGCCGGGGAGATGCTCAGCATCACCGCGGCGGTACTGGCGGGCATGCAGGTCGAGTTGGACGGGCTGCTGGTCACCGGCATCGGTGTGGCCGTGCCCGGCCAGGTGCGCGTCCTGGACGGGCTGGTACGCAACGCTCCCCACCTGGGCTGGCGCGACGAACCGTTCGCCGAACCGCTCGCCCAGGCCACCGGGTACCGCGTCCGCGTGGCGAACGACGCCGCTTTGGGGGCATTGGCCGAGCACACCTTCGGCGCCGGACGCGGCAAGGAGAGTCTGGTCTATCTCAACGGCGGCGCGTCCGGGATCGGCGGCGGTGTCATCGCCGGGGGGCGGCTGTTGGGCGGAAGTGCCGGTTATGCGGGCGAGATCGGTCACGTGCGGGTGTCGAGTTCAACGGTCGTCGACTCGGCCGGGATCGCCGGCACCCTCGAGGCGGAGGTCACCCGTGAGGAACTCCGCGCCACCCTGGGTTTGGAGCGGGTCACCCCGGGCGAGTTCAGCGCCGCCCTGCTTGCCGACCGCAGCGATCGTGTGGCAGCGGTGGTCCGGCGGCAGCTCGGCCACCTCGGTACCGCGATCGCAGCAGCCATCAACGTGCTCAACCCACAGGTGGTTGCGCTCGGCGGCTTCCTGGCCACGCTCGCCGCGTACGACGGTGAACTACTTGAGCAGACAGTGAAGGCGTCCGCGCTCCCCCCGTCCATCGAAGGCGCGAGGATCACCCCCGCCGAACTGGGCGAGAACCTACTGATGGTGGGTGCTGCCGGCCTGGCTTTCTCAACCCTCCTGGACGACCCCGCGTCGGTCGCCCGCTGACTCTCGCCGACTTGTCAGAATCTCACGGCGCCATAGCGCCGTGAGATTCTGACAACTCAGTAGATGATGACCTGTTCGGAGGAGTGGCCGTGCAGGCG
>Ga0073904_10000341_pt1 | contig 32875 bp, 30 predicted proteins | sample KloWWTrecipitate_FD_66668 | JGI IMG/M metagenome (GOLD analysis project Ga0073904, IMG submission 66668) | Active sludge microbial communities from Klosterneuburg, Austria, studying microevolution and ecology of nitrifiers - Klosterneuburg... | ecosystem: Engineered > WWTP > Aerobic digester >... | reverse complement strand
ACCACGCGCATGCCACGCCCGCCGCCGCCGCCAGCGGCCTTGATGATCACCGGGTAGCCGACCGCGCGCGCGATCTTGATGATGTCCTTCGGGTCTTCGGGCAGCGCGCCTTCGGAACCGGGGACGCAGGGAACGCCCGCAGTCTTCATCGCGTCCTTGGCCGAGACTTTGTCGCCCATCAGGCGAATGGTGTCGGGACGTGGGCCGATGAAGACGAAGCCGGACTGCTCGACGCGCTCGGCAAAGTCGGCGTTCTCGGACAGAAAGCCGTAGCCGGGGTGAATGGCCTCGGCATCAGTGACCTCCGCAGCTGAAATGATCGCAGGGATATTCAGATAGCTCAGCGATGAGGAGGCGGGGCCGATGCACACCGACTCGTCGGCCAGGCGTACGTACTTGGCTTCCGTGTCAGCCTCGGAATGGACCGCGACGGTCTTGATGCCCAGCTCGCGGCAGGCGCGCAGGATGCGGAGCGCGATCTCTCCGCGGTTGGCGATGAGGATCTTCTCGAACATGTCTTAATCAGCCGATGACGAACAGCGGCTGACCGTATTCGACCGGCTGACCGTTTTCGACCAGGACGGCCTTGATCACGCCGGCCTCTTCAGCTTCGATTTCATTCATCAGTTTCATGGCCTCGATGATGCACAAACGGTCGCCGATGGCGATGTTTTGGCCCACTTCGACCAGCGGCTTGGCGCCGGGCGCCGAGGCGCGGTAGAAAGTACCCACCATGGGCGACTTGATGGACTTGCCATCGGGCAGTGCGTCGGCCGCCTCTGCGATCGCGGTGGCAGGGCCGGCAGGCGCCATGGCCGGCGCAGCGGCGGGAGCGTGGGCGACATAGGCAGCCGGTGCCGCGGTCGGGCCGCTATGCTTGGCGATGCGGACCTTTTCCTCGCCCTCGGTGATTTCCAGTTCCGAGATTCCCGACTCCTGAACGAGATCGATGAGTTTCTTCAGCTTGCGCAGATCCATGCTATTTCTCCGTGCTGGACGAAGCCGCGTTATACGCGGCCCTCGTCGGCGGTGGTCAGTGTTCGTGTTGTTGCAACCTGACGCCGGCCTCTTGGTCGGCGAGCCAGGCTTGTTCCAGGCAGTTAAGACGACGTGAGGCCAGGGCGCACTCCGAGGTGCCGCGGGAATACGGCCAAAAGGCTGCGCAAACCCGCTGCCTCAGCAGCTTGCAAGGCGGCGGCGGTGGCCGGGAAAGCGGATTTTGGTGCCGACGGACAACGATCCGATGAGCTGAGTATTGCCCCCGGTCTTACTTGTTGGCTGCGTGTTCCGTGCTTCATGGCCGCAAGTTTGCAGCAATTAAGCGCAATTTGTCCAGATTGCCGTGTGCTTGGAGAGGCTCAGGAGCTGAGCAGTGCGCGGATTTTGCGCTCGAGTTCCTCGCGCTTCAAGGTGCCCAGCTTGATATGGCGAACCTTGCCGTCGCGGTCGATGATGACGGTAAACGGCAGCGCACGGGCATCGTTGCCGAATCCCGCGGCCAGTGTCAGCATCTCGGGGCCGGCGATCAGCAGGGGATAGGGCACTTTGAACTCGTCGTCGAACGCGCGGACCTTGTCGAGGCTGTCGATGCTGATGCCCACGAACTGAACCGGCTGCTCGGCGAGAGCCTGGCTGGCTGCGGCGAAGTCGGGAATTTCCTTGCGGCAAGGGGGGCACCAGGTGGCCCAGAAGTTGGCGACGATGACCTTGCCGCGCCACTGCTCCAATGCCTGGAGCTGGTTTTCGGTGTCTTCAAGCCGAAGTGCGAGCAAGGCGTTGACCGTCGCGGCCGATATCTTCTGCGGTTGTCGTGTTGCCTCGGCGTCCAGGCTGCTGCGATTGGCAAAAAAGCCACCGACGCCAGCCAGGACGGCGACGGCCATGATGAGGGCGGTTTGCAGGCTACGGCTCATGATCGGGTACCTTTGTCGTCAGCCCCTTGGTCGTCGGCCGCAGTGTCGTCGTCGGCGGTGTTTAGCAGCAAGGCTTCCACCTGTGCCAGCCGGGCGCGATCCTGGCTGCGTCGGCTGCTGCGTTCGGCGCCGGCAGAGTAGATTGAAAGCCGCACCGGTACGTCCTGCCAGTCGAAGCTCAGGACGGCTTCGGGAGCGTTCGGCGCCGGACGGCGTGGCTCCCGGTGTTCGTAGTGGAAATTCTGGTTGAGAAAGAAAATTTCCACCTCTTTCGCACTCTCAGGGTACAGATCGATCTCCAGCTCGGAATAGCGGCCTGCCGTGCCGTCGAGCGCCCCACCTGTCAGATAAGGACGAAAGTCGCTGAGCAGGCGCATGACTTCCACTGCGGCGCTGCGCATCTCGAACAGGCGCTCGGCGTGCTCTTCGTCCTGATACAGGGCTTGCCAGGCGCGCAGCTCGGTCTCGATTTCGGCATTGTTGGGCAGAGCGTCGGAGTCGGCTGCGCCGAGTTGCTTGGCGGCCTTGCGCTTTGCGAAGCCGAAGTCGCTGATGCCGTCTTCGGCCATCATGCGGGCAGCCAGCGCGGCGATTTCGCGCCGCAGGGTGCCGCTGTTGGAGGCGTGTGAATGCATGATGGGGGTCGGGTAGAATGCGCCCCAATTCTACACGGGCCGCTTTCATCCGGATGATGGCCTCTCGGAGCATCCTTCCCATGCACATCCACATCCTCGGTATCTGCGGCACTTTCATGGGGGGCGTGGCGCTGCTCGCTCGGGCCGCAGGCCATACGGTCACCGGCTGCGATGCCAACGTCTACCCACCGATGAGCACCCAGCTTGAGGAGCAGGGTATTCGGCTGGTCGAGGGTTACGACCCCTCGCAGCTCGATCTGGCGCCGGACATGTTCGTCGTGGGCAATGCAGTTTCGCGCGGCAATCCGCTGCTCGAGGCTGTTCTCGACCGGGGTCTGCCCTATGTTTCGGGGCCGCAGTGGCTGGCCGAACACGTGTTGGCCGGGCGCTGGGTGCTGGCGGTGGCGGGCACGCACGGCAAGACCACGACGACTTCGCTGCTGGCGTGGATGCTTGAAGACGCCGGCCTGAACCCTGGCTTTCTGGTGGGCGGCGTGCCGCAGAACTTTGGCGTGTCGGCGCGGCTGACCGAGTCACCGTTCTTCGTCATCGAGGCGGACGAGTACGACACGGCCTTTTGCGACAAGCGCTCCAAGTTCGTCCACTACCGGCCGCGCACGGCAATTCTCAACAATCTCGAATTCGACCATGCCGACATCTTTGCCGACCTGGCGGCGATCGAGACCCAGTTTCATCACCTCGTCCGCACGATTCCGGCCACCGGACGGGTGATTGCCAATGGACGCGAAGACAGCCTGAAGCGCGTGGTTGAACGCGGCTGCTGGTCCGAACTGGAGTGGTTCAACGACCCCGTGCAATGGACTGTCGATACCGGTACGTCCGAGGCCGAAGCGGTGTTTGCGCTTCGCAGAGTGGAGCTGGGCCGGGCGCAGATGCCGCTGGCGGGTAGCCACAACCGCGAGAACGTGCTGGCCGCGATCGCTGCCGCGCGCCACGTCGGGGTGACGCCGGCGCAAGCCATTGGCAGTCTGTCGCGCTTCGAGGGCATCAAGCGGCGCATGGAGTTGCGCGGTACCGAGAAGGGGGTCCGGGTGTATGACGATTTCGCTCATCATCCGACCGCAATCGCGCTGACGGTGGCGGGGCTGCGGCGCCGCGAGCCGCAGGGGCGCATCCTGGCCGTGCTCGAGCCGCGTTCAAACACCATGAAGCTGGGCGTGATGAAGGCGCAGTTGCCGGCCAGTCTGGCCGAGGCGGATGTGGTGTTCTGCTATGCGAATGCGCTGGACTGGGATGTCGCGGCGGCATTGTCGCCGCTAGGCGATCGGGCGCGCACCTATGTGCTGCTTGAGCAACTGGTTGAGGAAGTTGCCGCTGCCGCCCAGCCGGGCGACCATGTGCTGGTGATGAGCAACGGCGGCTTTGGCGGCGTGCATCAAAAGCTGCTGGACGCCCTGGCCGCCGCGCGCTGAGCACGCGTGGCCGCGCAGGGCGCGCCTTACTGGCGGGCGCCGGTCGGGTTGTCGAGTCGGCGCGCCTCTTCGTCGCTGATGTACTCGAACACCCGCACCACCTTGCTGACGCCCTTGCTGGTGCGAGCGACTTCGGCGGCGGCGTCGGCCTCGGCGCGGGTGACGACACCGAGCAGGAAGACCACGTTGGCCTCGGTGACCACCTTGACGTTGTGCGCCGAGAAACTTCCGGCGTCGACGAAGCGGGCCTTGATGTTGGACGTGATCAGGGTGTCGTTGCCGCGAGCCGTCAATGCCGAAGTGGGGCCGACCACCACTTCGTTGATCACACCGCGAACATTCTCGACCCCTGCAACGATGCGGTCGAGTTCGGTGCGTACGATGTCGCTCGGGGCCTCGCCGGTGAGCAGCACGTTACGATTGTAGGACGTGACGTTGATGTGGGTACTGTCGCCGAAGCGCTCGCGGATGCGGCTGGCGACCTTCCATTCGATGCCTTCGTCTTCGACATAGGAGCCACTCGTGCGCCGATCGGAGAACATCGCCGCACCGGCGCCGACGCCGGTGGCAACGACCGGGAAGCAGCCTTGCAGCAGGGGCAGGGCGGTCGCGGCAATGAGACCGAGCATGAGGCGACGGCGCTTGCCTTGCGGCAGTTCGGACGGCACGGTGGTGTAGTGCTTGTGGCGCATCAGTCTTCCACTCCAAGTAATAGACAGTCGATACCGTCGCACAGGCAGTGCAGGATCAGCAGATGTAGCTCCTGGATGCGCGCGGTGCGTTCGGCGGGGGCACAAAGGTGGATGTCGCCGGCAGCGAGAAGTTCGACGATGGCGCGACCATCGGCGCCGGTCAGCACGATGATGCGCATGTCGCGTTCGCGTGCAGCGCGGATGGCGCCGATGATGCGCGGCGAATCGCCGCGGGTTGCCAGTGTCACCAGAACGTCTCCGGGCTGGCCAAGAGCAAGGATCTGGCGTGAAAACATGCCATCGGGTGCCGGGTCGTCGGCGATGGGTGCCAGGGTCGAAGCGTCGGCGCTGAGGGCAAAGGCGGCCAGCGAGGGACGCTCGAGTTCGAAGCCGTTGACCAGTTGCGCGGCAAAGCGTCGCGCGTCGCCCGAGGAGCCGCTGCCGCCGCAGATGAGGACCTTGCCGTTTTCGAGCAGGCTGGCGGTGATGATTTCGATGGCGCCAGCAATTGGGGCGGCCAGCATTTCAAGGGCGTCGAGCGTAGCGCGCGTGTTGTCCTGAAACTGGCGGGAGATGCGCTCGATGAGATCCATGTCGGGTGTTTGATTCGATGAGTGAAAAAGTCTAGCACGCCTCCTCAGCCGGCATCGAAGGCGCCACGTAACCAGATGATGTGTGCCGCGTCGAGCCGATCGAGCAGGATCGCGTCGAAGCGGCAGGCGGCCGCCTGGAATCGACGCCCGGCGCCATTGAGCCACCAGCGTGCGGCGTGCAGCACGCGCCGCTGCTTGGTGGGGGTGATGCTCTCGGCAGCGCCGCCGAAGCGCGTGTTGGTGCGCAGTCGCACTTCGACGAAGATGACGCTGTTGAGCTCGATACAGATCAGGTCGACCTCGCCGCCACGGCAGCGTACGTTGCGTGCGATGATGCGCAAGCCGTTTCTCTCGAGATGCTGTGCGGCAAGATCCTCGGCCTCCTGGCCGCGAGCTTGCGCCGGCGTCGGGCGGACGCCGACAATGCCTTCTGTTTCTTCCGGTGCGTGTGTCCTGTGCCTGCGTGCCGTCATCTCAAAGCCCTCGTCCGGTGCCGTCCGCGCATCGTGGTCATCACCATGAATCCCACTATTTCGCTGCCCGCGCATCCGTTGTCCAGTACATCGTCATTGTATGTGGTCGCAACGCCGCTCGGAAATATCGCCGACATCGGCTTGCGTGCAATCGCCGTACTCAACGCGGTCGACGTCGTTGCAGCCGAGGACACGCGCCACAGCCAGCGTCTGCTCGACGCCTTCGGCATCCGCTCGCGGATGCTGGCCGTACATCAGCACAACGAGCAGGAGGCGGCCGGACGGCTCATCGGTTTGCTCGAGGCAGGTCAGCACGTGGCGCTGATCACCGACGCCGGTACACCTGCCGTGTCCGATCCGGGTGCGCGCCTGGTGGCGCGGGTGCGTGCGGCTGGACATGCCGTCGTGCCGGTGCCGGGCGCGTGCGCAGCAGTGGCCGCCCTGTCGGTGTCGGGGTTCGTCGACGGCGGCTTTCGCTTTGTCGGCTTCCTGCCCGCCAGACCCGCGGCACGACTCACCGCGCTGCAGGCCCTGCACGACGAGGCCGATGCAATGGTGTTCTACGAGGCGCCGCATCGCATCACCGAGTGTGTGGCTGACCTGGCGACGGTTTTTGGCGGCGAACGCGAACTGCTCATCGCGCGCGAAATGACCAAGTTGCACGAACAGATCGTGCGCATGCCGCTGGCCGAAACGGCGCTATGGTTCGAGGCTGATTCGAACCGCAGTCGCGGCGAATTCGTGCTGGTGGTGGCAGGAAAGCCGCCAGGCGAGGGGCTTGAGGCGGAGGCCGAGCGGGTTCTGCTGCTGCTGCTCGATGAGTTGCCGCTGAAGACGGCGGTGCGGCTGGCGGCCGAGATCGCCGGGGCGTCCAGGAAGACGCTCTACGCGCGCGCGCTCGAGTTGCGCGAGGCGCACGACGAATGAGTGCTGCGTCCGCGCTTGTGTGAGCCATTGGCAGCGAGGGTGGGGCGCCGCCGTGAACGGCAGCGCAGAGCGCCCAAGTTGGGTGCGAGCGCCTATAATCAGCGCTTCGGCTCGAGGATAAGCACAATGCAATCGATCACCCTGGTCCGCCCCGACGACTGGCACCTCCATGTACGCGACGACGCGGCGCTGGCTGCCGTGGTGCCACATACGGCGGCGCGCTTCGGTCGCGCGCTGATCATGCCCAATCTGAAGCCACCGGTGACCACAGTCGCACAGGCGCTGGATTACCGGGATCGCATTCTGGCCGCCGTGCCGGGTACGCGTTTCGATCCGCTGATGAGCCTGTATCTCACCGACAACCTGTCACCGGACGAGATCGACCGTGCCGTCGCGTCAGGCCGTATCGTCGCCGCCAAGCTCTACCCAGCGGGGGCGACCACCAACTCCGATGCGGGTGTAAGCGCGATCGACAAGGTCTATCCGGTGCTTGAGCGCATGGAGAAGCTGGGCCTGGTGCTGTGTGTGCATGGCGAAGCGACCGGCGCGGAGGTCGATATCTTCGACCGCGAGCGCGTCTTCATCGAGCGCACGCTGTCGCCGCTGGTGCGGCGCTTTCCGGGCTTGAAGGTCGTGTTCGAGCACATCACTACTGCGGAGGCGGCTCAGTTCGTGCGCGCCGCAGGTAGCCACGTCGCTGCCACGGTCACGGCGCACCACCTTCTGCTTAATCGCAATGCCATCTTCCAGGGCGGCATTCGTGCGCACCACTTCTGTCTGCCCGTGCTCAAGCGCGAGTCCCATCGCGAGGCGCTGGTGGCGGCAGTGACGTCGGGCAATGCACGCTTCTTCCTTGGTACCGATTCGGCACCGCATGCGCGCAGCACCAAGGAGAACGCCTGTGGTTGCGCCGGGTGTTACACCGCGCATGCCGGCATCGAGCTCTACGCCGAGGTATTCGATGCCGCAGGTGCGCTCGATCGGCTCGAGGCATTTGCCAGCCTCAATGGACCCGCTTTCTACGGACTGGCGCCGAATGCCGACACCATCACCCTGCAGCGCGAGCCTTGGGCCGTGCCGGCCAATTACCCCTATCTGGGCGATGATCCGCTCGTTCCGCTTCGTGCCGGCGAAGCTGTTGCCTGGAAGCTGCTTGGCTGAGGAGATTTGGTGATGCGTGTCGGTGTTTTCCGTGGTGTTTCCAGTTTTCGTCGTGTGCTTCTTGCTCTGGCGCTGTTGCCCCTGCTTGCCGCATGCGAGAACAGTGCGACGGCCTTCATGGTCGATGGCAAGGACCATGCGCTGATCCTGGTGCGTGAGCAGAAGGTTTTCTGGAGTGACGAGGTCAAGCAGGCGCTGGTCGCTTCCCGACTGCCGAAATGCCAAAAGCGTGTGACGATCCATCCGGGTTCGACCACCCTGGTCGAAATGCGGGTGTACGAAGCCGGAGAGCGGCTGTGGGCGCTGCAGCAGGGCAATCGCTGGTATCTGGCCAGCACCGAAGTGTGCCGCGTTCAGGATTGGGACAACGCTGAGGGTCGCCCGCCGGGTCGTCTCGTCGGTAGTTTCGTGCTCAAGGACGGGGCGTCGGCTTTTGTTGCTGCGCCGAAGGACGGCGGCTGATTGCTGCGCGTATAATCCGCGACGGGAAGTTCGCCAGGCAGTCGCTGCGCAGATGTCGTGCGTGGAGGAAAGTCCGGGCCCCGCAGAGCAGGATGCCGGCTAACGGCCGGGCGCCGTGAGGCGACGGAAAGTGCAACAGAGAGCAGACCGCCGATGGCCCGTGTGAACGGGATCAGGTAAGGGTGAAAGGGTGGCGTGGCGTGCGCAGGCAGGCTGCGAGCCGATGTGAAAGCGTCGGCGGGTAAGAGCCCACCGCAGGACTGGCAACAGGACTGGCACGGCAAACCCCATCCGGGGCAAGGCCAAATAGGGGAGCATTGGCGTGGCTCGCGTCGCTCCCGGGTAGGCTGCTAGAGCTTCACGGTAACGTGTCGCCCAGAGGAATGACTGCCCGATGTCACTGGTTCGCCGGTGGCGTTCGACAGAACCCGGCTTATCGGCGAACTTCCCATTTCTTTTTTCCCGGCGGGCGCGTCATGCCCACCTCACGCAGGTGCCGTTCGCGCCCCTGTGTCTTTGCCGCTTTTGTGATTGGCCGCGTGTTCCGCAAGGATACGCGGCCTTCGGCGTGGATATTTCCCCCACTTCACCCCACTGATTGGGCGGCAATGCTCAAGCTCACCTTTTTTCTCTTGTTGTTGGCCAATTACCTTTGATTCTTCAGGGTTTATTGAGCCTTTTTAGGCGTGACATAAGTCATTGTGTAACAACGAGATTCCAGCTTTTCAACCTTGACCGGTCACATTCTTTCCACTAAAGTGGGTTCAAGTGGAAAAAAGTGGGGAAAAGTGTCATTTCGACACGGCCCCGGTACCGTCAGGGGGGACGATGTTCCAGGGAGCCGCAGCGCTCAATCTCGATGCCAAGGGTCGTCTCGCGATCCCCGCGCGGCATCGCGATGCCCTGACCGTCGACAACGGTCAGGTGGTCCTGACCGCCCATCCTCACGGCTGCCTTCTCGTCTATCCCATGCCGGACTGGGTGCCGATCCGCGACAAGGTGCTTGCTGCACCAGGGCTCGACCCGACTTCGGCGATGCTCAAGCGCCTGCTCGTCGGCTTTGCCCAGGAGGAGTCGCTCGATGCTGCCGGGCGCGTGCTGGTGGCGCCGTCGCTGCGCCAGTTCGCCCGGCTCGACAAGCAGGTCTGGCTGGTGGGCCAGGGCAGTCACTTCGAGTTGTGGTCCGACGAGGGCTGGCAGAAACAGCAGCAGGCCATGCTGGCGCTGATGAACACCGGCCTGCCGCCCGGCTTCGAGAACCTTGCGCTGTGAGTGCCGCCAATGCCCACGTCACCGTTCTGCTGCAGGAGGCGGTCGAAGCGCTCGAGATCAGGGCTGATGCTGTCTATGTGGACGGCACGTTCGGCCGTGGTGGGCACAGTCGTGCCGTGCTAGAGCGCCTGGGGCCGCACGGGCGCCTCATCGCCTTCGATCGCGACCCTGCCGCGATTGCAGCCGGGCAAGCGCTTGGTGACGAGCGCCTGACGCTCGTGCATTCGCCCTTCAGTGCGCTCGACGAGGCGCTGGAGGACCTGGGAGTGGTTCAGGTCGATGGCGTGTTACTGGATCTTGGGGTGTCTTCACCCCAGCTCGATGATGCGGCGCGGGGCATGAGCTTTCGCTTCGATGCGCCGCTGGATATGCGTATGGACACCAGCCGCGGCCAGACCGTGGCGCAGTGGCTGGCGGATGCATCCGTCAGCCAGATTACGGAGGTCATCAGGGACTATGGCGAGGAACGGTTTGCTTATGCGATTGCAAAGGCGATTGCAGCTGCTCGGGCAGGGGGGACTGTTGCAACCACTGGACAACTTGCCGCGATCGTGGAAAAGGCGGTCCGCACACGCGAGCCGGGGCAGCACCCGGCGACACGCACCTTCCAGGCTCTACGGATTTTCATCAATCAGGAGCTCGAGGAGCTGAGGCGCGTGTTGCCGGCCTGCGTCAGTCGTCTGGGTGCCGGTGGGCGCCTGGTGGTGATCAGCTTCCATTCCCTGGAAGACCGCATCGTCAAGCGCTTCATGCGTGATGAGTCGCGTCCGCCGGTATTGCCCGCACGCCTGCCCATCCGTGCGGCCGACCTGCCGCAACCCAGGCTGCGCCTGATGGGTAAGGCGGTGCGCCCAGGGCGCGCGGAAGTCGACGCCAACCCGCGCTCGCGCAGTGCCGTGATGCGGGTCGCCGAGCGCACCGAGGTGCCTGCATGACGATGCGATTCGATGCCGTGCTGGTGGCGCTGGTCGTGGCGAGTGCGCTTGGTGTGATCTCGGCCCAGCATCAGGCACGCAAATTTTATTCCGAGCTGGACCGCGAGCAGTTGCGTGCCCGTGGGCTGGAAGTCGAGTGGGGGCAGCTGCAGCTCGAGCAAAGTACCTGGGCCGCCCACGCCCGGGTCGAGAAGCTTGCTCGTGAGCGGCTGGGCATGCGTCCGCCGGCACAGGGCCAGATTCTGTTGGTGGAGCCACAGTCATGAGAAAGAGTCAGCGCGCCGTCACCTTCAATCACAACCCCCTGCTCAAGCGGGAGTTGCCGATGTGGCGACCGCGCTTCGTGCTGCTTGCGCTGCTGGCCGGCTCGCTCACGCTGACCGGACGCGCCTTGTATCTGCAGGGGGTCAACAACGACTTCCTGCAGGCCAAGGGCGAGTCGCGCTATGCGCGCACGATCGGGATTCCCGCCACGCGCGGTCGAATCACCGATCGTCATGGTGACATGCTGGCGGTCAGTACGCCGGTGCGCTCGATTTCGGCGATTCCCCCGGATGTCAAGCTCGAGCCCGCTCAGGCGCGTGAGCTCGCGCGCATGCTGGATATGGAGGTGCAGGAGCTCAACGAAAAGCTTGCCACCCAGCGCGATTTTGTTTACCTCAAGCGTCAGTTGTCACCCGAGGTTGCGCAGCGCATCGTCGATCTCAAACTGCCGGGCATTCAGCAGCAGCAGGAGTATCGTCGCTACTATCCCGGCGGCGAGGTAACGGCCCACATCCTGGGCTTTACCAACGTCGAGGACAAAGGGCAGGAAGGGGTCGAGCTGGCGTTTGAGCAGGATCTCGCCGGCCACCCGGGGCTGCGTCGCGTGCTCAAGGATCGTCGCGGCCAGGTCATCGAGGACGTCGAAGCTGTCCGTCCGCCGCGTGAGGGCCAGGACATCGCGCTGTCCATCGACGGCAAGATCCAGTATCTCGCCTGGTCTGCATTGCGCGATGCGATGCAGCAGCACAAGGCCAAGGCCGGTGCGGCCGTGGTCATTGATTCGCGTACCGGCGAAATTCTTGCGCTAGCCAATGCACCCACCTTCAATCCCAACAACCGCGCCAACCTCACCGGCGAGCAGCTGCGCAATCGGGTATTCACCGACAGCTTCGAGCCCGGCTCGGTGATGAAACCCTTCATTGCCGGTCTTGCGATCGATCGCGGCAAGGTCAAGCCGACCACGATGATCGACGCAACGGCGGGCCGCATGACGATCGGCACGGCGACGATCTCGGATTCGCACCGGCACGACAAGCCGATGACGGTGGCCGAGGTCATTCAGAAGTCCTCGAACATCGGTACGGTCAAGCTTGCTCAGTACTTCTCTCCGACCGAGATGTGGCAGATGTTCGATGATCTGGGCTTCGGTACTCCGCTCAACCTCGGATTCCCCGGCGAAACAGGGGGTCGCCTGCGTCCGGCGAAAACATGGAAGCCGATCGAGCAGGCGACGATGTCCTACGGTCATGGCATCTCGGTGAGCCTGATCCAGATGGCGCATGCCTACCTCGCGTTTGCGCGTGACGGCGAACTGGTGCCGCTGTCGCTGACGCGCGTCGAGGGCGAGCCGGGCAAGGGGCGCCGCATCTTCTCCAAGGAGACGACCCAGGCCGTGCGTGCAATGCTCGAGTCGGTGACGCAGTCCGGGGGTACGGCGACCAAGGCCCAGGTTGCGGGTTATCGCGTGGGCGGCAAGACCGGTACGGCGCTCAAACTTGAGAACGGTCGCTACACCAAGCGCTACATCGCTTCTTTTGTTGGCTTTGCGCCGGTGTCGAATCCACGCCTTGTGGTGGCCGTGATGATCGATGAGCCGAGCGCCGGCAGCTACTACGCCGGTACCGTGGCGGGCCCGCTGTTCTCGCGCGTCATGGAAGGGTCCCTGCGCTCGCTGGGTGTGGCGCCGGACGCACCGCTGACACCGCTGCAGCTCGCCCGTCGACAGGCAGAAGAGGGACCTGCGTCAGACGTCGCACGGGAGAGCATGTAATGGGCATGGCTGCGCCCATCATCGAGCGCCTGAGGGCGGCCGGCGTGAACCCCGTGGGGATCACAGCCGACTCGCGCCGGGTTGCAGCCGGTGAGGTGTTCGCGGCCTGGCCGGGATTTCTTACCGACGGGCGCAGCTTCATTGGCGCGGCGGTGGAGCGGGGTGCAGCCGCAGTGTTGTGGGAGGCCGCAGACGGCTTCGATGCCGGTCACTTGCCAGTGCCCTCGTTTGCCGTGGAGGGCCTGCGCGAGCTCGCCGGTCATCTTGCGCATGACATCTACGCGCGTCCGTCCGAGCGGCTCTGGCTTGCCGGAGTCACCGGCACCAATGGCAAGACCACGGTTACGCAGATGCTCGCCAGCGCATTGCAGAGTCTGGGTATGCGCTGCGGCATCATCGGTACGCTGGGCAACGGATTTCCGGGTGAGCTGGAGAGCTCTCTCAATACGACGCCCGACGCGCTGGATCTGCATCGGCTGCTGGCAGGCTTTGTTGCCGCGGGCGCAGATGCGGCGGCAATGGAAGTCTCGTCGATCGGGCTTGATCAAGGGCGCGTCAATGGTGCCTGCTTCGATGTTGCGATCTTCACCAACCTCACTCGCGACCACCTCGACTATCACGGTTCGATGGACGTTTATGGCGAAGCAAAGGCGCGGCTGTTCGCCTTGAGCGGCCTCGCCACCAGCGTGATCAATATCGACGATCCCTTCGGCCTGATGCTTGCTCGTCGTCTGGTGGCCGAGGGCTGCGACCTCATCGCCTGCACCCTGTATCGCGCCAACCTGGATGCGGTGCCCGGTGCGCGGACCTTGCTGGCCGACCGGCTGCAGGTGTCTGCCACCGGCTTGCGCTTCACGCTGCAGTGGGACGGTCGCGGGGTCGACGTCCAGGTGAGCATGGTCGCGCCCTTCAACGTCTCGAATCTGCTGGCGGTCGCGGCCGCACTGCTGACTCGTGGCCTGCCCTTCGATGAGTTGCAGCCCATCCTGGCGCGGCTGAAGCCACCGCAGGGGCGCATGCAGTTGGTGGGGGGCGTGTGCGAGCCGCTGGTTGTGATCGACTACGCGCACTCGCCCGACGCACTTGCGCAGGTGCTGGTTTCCCTGCGTGCGACGGTGAACTCGCGTCAGGGGCGCCTGGTGTGTGTATTCGGCTGCGGTGGCGACCGTGACCCGGGAAAGCGACCGCTGATGGGCGAGGTGGCGGGCCAGCTGGCCGATCGCATCATCGTCACCAGTGACAATCCGCGCAGTGAAGACCCGATGAAGATTCTTGACGCGGTTGCGGCTGGGGCAGGTTCCGCAGTTGAGTGCATCGTCGACCGTGCCCAGGCCATCGGTATCGCGATTGCCGAGGCGGGCGCTGACGACGTGGTGCTTATTGCAGGCAAGGGTCACGAACCCTATCAGGAAATTCTTGGCCAGCGCCTGCCATTTTCCGACCTCGAGCAGGCCGAATTCGCGTTGTGCGCCTGGCATTTGGGAGGGGTGAGGCGATGATGAGTCTGCAGGATGCCGCGCGTGCGCTTGCAAGTCACGATATGCGGGCGAGCGGCACGGAGCGCTTTGACGGTGTCGGTACCGACAGCCGCGCCCTGGTGCCCGGTCAGTTGTTCGTCGCGCTGCGCGGCGAGCGCTTCGATGGTCACGATTTCGTCACGACCGCCGCCAAGATGGGGGCGGCTGCGGCGCTGGTGGATGCGCGCTGGTTTGCCGACAATCCCGCCCCGGCACTACCCGTGGTCGTAGTCGATGACACCCGGCTGGCCCTGGGTACGCTGGCTGCGGCGTGGCGGGCGCGCTTTGCGCTGCCGCTGATTGGCGTCACCGGCAGCAATGGCAAGACGACGGTGAAGGAGATGTGTGCGGCCATTCTGCGGGCCCAGGCCCGAAGTGAGGGCTTTGGTGACGAGTCGGTACTGGCAACCCGCGGCAATCTGAACAACGACATCGGGATGCCGCTGACCCTGCTCGAGTTGCGTGATTTCCATCGTGCGGCCGTGATCGAGATGGGTATGAATCACCCCGGTGAGATCGCCTACCTGAGTGCGCTTGCGCAGCCTACGGTTGCTATCGTCAATAACGCCCAGCGCGCGCACCTGCTTGGGATGGGCTCGCTGGAAGAGGTCGCACACGAAAAGGGTGCGATCTACGCCGGGCTCGGCAGTGCGGGGGTGGCGGTGATCAATGCCGACGACCCGCACGCGAGCTACTGGCATAGCCTGAACGCCGAGCGCGGGTTTGTGACATTCGGTATCGACCAGCCCGCTGACGTGGGGGGGCGGTGTACCCTGCGCGGCCTCGGTTCGCAGATTGAGCTCGATACCCCGCAGGGGCGCATCGAATTCAATCTGCAGGTGCCTGGGCTGCACAACGCACGCAATGCCGTCGGCGCGGCGGCGGCTTGCCTGATGGCCGGTGCCACGCCTGAGGCCGTGGCCGCCGGACTGGCGGAATTCGTCGGTGCCCGCGGTCGCCTGCAGCAGCGCCGCGGACCGAAGGGTGCGCTGGTACTGGACGATTCGTACAACGCCAACCCGGATTCGGTGCGTGCAGCGATCGACGTGCTGGCGGCCATGCCGGGTCATACCTGGCTGGCGCTCGGCGATATGGGCGAGGTTGGCGATACCAGCGCCCAGGTCCATGACGAGATCGGTGGTTACGCCAAGAGCAAGGGTGTTGATGGGCTGTTCGCGCTCGGTGACATGACGGCGGTTGCCGTACGCAATTTCGGCGAGGGTGGCCTTCACTTCAGCTCGCCCGAGGCCCTGGTTCGCGCGTTGTCCGCCCGTCTCGATGCAGACTCGGTTGTGCTGGTGAAAGGCTCGCGCTTCATGCGCATGGAAAGGGTGGCGGACGCGCTTGCGGCGATGCACAATTCCGCCCCTTGTAACGGACCCGACTCCTGATATGTTGTTGGAACTTGCACTCTGGCTCAGCCAGGACATTCGTGGCTTCAACGTTTTCGGCTACATCACGCTGAGAGCGGTGATGGCCGCGCTGACGGCGCTGGCGATTTCGCTGATCGCGGGGCCGCGCGTCATCCGCTGGTTGGCGGCGAAGAAGATCGGCCAGGCGGTGCGCGACGACGGTCCCAAGTCGCACCTGACCAAGGCGGGCACGCCGACGATGGGCGGTGCGCTGATTCTGATCGCGATCGCCATCACTGTCCTGCTGTGGGGCGACCTGAAGAATGATTACGTGTGGGTGACGCTGTTCGTCACCCTCGGTTTCGGCGCCGTGGGCTGGGTGGACGACTGGCGCAAGGTGGTGCATCGCGACCCCAAGGGACTGGCGAGCCGCTGGAAGTACCTATGGACTTCGGTGATCGCGCTAGCGGCCGCGATTTACCTCGGAGTCACTGCCGGCACCCCGGCGCAGACCGAACTGATCGTGCCCTTCTTCAAGGCAGTGGCCTACCCGTTGGGCGTCTTCGGTTTCGTGGCCCTGACCTATTTCGTCATCAACGGTACCAGCCATGCCGTGAATCTGACCGATGGCCTGGACGGACTGGCGATCATGCCCACGGTGATGGTCGCCGGGGCCCTGGCGATCTTCGCCTATGTCGCCGGTCACGTCGGCTTCTCGAAATACCTGGGTGTGCCCTATGTTGCCGGAGCTGGCGAACTGGCGGTGTTCTGCGGCGCGATCTGCGGCGCAGGACTGGGTTTTCTATGGTTCAACGCCTATCCCGCCGAAGTCTTCATGGGCGACGTCGGTGCCCTTGCGCTGGGTGCGGCGCTCGGCACGGTTGCGGTGATCGTGCGCCAGGAGATCGTGCTCTTCATCATGGGGGGACTGTTCGTCGCCGAAACCCTGTCGGTCATGGTGCAGGTGCTGTACTTCAAAGCCACCGGCGGCAAGCGCATTTTCCGCATGGCGCCGCTGCACCACCACTATGAGCTGAGCGGCTGGAAGGAGACTCAGGTCGTGGTTCGCTTCTGGATCATCACCATCATGCTCGTGCTGTTCGGGCTGTCGACGCTGAAACTGAGATGAGCGCACTGACTGGCAAACACGTTCTGGTGCTCGGGCTCGGTGAATCGGGCCTGGCGATGGCACGCTGGTGCGCCATGCGCGGCGCGCGCCTGAGGGTGGCGGACAGCCGCAGCATGCCGCCCGGGCTGGACGCGCTGCAAGAGGATGCGCCGTTGGCAGAGATCATCACCGGCGACTTCGGCGCCGAGGTGCTTGACGGCGTTGAACTCGTCGCCCTGAGCCCAGGGCTTGATCCCCGTGTCGGGGTCGCTGCGGAGGCCCGCCGGCGCGGCCTGCCGATCACCGGTGAGATGAGCCTGCTGGCCGAGGCGCTGCATGAGCTGGGGGTTCGTAGGCAGACGCGCATCCTTGCCATCACCGGCACCAACGGCAAAACCACGACCACTGCACTGGCTGCTGCGCTTGCACGATCGGCCGGTATCGACGCGGTCGCCGCCGGCAACATCAGCCCGGCCGCGCTCGACGTACTGATGGAGCGCCTCGCTGTGGGCGCTGCACTGCCTGCATGCTGGGTACTGGAGCTGTCGAGCTTCCAGATCGAGCCGATGCTCGGGCTTGATGCGGAGGCGGCGACGGTGCTGAACGTTTCCGACGATCACCTCGATCGTTATGCCGATGTCGATGAATACGCGGCGACCAAAGCTGCCGTATTCGAGGGCCATGGCGCGCAGGTGTTGAATCGGGCCGATGCGCGTGTTGCGGCGATGGCCTTGTCGGAGCGGCGTGTGACCTGGTTCGGCACCGATGCGCCGGGCGGCACCGACGACTACGGGATCGCTGCACGCGGGGGGCAGGACTGGCTCGTGCGCGGCGAACAGGCGCTGGTCGCCCTGGCTGATCTGCCGCTCGCAGGGCGCCACAACGGCGCCAATGTGCTGGCCGCCCTGGCGCTGTGCGAGGCCGGTCTGGGACTGGAGCCAAAGCGCCTGATCGCTGGTCTGCTGGCCTTTCGTGGGCTGGCGCATCGCGTTCAGCTGGTTGCCGAGCGTGGTGATGGTGTGCGCTTTTACGACGACTCGAAAGGCACCAATGTCGGGGCTACGGTGGCGGCCCTCGAGGGCTTCGAGCGTCCGGTGGTGTTGATCGCCGGTGGTGATGGCAAGGGCCAGGACTTTTCGCCGCTCACACCTGTCGTGTCGAGCAAGGCGCGCGCGGTGGTGTTGATTGGTCGCGACGCCGCCCGCATCGAAGCGACGATTGCCGCTGCCGGAACCAGCGTCGAGCATGCTGTAGATATGGATGCGGCAGTGCTTCGTGCCGGGGTGCTGGCACATGCCGGCGACATCGTGCTGCTGTCGCCGGCATGTGCCAGTCTGGACATGTTTCGCAACTATGCGCATCGGGCCGAGGTCTTTGTTGCCGCCGTGCGCCGTCTGCCGGGGGTCGAAGCGCGATGAAGCTCGGCGCCAGCCTGACTGCGCTTTTTTCCGGCGCTGCGCGCAAGGCCGATACCCGCTCGCGGGTGGCCGACCGGATCGCACGCGGCAGTGTGCCGGGGCGGGAACTCGACCCGCTGCTGATCTGGTCGGCCATCGGTCTGCTGTTGCTGGGCCTGGTGATGGTGTATTCGGCCTCGATCGCGATCGCCGAGGGCAGCCGCTTTACCGGCTACCAGCCCTACTATTTTGTCACTCGTCATGCCTTGTTCCTGACCATTGGCATTGGCTGCGGCCTGCTTGCCTTCAAGCTGCCGATGGCGCACTGGCAGCAAATGGCCCCGTGGCTGTTCGTTGGCGGTGTCGTGCTGCTTGTCGCGGTGCTCATCCCGGGCCTGGGGCGTGAAGTCAATGGTGCGCAGCGCTGGCTGTCGGTGGGCCTGATCAACCTGCAGCCGTCCGAGTTGATGAAAATTTTCGCCGTGCTGTATGCAGCCGACTACACGGTGCGCAAGCTCGATGCGATGAGCAGCTTCAGGCGTGGCTTCCTGCCGATGACGGTCGTCATCATCATGGTGGGCGGACTGCTGCTGCGTGAACCCGATTTCGGTGCCTTCGTCGTAATCACCACGATCGCATTCGGTGTGCTCTTTCTTGGCGGGGTCAACGGCCGGGTGTTTGTCCTGCTCGCGGTTGTCGCCGTTATCGGCTTCATCATCCTGATCCTGAGTTCGCCCTACCGTCTGGAACGCGTGCTGGGTTTCATGGACCCGTGGAAGGATGCCTTTCGCACCGGCTACCAGCTATCACACGCACTGATCGCCTTCGGTCGAGGCGAGTGGTTCGGGGTGGGCCTGGGAGGCAGCGTGGAGAAACTCTTCTATCTGCCCGAGGCGCACACCGACTTCCTGCTCGCGGTGATTGCCGAGGAGCTGGGTTTCGTTGGCGTCATGGTCGTCGTCTTGATGTTCGCGGTGCTGGTGCAGCGCGCCTTTGTCATCGGTCGCGAGGCGATCAAGCTCGAGCGCTACTTCGTCGGTCTCGTCGCACAGGGCATTGGTCTGTGGATTGGGGTGCAGTCCTTCATCAACATGGGCGTGAACATGGGTTTGCTGCCGACGAAGGGGCTGACCCTGCCGCTGATGAGCTTCGGTGGTTCGGGAATTGTCGCCAACTGTGTGGCACTGGCGATCCTGCTGCGCTGTGACTGGGAAGTGCGCCAGCTCAAACGCGGGAGCAGCGTATGAAAACGCTCATGGTGATGGCCGGTGGCACCGGTGGCCATATCTTCCCCGGCATCGCCGTGGCGGAAGAGCTGCGGGTGAAAGGCTGGCGCGTGGTGTGGATGGGCCATCCCGAGGGCATGGAGGCGCGCATTGTGCCGGCGCGTGGCTACGAGACGGCCTGGGTGCGCTTTGGTGCCTTGCGCGGCAAAGGCTGGGTGCGCAAGCTGCTGCTGCCGCTAAACCTCCTGTCCGGTCTGTGGCAGGCATGGCGCGCCCTGCGGCATGCCCGGCCGGACGTGGTGCTGGGCATGGGGGGCTACATCACGTTTCCGGGCGGCATGATGGCCGCGCTGTCAGGTCGTCCGCTGGTGCTGCACGAGCAGAACTCCGTGGCCGGCCTGGCCAACCGTGTGCTGGCCAGGATGGCCGAACGTGTGCTGACCGGTTTCCCCGAGGTGCTGCAGAAGGGCCGCTGGGTCGGCAATCCGGTACGCGCCGAGATCGCCGCCGTGCCTGCGCCAGCGGAGCGCTTTGCCGGCCGCGAAGGTCCGTTGCGCATCCTGGTCGTGGGCGGTAGCCTGGGCGCGGCGGCGCTCAACGAGGCCGTGCCCGCCGCGCTCGGGCGTCTGCCGCTCGAGCGCCGGCCGCAGGTGCTGCATCAGGCGGGCGAGAAACAGATCGATGGCCTGCGCATGGCGTATGCCCGCGCCCGGGTCGAGGGTGATCTGCGCGCCTTTATCGACGACATGGCGAGCGCCTATGCCCAGGCCGATCTGGTGATCTGCCGGGCGGGTGCGTTGACCGTGGCCGAGCTTGCCGCAGTGGGGGCGGCAAGCCTGCTGGTGCCTTTTCCCCATGCGGTGGACGACCACCAGACCGGCAATGCGCGCTTCCTCGCCGAACGCGGGGCCGCCTATTTGTTGCCGCAAACCGAACTCAACGCCGAGCGGCTGGCCGGCATCCTCGCCAGCATTGATCGCCCGCGCCTGTTGCAGATGGCCGAGCATGCACGTGCCCTGGCCCGCCCGCTTGCAGCGGCCGAGGTGGCACGTGTGTGTGAGGAACTGGCCGGCGGAGACAGGACATGAAGCACAAGGTCAGAAACATTCATTTCGTCGGTATCGGCGGTTCGGGCATGAGCGGCATCGCCGAGGTGCTGGTCAATCAGGGCTATGCCGTGAGCGGCTCCGACCTTGGCGACAACGCCGCGACGCGTCGCCTGCAAAAGATGGGCGCCCGCATCCAGCGTGGTCACGAAGCGGCCAATGTGGCCAAGGCGGACGTCCTGGTAGTGTCCACTGCGGTGAAGGCCGATAACCCCGAGTTGGTGGCGGCGCGCGAACGCCACATCCCGATCGTGCCGCGGGCGCAGATGCTGGCCGAGTTGATGCGCTTCAAACAGGGCATTGCCATTGCCGGTACCCATGGCAAGACCACGACCACCTCGCTGGTGGCGAGCATTCTTGCCGAGGGGGCGATGGACCCGACCTTCGTCATCGGTGGCCGGCTCAATGCCGCGGGCGCCAATGCCCGCCTGGGCAAGGGCGATTACCTGGTGGCCGAGGCCGATGAGTCCGACGCGTCGTTTTTGCTGCTGAGCCCGGTGATCTCGGTCGTGACCAACATCGATGCCGATCACATGGACACCTATGGGCATGACTTCGGCCGCGTCAAGCAGGCCTTTGTCGATTTCCTGCAGCGCTTGCCGTTCTACGGCGTGGCGGTGCTGTGCGATGAAGACGCCAACGTGCGCGAGATCATGCCGCAGGTATCGAAGCAGATCGTGCGTTACGGCCTGTCCCCGAGTGCCAATATCCGCGCCGAGAATGTCCGTGCGGATGGCGGGCGCATGTTGTTCGATTGCGTGCGGGTCAATGGCACGACCTCGCGCTTGCCGATCGAACTCAACCTGCCTGGCATGCACAACGTCCTCAATGCGCTCGCGGCCATTGCCGTGGCCACGGAAGTTCAGGTGCCCGACGCGGCGATCATCAAGGCGCTGGCGGATTTCCGCGGTGTCGGTCGCCGCTTTCAGCGCTATGGCGAAGTGCCCCTGCTCGATCTCGATGGTGACGAGGCCGGCAGCTTTACACTGGTCGACGACTACGGTCACCACCCGGTGGAGATGGCGGCGACGATCGCCGCAGCGCGCGGTGCCTTTCCCGGTCGTCGTCTGGTGCTGGCCTTCCAGCCCCATCGCTACACCCGCACGCGCGACTGCTTCGAGGATTTCGTCAAGGTGTTGTCGACCGTCGATGGGCTTTTGCTGGCCGAAGTGTACGCGGCCGGCGAGGCACCGATCGTCGCTGCCGAGGGACGTTCGCTGGCGCGCGCCATTCGCGTCGTCGGCAATGTCGAGCCGGTGTTCGTCGAGGACATTGCCGACATGCCGAGGATGGTTCTGTCTGCCGCGCGCGATGGAGACGTGGTGATCACCATGGGTGCAGGCAGCATCGGCGCGGTGCCGGCCAAGCTTGCGCCGGTCGAGGATGTGTTGTGAACGCCCAATTCGGCAAGGTTGCAGTGTTGTTCGGCGGCTCGTCGGCCGAGCGTGAGGTGTCCCTGATGTCGGGTCGAGCGGTGCTTGATGCACTGCTGGGCGCGGGGGTGGATGCTCATGCCTTCGATCCGTCCGAGCGTGATCTCCACATCCTGAAAGAAGAAGGGTTCGATCGCGTTTTCATCGCGCTTCACGGTCGTGGCGGCGAAGATGGCACCGTGCAGGGGGCGCTCGAACTGATGGGCATCCCCTACACTGGCAGCGGGGTGATGGCCTCGGCCTTGTCGATGGACAAGTGGCGGACCAAGATGGTGTGGCTGGCCAGTGGCCTGCCGACCCCGCGTTACGCCATTCTGGAGGCCGACACCGACTGGGCTGCGGTCGTAGCTGACCTGGGGCTGCCGATCTTCGTCAAGCCGGCGCACGAGGGCTCGAGCATGGGCGCAACCAAGGTTACCGAGGCCGATGAGCTCGAGGCGGCGTGGGCACTGGCGGCGCGCTTCGATACGCTGGTGATCGCCGAAGAGTTCATCGTCGGCGAAGAGCTGACCGCGCCTTTCCTTGAAGACCAGGCGCTGCCGCTGGTGCGCATCGTGGCGCCCGATGGTAATTACGATTACCAGCACAAGTACTTTACCGACGACACCCGCTATGACTGCCCCTGCGGTCTGCCTGCCGACCTGGAGGCGGACTTGCGGGCCTTGGTGATGAAGTCGGCCCGGGTGCTGGGTTGCCGTGGCTGGGGGCGGGCAGATCTGATCCTGACCGGGGACGGGCGACCCTATCTGCTTGAAATGAATACTTCGCCCGGCATGACCAGCCATTCGCTGGTGCCGATGTCGGCTCGTGTCGCCGGCCTCGAATTCGAGGCCCTGTGCCTGAAGATTCTGGAAGGAGCTCGCCTTGGCTGAAGTGAGCACGCGTCCGACCGCAATTCGCTCGCCCCGCCCGGGGCAGGCGCGTACTCGGCCCGAAACCGGACTGTGGCACAAGCCGGCGCTGCTCAACCTGGTGTCTGATCTGCTGACCCTGCTCGCTGCCTTTGGGCTGGGCTGGGCGCTGGTGCTGTGGTTCGTGTCGCGGCCCTTGTTTCCCTTGAACGAGGTCGTGGTACTGACGCCGCCAGCGCAGGTCACCGAGGCGCAACTTGAGTACGCGGCGCGCACGGCGATCAATGGCAATTTCTTCACGGTCGACCTCGAGGCGGTGAAGTCGGGCTTCGAAAAGCTGCCCTGGGTGCGCAAGGCTGAAGTGCGTCGGCGCTGGCCCGACGCCATCGAGCTGCGGATCGAGGAGCACCAGGCGGTGGCCTACTGGACCGTATCCGAAAGCGGTGATCTCCGCCTGGTGAATGCCCAGGGCGAGGTGTTCATCGCCGCCAGCGATGCCGACATGCCACAGTTCGATGGCCCGCAGGGTTCCTCGGGCTGGCTGCTGGCCCGGCACGCCGAGTTTTCCAGACTGCTGCAGCCGATGGGTGCGCGCCTGGTCGGCCTTGCGCTGTCTGCGCGAGAGGCCTGGCAGCTCAGGCTGGATACCGGCCTGGTAATCATGCTCGGTCGTGATCAGGAAAAATCCCAACTCGCCGATCGACTCAATCGCTTCATCGCGGCCTGGCCGCAGGTGCGTGAGCAGATCGACATCGACATCAAGGTAGCGGATCTGCGCTACCCGGGTGGATTTGCGCTAACGCCGGCCGATGGCACGGTGCTGTTGCCGTCCACTCCGCAAAGTGCCAGGAAGAGCAAGCAATGAGCAAGGAATACAAGGATCTGATCGTCGGCCTGGACATCGGCACGGCCAAGGCGACCTGCATGGTGGCCGAGGTGCGCCCCGATGGCCGGCTCAACGTCGTGGGCCTGGGGACACAGCCCACCAATGGTCTGAAGCGCGGCGTGGTGGTCAACATCGAGGCCACGGTGGATGCGATCTCGCGCGTGGTGCAGGAGGTCGAGTTGATGGCCGAATGCAAGATTCATGACGTGTACACCGGCATCGCGGGCAGCCACATCAAGAGCTTCAACTCCAGTGGCACGGTGGCGATCAAGGAAAAGGAGGTCACGCCAATGGATGTCGAGCGCGTGATCGAGGTCGCGCGCGCGATGCCGATTCCGGCCGAGCAGCAGATCCTGCACATCCTTACCCAGGAGTTCATCATCGACGGGCAAGGTGGGGTCCGTGAGCCGATCGGCATGAGTGGCGTACGTCTGGAAGTGAAGGTGCACATCGTTACCGGCGCAGTGTCGGCGGCGCAGAACGTGATCAAGTGCGTGCGCCGCTGCGGGCTGGAAGTCATGGACCTGAGCCTGCAGCCGCTTGCCTCGAGCCACGCGGTGTTGACCGAGGACGAGAAGGAACTGGGCGTGTGCATGGTTGACATTGGGGGGGGGACGACCGACATCGCCGTGTTCACCCAGGGCGCCATCCGCCATACCGCGGTGATCCCGGTTGCGGGCGACCAGATCACCAATGACATCGCGATGGCGCTGCGCACGCCCACCTCGGAGGCGGAAGAAATCAAGATTCGCCATGGGGTGGCGATGCACCAGATGGCCGACCCCGAGGAGATGATCGAGGTCCCGGGCGTGGGCGACCGGCCGCCGCGAAAGCTGTCGCGCCAGGCGCTGGCCGACGTCATTGAGCCTCGTGTGTCGGAGCTGTTTGAGCTGGTGCAGGCCGAGTTGCGCCGCAGCGGATACGAGGAGCTGCTGTCGTCCGGCGTCGTGCTGACAGGGGGCTCTGCAGTGATGTGTGGCATGGCCGAACTGGGAGAGGACGTCTTTCACATGCCGGTGCGCGTGGGTGCGCCGCAATACGATGGCGGCCTGGCGGACGTGGTGTGCCAGCCGCGCTATTCGACCGCGATGGGATTGGTGATGGAAGGTGCGGCACAGCGTCGACGTGGCCAGCAGTCCCGCGACACGCGCAGTGTGAAGCAGCTTTTCGGCCGCATGAAGTCGTGGTTCGAACGGAATTTCTGACTGGACACGGAATGTCCAGTCATTTTGAATGAGGGTCGATAAATTGCCTGTATTTAGTATTAAAATCCTTTGGCAGTACTAAATGCAGGGTTGGTCGGCGTTCGTTGTTGAGCAGGGCCGTTAATTCAGGAGGCGAGGCAAATGTTTGAAATCGTTGAAAAAGAGCTGACCGGCACGATCATCAAGGTGATCGGCGTGGGCGGCGCGGGTGGCAACGCCGTCGATCACATGATTCGCGAAGGGGTGAAGGGGGTTCATTTCATCTCCGCCAACACCGATGCCCAGGCGCTCAACCGCTGTCTGGCCACGCACAAGGTGCAACTCGGTGGCACCGGTCTGGGAGCAGGCTCGAAGCCTGAAGCCGGGCGTGCCGCGGCGCAGGAAACGCGCGACGAGATCGCCGCGGCGCTCGAGGGCGCACACATGGTGTTCATCACCGGCGGCATGGGCGGCGGCACGGGCACGGGGGCAGCGCCGGTCGTGGCCGAGATTGCCAAGGAGATGGGAATCCTGACCGTCGCCGTGGTGACCAAGCCCTTTGATTTCGAGAATCGGATCCGCGTCGCCGAAAGTGGCGTCGAGGAACTCACCCGTCACGTCGATTCGCTGATCGTCGTGCTCAACGACAAACTGCTCGACGTCTATGGTGACGATGCCGGCTTCGAAGAGTGCTTCCGCTCGGCTGACAACGTGCTGCGCTCGGCTGTCGGCGGTATCGCCGAGATCATCAACGTCCCCGGTCTGGTCAACGTCGACTTCCAGGACGTGCGCACCGCAATGGCCGAGATGGGCCGTGCCATGATGGGTTCGGCCGAAGCGGCCGGCATGGACCGTGCGCGCATTGCCGCCGAGCAGGCTGCCGTGTCGCCCTTGCTCGAAGGCACCGAACTGTCCGGCGCGCGCTGCGTGCTGATCAACATCACCGCCAGCAAGTCGCTGAAGATGTCGGAAGTGCGCGACGCGGTAAAGACCGTGCAGGCCTTCGCCGCGCCCGAAGCCTTCGTCAAGTACGGCACCGTGTTCGACGAGAGCATGGAAGATCGTATCCGTATCACTGTCGTTGCGACCGGTCTCGGTGCTCCGCGTGCCGCGCGCCAGCCAGTGATGCAGATCGTGCAGGGTACGGGCACCTATGGTCCGGCCATGGGAAATGCGACCGGCGTCGACATGACCAATCTTGACGTGCCGGCCGTGATGCGCAGCGGGCGACGCACCACCGTCGAAGCCATGAGCACCAGCGGCGTGGGCACTTACGACATTCCGGCCTTCCTGCGCCGCCAGGCCGACTGAGCCGCTTTTCAGGCCTGCACTCACCGTGCGGCCTGCATGTCCAGCGCGCATCCGGCACGAACCGCCGCCTCCGGTTCGTGGCGGGTGCGCGTTTCACATCCGCCGTGTGACATCCGCCGTGTGACATTTGGAATGGTCGCCAGTCGGACGTGCCTTGTTGTGCTGTTTTTTGCGTTGGCGCGACAGCGTCGCCGCATCGGTCCCATAGCCTTTCGTGCTTTTGGCGCGTGATAAACTCCTGGTCGATATAAGGAATTCGACAATGATCAGGCAGCGCACCCTCAAATCCATCGTCAAGGCCACCGGCGTCGGTCTGCACGGCGGGCGCAAGGTGACGCTCGTGCTGCGCCCTGCGGCGCCAGACAGTGGCATCGTCTTCCATCGCGTCGACCTCGATCCACCGCTGACACTGCCTGCGGATCCCTACGCCGTGTGCGATACGCGCATGTGCTCGGGCCTCGAGAAGGGCGGCGAGAAGGTGGGCACGGTCGAGCACCTGATGTCGGCACTGGCTGGTCTGGGCATCGACAATCTGCATGTCGACGTCGACGCGCCTGAAATTCCCATTCTGGACGGCAGCTCTGCGCCTTTCGTATTCCTGCTTCAGTCGGCGGGAATCGAGGAACAGTCAGCACCGAAGAAGTTTCTGCGCGTCAAAAAGGCGGTTGAATACGTTGAGGGCGACAAGTGGGTGCGCCTTGAGCCCTACGACGGTTTTCGCCTGACTTTCTCTATCGTCTTCAACCATCCGGCTATAGACAGCACGTCTACCCGGGTGACGATTGATTTTGCCGAGCATTCCTACATACGTGACCTGGCGCGCGCGCGCACCTTTGGCTTCATGCAGGATGTCGAGTTCATGCGTGCCAATGGTCTGGCCCTTGGCGGAAGTCTGGAAAACGCGATCGTGATGGATGAGTACCGCGTGCTTAATGCCGAAGGGCTGCGCTATGCCGATGAGTTCGTCAAGCACAAGGTGCTCGATGCCATTGGCGACCTCTATCTTTGCGGACACCCGCTGCTTGCATCCTACTCGGCGCACAAGGCGGGACATGCGCTCAACAATCTGGTCCTGCGCGCCTTGCTGGATGACCACGAGGCCTGGGAAATGGTCAGCTTCGACCAGCCTCTGGCAACTCCCCCCGCGGTCACCCATCAGTTCGGCGAGGCGCTGCTCGCGCAGGCTTGAGCGACGCCTCTTGCGCCCCGTCTTGTCGTGCGGTCTCCTTGCGGAGAGACCGATTGTTCGTCAGCTGCGTTTGGGCAGCATCAGTTCGGCTTCGCCGTCGATGACCACGGTGTCACCGCAGGTGCAGATGGTCGAAAATACGACCCGACGCTTTTCCGTCTTGAGTTCCTTCACCGTCACACGCGCCACGACGGTCTGGCCGATGCGCACGGGAGCCTTGAACTTGAGATTCTGCGACAGGTAGATCGAGCCGGGGCCAGGAAGCCGGGTGCCGAACACCGCTGAGATCAGGCCGACCGAGAGCATGCCGTGGGCAATGCGCCCTTCGAACATCGTGCTTGCGGCGAATTCTTCGTCCATGTGCACGGGGTTGGTGTCTCCCGACACGCCGGCGAACATCAGGATGTCGGCCTCAGATACCGTGCGGGAAAGCGATGCGGTCATGCCGACGGAAAGCTCTTCGAATTGATAACCGTACAAGTCGCTGAAATCCCGTTTGTGCTCACTCATTTTTCGTTTCCTGTTGAACTGGTTGCTGTGCCTGGGCGAGCCCGCCCGGAGAACTGAATATAGCGCATGTGCCGGCTTCGGCGCTGCATCGCAGCCTGAGTGCCGGCACCAGGAGAGCGCATGCTGGCCCATGAAGTGGCGTGTTAACATGGTCAGCTTGGAAGTCCAAGGCGGAATTTCGGCATGTATTTTTGCTTATCTACCCTTGTCGAGGCCTTGTTGCACTGCTCATCGCCGCTGGCGTGATGGGTTTAACGCGTGCGCGGGTCACAGTCGGATAGTCTTTACTTAGCTGCCGGGGTTATGTGCAGGCAGCATTCGAATCTGCTCCGAAGTGGATGAGTTCAGTCTGGGGTAAAACATGCTGAAGGTCTTCAGCCACTATCTTCCGTATCACACGCTGCAACAGGTGATCTTCGACGCCTTGCTGCTGTTCTTGGTCGTCCTTGTGGCGGTGATCTTCCTCGCCTCGCCGACTGTGCCCGACTGGGCCATATTCGTGCCTTCGGCGCTCACCTTTGCGCTGTCCATGGTGGGCTTGAACACCGCCATGGGGCTCTATCGTCCGGTATTCAAGCGCAGTCATCGGCAGGCCTTTGCGCGCGTCGCCCTGTCACTACTGGTCAGTATACCTGTGGCATACGGTATTTTTGGCCTGTTGCCCTGGGCCGAGCTCGCTCCGCATTCCCTGCAGTTGAGCGTCGTGCTCTTATTGTCTTCGCTGCTGCTGATGCGTGGGCTGGTGAACCAGCGGCAGGCTTCCAGTCTGTTTTCTCCCCGGGTGCTCATCATCGGTACCGGGCGCGACGCTGCACAGGTCTACCGTGATCTGACCCGTCCGTTGCGGAGCAGTGTGGATGTGGTTGGCTTCCTGCGTGGCGGTGGTGACGAGAAGCTTGAGGTCGATGCGCGTCAGGTGCTTCCTGCGCAAGGCTTGCTGGATGTGGTGCGGGCCATGAAAGTCAATGAGGTGATCGTTGCGGTCCGTGAGCGGCGCGGCGGCGTGCTCCCGATTCGCGAGTTGCTCGATTGCAAGCTTGCAGGCGTGCGTGTCGTCGATCTCTCATCCTTTTTCGAGCGCGTCCAGGGCCAGGTCAGGCTGGAGTCGCTGCGGGCGAGCTGGCTGATTTATGGGGACGGGTTCCGGCAGGGCGTAATGCGCAGCTTCGTCAAGCGAATCTTCGATGTCGTGGTGGCGTCGCTGTTGTTGTGCATCGCACTGCCGATCATGCTGGTGACGATCATCCTGATCATGCTGGAGGATGGTGCGCCCGTGTTCTATCGGCAGGAGCGGGTGGGGCTCGCCGGGCGAGTATTTCGTGTCATCAAGTTTCGCAGCATGAGGCGCGACGCAGAAAAGGACGGCAAGCCGCGCTGGGCGAGCTCGAACGACGATCGCGCAACTCGCGTTGGGCGCGTCATCCGCAAGTTGCGCATCGACGAGCTGCCGCAGTTGTTCAATGTGCTGGTCGGAGACATGAGCCTGGTCGGGCCGCGTCCCGAGCGTCCTTTCTTTGTAGACCAGTTGGCGCGGGAAATTCCCTTCTATAACGTTCGGCACTGCGTGAAACCGGGCGTGACCGGTTGGGCCCAGGTCCGATATCAGTATGGCGCTTCGGTCGATGATGCGATCGAGAAGCTTCAGTACGACCTCTATTACGTCAAGAACCACACGCTGACGCTGGATACCCTCGTGCTGTTCGAAACGGTGCGCGTTGTGCTGACCGGTGAGGGTGCGCATTGAGATGGCGTGCCGACAGGGTGACGATGGGCTCACTTGGCATTGTGGCGATCTGAGCCTGGGAGCGTGAAGTGACCGACGTCGCCTTGTGGGGCTACGGCTTTGCGTCGTTAGCCTTTCTCCTTTTTGCGCTCTACGTATTCTTTGCTTGGCGTGGTGGGCTACCAGGCGGAGCTCTGCTCGTGGCCGTCGTCCTCTCCTGCCTTTGGGCCGGGACCGAGGCGGCTTCGGTGCGTGTTTCGGGCGCTGCCTTGCCGGTGGTGGGCGTCGTTCTCGATATTTTGCGCGGAGCGGCGTGGTTTGGCTTTCTGATCGTGCTGATGCGCCCCTTGTGGGGAGGGGGTATCAGGTGGCCGGCCTATCTCGCTGTCGGCGTGCTCACGAGCCAGTTGCTCGCGCTGGTACTCGAGCTGACGCTACCGGTCGACACTTTTCCGATGCGGCCGATGCTGGCCGCCTGGCTCGCGCATGCGGTGGTCGGGCTGATGTTCGTGGAGCATCTCTACCGCGCGCTTCCCGGTGCGTCGCGCTGGGGCATCAAGCCGCTGTGCATTGCACTGGGCGCCGGCTACATCTTTGAGCTCTATTTGTTTGCCGATGCCGCCCTGTTCAACCGCCTCGATGCCGATGTCCTGTCGGTGCGAGGGGTGGCTCATGCCTTGCTGATCCCGCTGATCGGTCTTGCCGGAACGCGTAGCCCCTCGTGGACGTTACGCATGGCGATGTCGCGCGAGATGGTGTTTCACTCAACCGCGCTCGCGGTTGCCGGCATCTACCTCCTGGTGATCGCGGCGGCGGCCTATTACGTGCGCTACTTTGGTGGTGACTGGGGGCGGGCGCTGCAGATGGCCCTGCTGTTTGCCGGCCTTGTGCTGCTGGGCGCGCTGTTGTTCTCGGGTTCGCAGCGGGCTCGTCTCAAGGTGTTCCTCAACAAGCACCTGTTTTCCTATCGCTACGACTATCGCAATGAATGGCTTCGCTTCACGCAGGCCCTTGCATCGGCAGACAAGGGGCTCGACCTCGGGCAGTCCGTTGTCCGTGCGCTGTCCGATCTGGTCGAGAGTTCGGGCGGTTTGCTTTGGTTGCGTGACGGCTACGGGAAGTTCGTGCCCCATGCCCGACTCAATCGTCCTGCCATCGAAGTAATCGAGTCGGCGGATTCCGAGTTCTGTCGATTTCTGGGTGAGCGCGAGTGGGTCATCAATCTCGAGGAGTACCGGATTCGTCCTCAACCCTACGGTGGTCTGGTCCTGCCGGACTGGCTGTCCAGCCTTCCCGATGCCTGGCTTGTCGTTCCGCTAAAGACCACCGATGCGCTGCTGGGCTTCGTCGTGCTTTCTGCCCCGCGGGCGCCGTTCGAAGTGGACTGGGAGGTACTGGATCTGCTCAAGACGGCGCAGCGACAGGCTGCAGGCTATCTCGAGCGCATGCTCGCCGCCGAGGCCTTGCTCGAGGCGCGCAAGTTTGATTCGTTCAATCGCATGTCGGCCTTCGTCGTGCATGACCTGAAGAACCTGGTGGCGCAACTCTCGCTGATGCTCAAGAACGCCCAGCGTCATGGCCACAAGCCCGAGTTCCAGCAGGACATGCTCGAAACAATTGCCCACGTGGAAGGGCGCATGCGCGGACTCATGACGCAGTTGCAGGAGAAGCGCCCGATCGACCCACCCCGGGCGGTCGATGTCGGACAGGTCGTGCGCAGCATCTGCGCGTCCAAGCGCGGACAGTTGCCGCAGGTTGAATTGCTCGACTCACTCCCTGTTCCGGTACAGGTCAAGGCTCACCCCGAGCGCCTCGAGAGAATCCTTGGGCATGTCGTGCAAAATGCACTGGATGCGACGGATGACGATGGTAATGTGACCATGCACATGACGCTCGCCGATGACGAAAAGCTAAGGATCGTCGTAGTAGATAGCGGATGTGGGATGTCGCCCGAATTTCTGCGCGACCGCCTGTCTCGGCCATTTCAGACGACCAAGCTCAGCGGCATGGGCATCGGCGTGTTCGAGACGCGTCAGTACCTGAATGAGATTGGTGGCGAGGTTCAGTTCGAAAGCGAAATCGGACAAGGGACACGCGTCATCATCCTGTTGCCACGCCTTCCCGGCGGTCGGCATGACACACACGACGGAGCCAGTGAGACTCATGCCTGAAAAGCAGCGAACGCTATTGATCGTCGAGGACGATCCTGCGCTGCAGAAGCAGATGCGTTGGGCCTTCGATGCCTGCGAGACGATCGTGGCCGACGACAGGGGGGGGGCGATTGCGCAATTGCGGCGTCATGAGCCTGCAGTGGTGACGATGGACCTCGGTCTGCCCCCTGCGCCCGACGACGTCACCGAGGGATTCCAGCTTCTGCGCGAGATTCTCGCACTGGCGCCCGATACCAAGGTGATCGTGCTCACCGGCCAGCATGACCGCGAGAACGCGGTCAAGGCGATCGGCCTGGGCGCCTATGATTTCTTTGCCAAGCCTTTCGAGCCCGAATTGCTGTCGCTGACCATCGACCGCGCGTTCCGCATGCATGATCTGCAGTTCGAGAACGCGCGTCTGACCGCGATGGGGAGCAGTCCTCTGTCCGGTTTGCTGACGCGCGATCCCGGCATGCTGAAGATTTGTCGTACGATCGAAAAGCTGGCCTCGGCGTCGGTAACCGTGGCCTTGCTGGGCGACAGCGGAACAGGCAAGGAGGTGCTGGCGCGTGCGCTGCATGTGCTCTCGCCACGCGCGCCAGAGCGCTTTGTCGCCATCAACTGCGCGGCAATTCCCGAGGCCCTGCTTGAGAGCGAGCTCTTCGGCTATGAAAAGGGGGCCTTTACCGGCGCTGTGAAGCAGACGCTGGGCAAGATCGAAACGGCTCATAAAGGAACGCTTTTTCTCGATGAGATCGGCGATCTGCCGCTGCCGCTGCAAGCCAAGCTGCTGCGCTTCCTGCAGGAACGTGTCATCGAGCGGGTGGGTGGACGGGACGAGATTCCGGTCGATGTCCGCATCGTATGTGCCACCCACCGTGACCTGAAGGCGCAGATCAAGGCCGGGCTGTTTCGCGAAGACCTCTATTACCGCCTGGCAGAGATCGTCGTCGATATTCCGCCTCTGAGGCAGCGTGAAGGTGACGCGGTGCTGCTTGCTCACGCCTTCGTCCAGCGTTATGCGCGCGAGAATGCCCGCGGAGCCATGGCCCTGACGGATGATGCCGTCAACGCGATCGAATTCCACCCCTGGCCGGGCAACGTACGGGAACTCGAAAACTGCCTCAAGCGTGCCGTCATCATGGCGGATGGCAATCGGATCACAGCCGACGATCTCGGACTTGAAACGGTCGAAGAAGACCTCTTGCGGCTCAACCTGCGCCAGGTGCGGGATGAAGCCGAACGCCTTGCGGTACTGCGTGCACTGGCGCGGACCAATCACAACGTTGCGCGAGCTGCCGAAATTCTTGGCATCAGTCGCCCTTCGCTCTATGACTTGATGAACCGGTTTGACCTCAAAAAGGAGAATGGATCGTGAACAGGACTACAAGGGGTGGATCG
>Ga0073904_10000340_pt1 | contig 32911 bp, 28 predicted proteins | sample KloWWTrecipitate_FD_66668 | JGI IMG/M metagenome (GOLD analysis project Ga0073904, IMG submission 66668) | Active sludge microbial communities from Klosterneuburg, Austria, studying microevolution and ecology of nitrifiers - Klosterneuburg... | ecosystem: Engineered > WWTP > Aerobic digester >... | reverse complement strand
ATGCTCGTGGCCGGCGACGCCGCCGCGCTCTGCCTGGCTGCGGGCATCTGGCTGGAGGGCGTCAACTTCGCGATGGCCAGCGGCATGTACGCCGGCGAAGCAGCGGTCGAAGCGGTTCGCGCGGGCGACACCAGCGCTGCGGGCCTGGTGGGCTACCAACGTCGGCTCAGCGACACGTTCGTACTGCGCGACCATCGCAAGCTGCGCAGGGCACCCGAGTTGGTGCTCAGCGATCGCGTGCAGCACCTGTACCCCGGCATGGTGGCCAATGTTGCCGAGCGCATGTTCCGCGTCGACAACCCTGCGCCGAAGCCGGGCGTTCGGCGCATTTTCAACCAGGAACGCACACGTGCCGGGGTGCGTCGCCGCGACCTGCTGCGCGACGGCTGGGCCGGATTCAGGAGCTTCGGATGACCGACCATTCAGGTGAAACCAGGTCGCACCCCGCACAGATCCTGGCCCCCAACGAGTGGGGCGGCATGTCGTTCCAGGAACGCATGGCCACTGCCGAGTTCCGCATTCACCACACCGCGCACATCGTGGTCGATGGTTCGGTGTGCGAGGGCTGCAGCACACGCGAGTGCATCGTTGCCTGCCCGGCCAACCTGTTCATCCCCACCAGCGACGGCGGCCTGGTGTTCAATCACGAGCAGTGCTTCGAATGCGGCACCTGCTATCTCGTGTGCAACAAAGAGGGCGCCATCAGCTGGAACTATCCGGAGGGCGGCCACGGCGTCGTCTTCCGTCGCACATGATCGTCGCCTGCCTGAAGTGGGTCACCCATCCCGGTGAGCCGCACGATGCTCGCTTCGCCGGCATGAGCCCCGCCGACCAATCGGCATTGGAGTTCGCGCTCGCGCAGTCCGCTGCGACCGGTCTCGAAGTCACCGTCGTCACTGTCGGCCCGTCGGCGGCCGAGTCGGTGTTGCGCGATGCGGTGGCCTGCGGCGCGCATCACGCGATCCGCATTCATGCACCCAAGGCGCTCACCAGCGCACAGGTGGCCGAGGCCATCGCCACGGCGGTGCCCGCCGCGCAGTGGGTCTGGTGTGGTGACTACTCGCTCGACCGCGGCACCGGCAGCGTGCCCGCCTTCCTCGCCGCCAATCTGTCTGCACAACAGGCGCTGGGAGTCATCGCCGTCGAGCTCGCCGGCGATGGTCCGGTCACTGCCACTCGGCGCCTCGACGGCGGGCGCCGCGAGGTGCTGTCGGTGGCCGCGCCGGCCGTCATCAGTGTCGAGGGGGCAACCGCCGAGCTGCGTCGCGCCGGGCTTGGCGCACTGAGGGCGGCGGCCCAGTTGCAGATCGAGGTGCGCCAGCCTGCGTCAGCAGCACACGCGGACGACGCCGTCATCCACCCGTATCGCCCTCGAGCCCGGGCGCTTGCGGCGCCACGCGGTGACAGCCCGCTCGACCGTCTGCGCGAGCTCACCGACGCCAGCGGCGCAGCACCCGCGCACGGAGAGTCGGTGACGCTGGAGCCGGTTGCGGCTGCCGAACGCATCGTCACAGCCCTTCGCACGTGGGGTTACCTCGAGTGAGCAACGGTCCGCAATGACCAAGTACCTGGGGCGCACCACCTGGAGCGACCACTGGGGCCCCACTCGGCGACCGCTACTGGTCGTACCGGTCGGCGCCTGCGAGCAACACGGCCCGCACCTGCCACTGGACACCGACACGCGCATTGCTGTTGCGTTGGCAGAGAGCCTCGCCGACAAGTTCGACGAGGGAGATCTGCTGGTTGCGCCGTCGCTCACGATCACCTCCAGCGGCGAGCACGCCTCGTTCCCCGGCACGCTGTCCATCGGCGCCGACGTCATGGAGCAGGTGATCGTGGAGTTGGTGCGTAGCGCCGATTGGAGCGCCGGCGTCGTGCTGGTGAACGGACACGGCGGCAACCGGCTACCCGTCGAACGGGCCGTGCGCACGCTGCTGGCCGAGCAGCGCAAAGTGTTCGCGTGGTGGCCCAAGATCGCCGGCGGCGACGCCCACGCCGGCGACACGGAGACTTCGATCATGCTCGCTCTGGCACCCGACCTGGTCCGTATGCACCGCGCCGAGGTAGGCAACACCGAGCCCCTGGCAGACCTGCTGGACGAAATGTTGGAAGGTGGCGTGCGCTCCGTCAGCGAAAACGGTGTGCTGGGCGACCCGCGCCATGCGTCCGCGTCACACGGCCGCAACCTGATGACCCGCCTCAACATCGACCTCGTCGCCGCCGTCGACGAATGGTGGGTGTAGGTGTCGGGGATTCGCTACCGCCTCGACTCGTCGTGGCGTCGACCGGGCGACGGACGGGTCCTGATCGCCGGCTCGCCGTTGCGGCTGTTCCGGCTGTCCACCGGGGGCGCACAGGTCGTCTCCATGGCCGAGATCGGCGAGGAACCCGACACCGCTCCGGTGCATCAGATGCTCGACCGCTTCGTCGACGCCGGCGCCATGCACCCCGTGCACGAGCGCAGCCCATTCACCACGGCGCAGGTCACCGTCGTGATCCCCGCGTACGGTCGGCTACCGCGCACCCTTCCCGTCGGCGTGCATGTGATCGTCGTCGACGACGCCTCACCCACCCCACTCACGCTCGACGCCGCTCACCATGTCATGCCCGGACTGCGACAGACACTGCTGCGGCATGACACGAACAGGGGGCCGGCCGCTGCGCGCAACACCGGGCTCCCTGCGGTGACCACTCCACTGGTTGCGTTCGTCGACACGGATGTGGAGCTGACCGACGACTGGCTGAGGTCGCTGCTCCCCCACTTCGCCGACGAGCGAGTGGCGCTCGTTGCCCCGCGCGTGGCTGGGGCGCCCGGCGATGGTTGGGTGGCCGGCTACGAGCAGCGACACAGCCCACTGGATCTCGGTCCCGAACCGGCGCGGATCGCGGCAGGCACCCGAGTCAGCTACGTACCCGCCGCGGCAATGGTCTGGCGAACGCACGTGGTGCGCGAGCTCGGCGGCTTCGATGAGTCGATGCGCCTGGGCGAAGATGTCGACCTGGTGTGGCGTTGTGCAGCCGCCGGCCACCGTTGCCGCTACGAGCCGACGTCGGTCGTGCACCACGAGCCACGCTCGACGAGCATGGCGCTCTTTCGTCAACGGTTCGGCTACGGCCGTTCCGCCGCTGCGCTGGCCCGGCGCCATCCCAACGCGTTGGCACCGGTACGGATGAGCGGCTGGAGCGCGTTGTCCTGGCTGCTACTCGTCACGCGCCATCCGCTGCTGGCGCTCGGGGTTGCCGGCGGCACCACCATCGCACTGCAGCGCAAGCTCACCGACGTACCACCGCAGGAGTCCGCACGTCTGGCCGGGCTCGGCCACCTGGCCGCCGGCCGCCAGTTCGCGCAGGCGATCACTCGGGTCTGGTGGCCACTCGCGATCGTGGCCGCAGCCGTCAGTCGACGCGCGCGAGCGGCCGTTGTGGCCGCGGTCGTCGCCCCGGCGCTGATCGATGCTGTTCGAACGAAGTCTCCACAACCGCTCGTGGACGCACCGATGATGACCGCAGATCAGATGGCCTACGGGGCCGGGCTCTGGGCAGGAGTGTTGGCCGAACGAGCGGCTGGGCCGTTGTGGCCCGAACTCACGAACTGGCCGCAGCGAACCGGCGACTGAGGTCGTTGCAGTCCTCGCAGACGTCGGCAGGGATCAGGCCCCACCGCATCAGCCGGTTGAACACCAGGCAGCCGAGGCAGAACGCGAACGCCGACTCGAGTGTGGCTGCAACGACCAGCGCCGCAATCAGACCGACAGCAACCGTTGCGGAACCGAGTGCCACGGCGAGCAGCGCGCCGCCGCTGAACGCCAGCCCGACACCTTGTGCGAAGCGCTTTGGCGGCCCGGCCACGAACTTGTGCTCGACATGCACCCGAGGCGTGACCACGCGAGTCACGAACTGACCGAGTGGGCTGAGGCGGGGGCCACTGAGCACCCGCGCCAGGAACCCGTACACGAGCGGTAGCAACAGCCACCATTCACGAAACACGAGGTAGGCCACACCCTGCGCGACGACCCCCGCCGCAACGAGTCGCGCCGAGGTTTCATTGACCGGATTGGGGAACTCGAACAGCCGCGATCGCATGGTTTCGAGGTTAGACCGACAAATCCGATCAGACAACTCAGGATTAGCGTTGGCGGTCGCCACTGGACAGCGTGGGCGGTGAGGATCGGGGTGGGCGCGCGGCGAGCAACCATCGGCTACCTGCGGTGCGGCTGGTGCGGGAGTACCGTGGCGGACGCATGACTGTTCGCCTGACCGTTGATCGCGCCGCATGGACTGCGCAGGTGCAGAACGTGGCGAACAGCTACGGGCACGGGCTCGTGGCGGTGGTCAAGGGGAACGGCTACGGGTTCACCAGGCCGTTGCTCCACGATGTCGTCGTGGCCAGCGGCAGCGATACCGTCTGCGTCGGCACCGTCCATGAGCGTGCCGATGTGCCCGCCGGGCTCACCGCCGTCGTGCTGACGCCGACACTGGAACCACCAGCCGACACACGCGCAGTTCTGACGGTGGGGTGCGTCGAGCACGTGCGGGCACTCGAGGGGTGGACCGGCAGCGTGATGGTGAAGCTGGCCAGCAGCATGCGTCGCTACGGCGCCTCCCCTGCCGAGCTGGCCGGATTGCTGGCCGCTGTCGACGACGCCGGCCTCCACGTCGAGGGCTTCGCGCTGCACCTCGCGCTCGCCGGCGACGACTCCGCCCGCCTCGCAGAGATCGAGCACTGGCTGGCCACACTGCCGGCGGGGCCGCTGTGGGTCAGCCACCTCAGCGCCGAGTCGTTCCACCAGTTGGCTGCCGCGCACCCCGCTCGCGAGTTCCGTATCCGGGTGGGCACCGCGCTGTGGCACGGCATCCCGCGCGCCGGCTTCCTGCAGCTCACCGCCGACGTCCTGCAGACCCATCAGGTGCGAGCCGGGGAGACCGCCGGCTATCACGGCACGCCGGTGCCGTTCGACGGCACGCTCGTCGCGATCGGAGCCGGCTCCGCTCACGGAATGGCACCTCTCGGAGATCTGAGTCCGTTCCACTTTCAGCGCCAGCGCCTGTCACTGCTGGAACGACCACACATGCACACCTCGCTCGCAGTCGTTCCAGTCGGCCAACCCTGCCCGCAGATGGGCGATTGGGTGGATGTGCAACGCCCGCTGATCAGCACCGCAGTCGACGAGATGCTGTGGACCTGACGCCGACAACTTCAACGCGTTACGTCGAACTCGATGTGATCCGTGCCGTCGCACTCATCGGCGTCTGCGTGATGAACTTCCACGGCTACCTCATCCTCGATGGTGCCAAGTATCCGCCCACCAGTTTCGTGGAGCGGATCTTCGACCCGTGGAACGGGCCGCTATCGACCCGCTTCGCAGCCCCGTTCGTCACCGTCGCCGGAATGGGCGTCACCCTGCTGACCCGCCGCAGCCGAGCCAGCGGAGACCGCCGAGCGATCAGTGCGGACCGCTGGACGCTCATTCGCCGCGGTGTGCTGCTGTATGCGTTCGGGTTCTTCCTCAACTGGGTGTGGAGCGGCACCATCTTGTTCTATTACGGCGCCTTCTTCGTCGCCGGCGCACTGCTGTTCACGCTGCGTAACCGGTGGCTGGTCGCCATCGGCACCAGCGCAGCACTGGCGGCCGCCGGCATCCAGTGGTGGGCACTCGACCAGCAGAGCAACGGCCACGACGCCTCATGGCTGCTCTACGGCGACGCCGCCTCCAATCGTTCACCTCGCGACCTGCTGCTGGACACGTTCGTGCGCGGCACTCACCCGCTCCTGCCCTGGCTGGTCTTCCTGTGCATGGGCATGGTCCTCGGTCGGATGATGCCCTTCACTGCACAGCGGCGAACCGAGTTGGCGGGCGCCGGCGCGGCCTTCCTCGCCCTGGGGTACCTGGCCCACGATGCAGTTGCGTGGGACCCGCTGCTGTCGTCAACTGGTCCGTTCGAGCGTGGCGTGTTCTACACGCTCACCACCGTCGGCTCGACGCTGCTCGCAGTCAGCCTTGTCGGCTGGCTCGCACACGCCACCGCCCGCTCGCCGCTCACCGTCGCACTCGGCGCGGCAGGCCGCACGACCCTGACGCTCTACGTCGCCCACGTGCTGATCTACAACCTGTTGGTGCACTGGCTGGGCTGGGTGGAGCCGGGCGGGCTGGGTGACGCGCTGATGTTCGCCGGCATCTACTGGCTGTGTGCGGTGACGGCGGCAGCGCTGTACCAACGCCGGTTCGGTATCGGCCCGCTCGAGTGGTTCTACCGCAGGTTCAGCGCGTAGGCCAGCGGGTCAGAGCACCTGCTCGACCGAGGTGCAGGTGGTCGGGTCTTGGCTGTTGAAGCCGGTCATGAACCACGACTTGCGCTGCTCGGCAGAACCGTGCGTCCAGCTCTCGGGATCGATGCGGCCACCCGAGCGTGCCTGAATGCGGTCGTCACCGACGCCCTCGGCAGCCTTGATGGCTTCCTGAATCTCCTGCGCGTTGTCGAGCAAGCCGCGCGCATTCGCGTCGCCGACCCAGGCACCGGCAAAGCAGTCAGCCTGCAGTTCCAGCGCCACCGAGTACTTGTTGGCATCGCCCGGATCGCTCTGCGCGGCCTGCTGCACCTGCCCGTCGATGCCCAGCAGGTTTTGCACGTGGTGGCCGTACTCGTGGGCGAGGATGTACTGCTCGGCCAGGTCGCTGGTGCTGCCGATGAGCATGTTCTCGAGCTGCTGCATGAACTCGAGGTCGATATACACGAGGTGGTCGGCCGGGCAGTAGAACGGCCCGGTTTCGCTGCTGGCCTGGCCACAACCGGTGCTGACGCCACCGGTGAACCACACCGTCTTGGTCATCTCGTACTGAGTGTTGAACGCCGTCGGCAGCTCGCGGGTCCAGTAGTCCTGCACGTCGTTGGTGACGCCGCACACGATCTGCTCCAGCTCGGTGACACAACCAGACGTACTCGAGCCGGTGGACTGTGCCGGCAGCGACGCCGCTTGCGACGTACCGCCGGCATTGAGCAGTTTGGGCAGGAACATGGCAGCCAGCAACACGATGATGCCCAACAGACCACCGCCGGCCTTGAGCCCCCCGGGAAGGCCCCCGCCACTGCCCCCCATACCTGGGATCTGGAACGGCAGACCGCCGCTACCGCCACTGCTGCCGCCACCCCGACCGCGTCGGTCGTCGATGTTGGATGAGTCTGTACTGCGAATCTTTGTCATCTGGGAACCCCCTCGCCGAAGTGCGAGCAGCCTACGCCGACGTCAGGCGGTTGCCCGCGCTCGGCGCGAGCGATGAACCCCCCGCACGGCCACCGCTCCGGCGCCGATGAGCGGCCCGCGATCACCCAGGCGCGCGGGCGTGATACGAGCCCCGCGGGAGAATGCCAGCTTGGTGTGCTCGTCGAGCGTCTCCTGCGCGGAGTTGAAGAAGGTGGCCCCGAAACCCAGCGCGACCGAACCCCCGACCACCACCAGATCCAGGTCGAGCACGTTGCACACCGAGGCGCATGCGCGACCGACGAGCTTGCCGGTTCGCTGCATGATCTCGTAGGTGGGTTCGGTCGGCGGGCGACCGGTGATCGACTCGATTGCCGTCCCCGAGGCCTCCGCCTCGAGACACCCACGCGACCCGCACGGGCAGCGACGGCCGTTGGGCTCGACGATGATGTGACCGACATGACCCGCATTGCCGGTGCCACCGTCGAGCAGTTGGCCGTTGAGCACGATGCCGCCACCGACGCCGGTGCTCACCACCATCGCCAAGAAGCTCTCCTTGCCCTGCGCAGCGCCCAGCCATCCCTCGGCGAGCGCCAGCGCCTTGGCATCGAGGTCGCCGAAGATGGGCAGGTGGGTGGCCGCGATCAACCGCTCGCGCAGCGGGAAGTTGCGCCACGAGTGAATGTTCAGCGGAGAGATCGTCTCCACATTGGGTGTGGTGGGGCCGGCGCTGCCAACGCCGACAGCGATCACGCGCATTCGATGGTGTTCGCGCGCACGTGCCATCTGCGTCTCGATGATCTCGCCGAGGGTGGCGTACAGCGCCTCCGCATTGAGATCGTGGTTGACGTCGACCTTGTCACGGTCGATCAACTCGCCCTGCATGGTCATCAGACCGACGGCCATCTTGGTGCCACCGATGTCGATTGCCAGCACGACATCGGGCAGGCGCGGCGTGGGCTCGTCGGCCACCTCGACAGCAGCAACTGCCGGCTCGACCTCGGACGGCGTGGTGTGAGAAGTCTCGGACATCGTTCAGCCGACGCGACGCGCCGACTCCACCAGATTGATCTCGTACAGCACCAGGTCGAGCGCGTCGGCGCTGACCATGCCCGAGAAACGCTGCGGATTCTCGGGCGTGATGCAGACCGAGAGCGGGTTGAGCAGCGTCCACGGCGTCGGGTGCGCGAACTGCACCACGCTGTATCGCTCGCCGGCGTAGCCAGGGGCGGCGACCACGCGATGGATACCGGTACGAATGACTCCGTTCGTCAACCGTTCCAGCATCATGCCGGTGTTGATGATGACCTGGCCACCGGGGGCCACCGCATCGACCCATTCGCCGTCGACCAGCACCTGCAGGCCAGGGGCGGTGGAACGCGGGAGCGCAGTGATGAGGTTGATGTCGCCGTGTGCACCAGCCCACACGTGCCCGGCGCCACCGCCGCCCGGCGCCTGCTGCATGGCTGGATAGCGAATGGCGCGGGTGAGCGTGGCGCCGTTGGTGGTCATCTCGTCGAAGAACGACTCGTGGCAGCCCAGCCCCTCGGCGATGATGCGCAGGAAACGTCGCTGAATGTCTTCCACCTTGCGGTGAAAGGTGTTGAGCACGTCGGTGATGCCGGGTACGGCAGCTTCGGGCAGCACCTGGGGCCCGTAACGGTGGGGGTAGCGGGTGCGCAGCGGGTGGCCCTCGGGAAGGGCGAGTCCCCAGTTGAGCATCTCCTTCCAGTCGGGTACGTCGCTACTGGCCGCCGTTTCCACGAGGAGCCCGGTGTACCCGGTCTGCCCATGAGAGTCGGGTGCGACGAACGCCAGCTTGGCCTCTTGGGGGTGCTCGAAGAACTCCTTGAGCATCCCGTAGGCGGTGTCGAGCATGTCCTCGGAGAGGTCGTGCAGGGTGTAGACGAAGCCGGTGGTCAGGCTGCGCCGCACCCCATCGACCACGGCGCGCCGCTGCTGGGCGCTGCCATTCTCGAACGCAAGAAGATCGACTTCCAGAATTTCACTCATAGTTCCACCGTAGCCTCGGCACCGTGATTCTGGTATCGGCATGACGGATTGGAACCCGGTGTTGCGCGACGAGTTCGCCAAGCCGTACTGGCCGCTGCTGCAGCGGTTCGTGGCCGATCAGCGTGCCCAGTTCACCGTCTTTCCGCCGGCAGCAGACGTCTTCGCGGCGTTACACCTCACCACCTACGCCGACACTCGGGTCGTCATCCTCGGGCAAGATCCGTACCACGGCCCCGACCAAGCGCACGGGCTGTGTTTCTCCGTTCGTCCAGGCGTCGCCATTCCCCCATCGCTGGCCAACGTGTACAAAGAGCTGCGCACCGACCTCGACATCGTGCCGCCACGCCACGGCAATCTGGAAGCCTGGGCGCGCCAGGGTGTGCTGCTGTTGAACACCACGCTCACCGTGCGCGCCGGGCAAGCTGCCTCGCACCAGGGGCACGGCTGGGAGATCTTCACCGACCAGGTGCTGCGTGCGGTCAACGACAAGCCTCACCGGGTCGTGTTCCTGCTGTGGGGCGCTGCCGCCCGCAAGAAGAAGTCGCTCATCGACCTCGACCGCCACGTCGTGCTCGAGTCGGCGCACCCGTCACCGCTGAGCGCCCACAACGGCTTCTTCGGCAGCAGACCGTTCAGCCGCACCAATGCCGCACTGGTCGCTGCCGGGCTGGCCCCGATCGACTGGCGACTCCCCGAACTGGTCGAGTAGCCACCGACCCCCCCACACCTGTCACCATCCACCACCCATGGGCGGGTGAACGTGCCGGAAGTGGCACCGTTACCCGCCCGTGGGCGGCAGAGAGTGACGAATTGTCAGCCCGCTGGGCTGGGGTAAACGCCAGGCTCCTCGCCGGGCGGCGGCGTCAGATAGATGTCGACCGCACCGTCCGGGTTGAACAGCTTGTCGTCGGTGGGCCATTCGCCGGGAAGGTAGCGCTTGCCGCCATCGACGTACTCGTACATGCCGGTGCCCTCACGACGAATCTCGTCGGGGCCGGTGGCAGTTGCGTTCCACCAGATTGCCGTGGCGTCATCGACACCCTGGTAGTCCGGCACACCGCCCCAATAGCCCTTGTCGCCGTAGGAGAGGTACGGCTGGCTGATGGCAGCCTTCGTCCCATCGCGGGCGAACAGGGTGTCGCGGAATGTGTCTGCACTGAGGTTCGGGCCGACGGCCTGCACGACAGCGAAGAACAACGCCGGGTTGGGCGCGATCACCCCAATGCTGTCGTTGGCCGGCGGCTCGACACCGGTGAACCACTCGTAGTTGGCATAGGCGCCGGCCTTCGTCGGGTCGGTACGAGCAGCCAACTGGGTGACACCGAATGCGTGTGACCACTGCTCCTGGTCGTAGGTACGGGCGAACGCCGTGACGTCGACCAGTGTGCTGGCGGCGATGACCCACTCCGGGAAGTACTCCTGGGCGGTGGCCTCGTTGGTGAAGTCGCGAGGGGCCACCGGGTCACCGCTGTGGATGATGGTGGTCACGCCGGCGGCTTTCATCTTGGTGATCACCTGCGACGCGGTCTGTTGAATCGTCCCCGGGTCGAGCTGGTAGGCAGCGACGGCCGCGAACGGCGCTCCTGCTGCCGCCATCTCACTCGCAAAGTTGTCGGCGAGGTCCTTCGACGCACCACTGCTCTCCAGGTACACCAGGCCGAACACCCGCGGCTGCTCCTTCACGGCGTCGCCGCCGTGCGAGGCGTTCTTGCCGATCAGCTGCTTCTTCACGAACTCCAGCACGTGCGTCTGCTTCTGCAGCGCGCTGCCGTCGAGACCCCACACGTACGGATCGCGTTGGGTGTAGAAATCGGCCGGTTGGCCCGGGGTGCAACCGATGCAGAGTACCTTGCGTGCGGACAGCTCGTCGGCGAAGGCGCTGGTGAGCGAAGGCCCGCCCAGCACTGCGAACGGCTTGTACTGCTCGGCGATCGTGGCCGCGTCGGCCCGGGCCGCAACTTCGTCGGTTGCGCCACCGGTCCCCTCGAACGTGACCAGATTGACCTTGCGGCCGTACAGCTCGTAGAACGCCGAGTAGTAGTCGACCAGACCCTTCATCGTGTCGAAGTAGTCCTGCGTGGTGTCGTCGTTGTTGATCGCGTCGGTGATGTAGGCGATGATCGGGTCGCCCGCCTGCCCGACGTAGTTGACGAGGGTGATCTCATCGGCAGTCACGCCGGGTGCGGTGGCCCCACCGTTGTCACCGGTGAAGGGTGCCATGCACTCCGGTGCGAAGTAGTCGGGCACGGCCAGCCGACCGGTGCTGGTGTCGCAGCGATCACCCCAGTCGATATCGCCCTCGATGCCCTGCTCCACGGCTTGTTGGTATGACAGCGGGAACGTGACTTCCGCCGGGCCGGCCGCAGTGGTGTCGGGCGCGGACCCGGTATCGGTCGGTGCCGTTGTCTCGTTGGGTGCCGTTGTCTCGGCAACTGTGACAGCGGTGGCGGTGGTGGTTGCCCCGCTCACCGAGCCCTTGTCGCCGCCGTTCGTCACCAACAACACGCCGCCGCCGATGGCAACCACCGCGACTACGCCCGCGATTGGTCCCCATCGTTTCAGCTGACGGTTACTACCCCCTGATGCTCCAGAAGTGCTGGCCGGTTGCATGCCTACCCCCTTGTGCCGGAGCGCTCTCGCGCCGCTGCGTTGTTCCCCAAATAGCTCTCTATCACGTCTGGATGACTCAGAACATCAGCAGGCGGCCCCTCAGTGAGAACCGCCCCCTGATCGAGTGCAACCAGGCGATCGCTGATCGACGAGATCAGCGGAATGTCGTGCTCGATGACCAGCAGGCTGGCGCCCATCTCATCGCGCAGTCGGCGCAGCACAGGTGCCAGCGCTTCCACTTCGCGCTGGGCAATGCCACTGCTGGGTTCATCGAGCAACACCATGACGGGACGATGCGCGGCGATGCACGCGAGGTCGACGACACGGCGAGTTCCGGTGCTGAGTTCGCGCACGAACGAGTTCTGATAGTCGCCGAGGTTCATCAACTCGATCAGTTCCGCGACGCGCAGCGCGGTGCGCTCCTCGTCGTCATAGACAGCCGGAAGACGCAATGCCGCCGACAACGCGCTACGGCTGTTGACCCAGCGTTCGAGCGCGACGGCCAGCGTCTCGCGCACCGTCATGTCGGGGAACAGTCGCGCGTCCTGGAAGCTACGGCCGAGACCCGCTCCCGCTCGTTCGCTGGCCCCGAGGTGGGTGATGTCTCGGCCCTGTAGTTCGATACGGCCGCTGTCCACGGGCACGAAGCCGCTGATGAGGTCGAAGATGGTGGTCTTACCGGCACCGTTGGGGCCGATCATGCCCAAGATCTCGTGCGGGAGCACGGAGAACGTGGCGCCGTTGACGGCACGGTTACCACCGAAGGCAACCGAGATCTCGCTGACTTCCAACAACGGCTTGCCGTCGTGAGCGATCTCGTGAACCACGTCGGGTGCCGGCCCGTCCGAGACGGCAGCGCCGGAGAGGAACACCGAACGCAGGAGATCCTTGCGGTCCAACAACTCTGCCGTGGGCCCGCTGAACCGAATCGTGCCGCGCTCCATGAAGTACGCCCGCTGGGCAACTGTGAGCGCAACGTTCACGCTCTGCTCCACCAGGATGACGGCGGTGCCCTCGTCGGCGACACGCTGCACGATCGGCAACAGTTGGCCGACAATCACCGGCGCCAGTCCCAGCGACAACTCGTCGATCAGCAACACCCGCGGCTTGGCCACGAACGCCATACCCAACGCCAGCATCTGTTGTTGTCCGCCGCTGAGATCGCCAGCGTCGCGGTGCAACCGCTCGCGCAGCAGCGGGAAGATCTCCAACACTTCCTCGACAGCGGCGGCGCGGCCCTTCGGGTCGTGTCGACGGGTCCAGCCGGCGAGCAGCAGATTCTCGTGGACGGTGAGACCGCCGAACACGCCCTGACCGCCCGGCATCTGGCTGATACCCAACGACGCGATCTCGTTGGGCGGCGCATGGGTGACGTCGCGACCATCGAGAATGACAGCGCCGCGGTCCGCCTCCACGACCCCACTGATCGATTTCAACAGCGTGCTCTTGCCGGCGCCGTTGGTACCGAGGAGCGCGACGATCTCGCCTTCCTTGACATCGAAGTTGACCCCGAACAACACCTGACGCCCGCCGTAGCCGGCGTCGAGGTTGCGGATGAGCAACAGGTCGGCCTCACCGCGGCGACGCTGGTACAACGCCTCGCTGCGCGCCGCCGATGCTTGCCACACCTGCGCGATGTCGGCATCGATCGTGTTCTGCGCCGTACCCAGGATGAGGCTGCCGATGATGAACAGCGGCACGAGCGTGAGCATGCCCCAACGGATGCCGACCTGCGTGCTGATCCAACCGATCAGGGGCAGGATCAGCAAGCCGGGAATGACCCACAGCGACGCCACCGAGAAGCCCGTTGCGCGAGCACGAGCAGGAATGGCCAACGACAGCGCGACGAGAATGCCCGGCCCGACGACGGCGAGCGTGCCGGAAATGACGCAGTTGACCGCGACCGCAACCACGATGTTCGGCGAGAGCGCAAATGCAACCGAGGCGATCGAGGTGAGGATGGCCACCCGCGAGATGAAGCGGATGAGACCGCGCATGTCGGCCATGAACCGCTTGGTGATGTAGCGGGTGCCGATGACGAGCCCGACCAGCTGGAAGGGCTCGGAGATTGCGGCGGCGATACCGCGACCGCGTTCGTCGAGATTGAACTGCTGCTCGTACATCAGCGAGGCCAACACGACAAAGCCGATCAGCGCGGTTGCCAGGAAGGGAAGGCTCCACCACAGGCGTTGCAGCGTGTGAATCTTCTGGACGGTGCGCCAACTCTCGGCGAACGACGGCACCGTCTCCTCGGTGTTGGCGACCTCGTCGCTGGCACCCATCGCTTCGCGCTCCCACTTGCCTCGCACCGGCTCGTGCAGCTTGAGCGCCAGCAGCGCGAACACCACGGTGGGGACCACGAACACGATGAACGGAACTCTCCAACCGAACGCGTAGGCCAAGAGACCAGCACTGAGCGGGCCGACGAACGCGCCAACGGCGTTGGCGGCGCGGTGCGTACTGAAGACCTTGCTGCGGGCCTCGATGGGGTAATAGTCGGCAAGCAGCGAGTTGTGCGTCGGGTCGATGACGGCCTTGCCAAGGCTGCTACCGCTACGGGCGATCGTCAACAGCACCACCCCGGTCGCAAGGCCGGTCATGCCGCTGAATGCGCCCCAGATGAGGGCGCCGATGACGGCCAGGGGCACGCGCTTGGACCGGTCGGCATATTGCGCAATCGGCACTTGCAGCGCGAGTGCGGCGACGGACGACAGCGCGACGATGCCGAGCACCTTGGTGTTGTCGAGCCCGAACTCGTCACGAATGTTGGGCAGCAGAATGCCGAACGCTGTGCGGTCGAGTTCGTCGACGGCATTGAGACCGAACAACACGACGAGCGGGAACGCTGACTCCCCGCCGCACACCCCACGCAGCCACTGCATCGGGTGGGCGACGTGACCTCGGAAACGAGCAAACGCGTTCATACGGTCTCCTCGACAATCGGGTTGTCGTCAACAATCGGGTCGTCGTCGGTGATCGGGTCGTCGTCGGTGATCGGCTCGTCATCGACGGCTGCAACCACCGGTTCGTCGACGCGCTGCCCGGTGATGAGCCGCACCGCCACATCGCGCAACTTCACCCAGAGCCCACCAAGGCCACCTGGCAGGATCAGCAACACCAGCAGCACACCGAAGCCGGTGGACAACAGCTGCCAGGCCTGGTCGGTGATGAACCAGCGGGTACCACGCAGATACAGGGCCCCCAACATCGCCCCGCCCAGCGAGCCGACGCCACCGATCACGGCGCTGATGAAGACGTTGAAGCTCTCACCCGTGGAGAAGCTGGCGATGGAGAACGCACGCTGCTGATGGGCGAACAGCGCGCCACCGACGCCGGCGACGAACCCGGAGATGACGAATGCGGTGAGCTTGGCTCGCACCACACCGATCGAGAAGCTCTGCGCTGCCCGCTCGTTCTCACGAATGGCAACGATCACGCGACCCGTTCGCGACCGCCGAATACCGCGCAGGGCGAAGTACAGCAGCCCGAACACGACGAGCGAATAGAAGTAGTAGCGAGTAGGCGAATCGACGTCGAGACGGCCGAACAACGGGGGCCGGTCGAAGCGGGCCTCAGCCTTGGGGAACCAGCCGAAGAAGCGGTCGTTGAGCAACCAGAACTGAGTGGCCAACCCGAGGGCGAACGTGGTCACAGCGAGGTACAGGCCGCGCAGTCGTAGCGCCGGCACACCAACCATGAAGGCAGCCGCGCCACCGGCGATACCGCCGATGATGAGAGCCAGCGTGAGGTCCACGTTCCAGCGCGAGGTGACCGTCGCGCTGACCGCCGCACCGATACCGACAATGGCCATCTGACCCAGGGAAACCTGGCCGGCCCAGCCGGTGAGGACCACCAGCGAGAGGCCGATGATGGCGAAGGAGAGCAACGCAGTGGCCTTGATGACGTTGCCGACTTCCAACAGCTGTGGCAGCAGCAACACACCCATGACAGCAGCGGCCAGCAACGTGTAGCGCAGCGTCATCACCCAGGGGTGAGCCGTCAGGTGCGACGGCAGCGGACGAACCTCCTCGGCACCGCGCCAGCTGCTGGTGGCGTCAGCGTCGCGACGCGACGTGCTGACACGCTGCGCCAACAGCGCGACGAACATGGCACCAGCCATGATCGGATACGCGAGGTATGGCGTGTCGGCGTTGCTCTGAACACCGAACTCGAGCAGTTTGAGCGCGATGGCAGCGGCTGCGATGACACCCAGGTTCTCCAGGCGGCCGATCACCAGGGCGGCGAGTGCGATCAGCAGCGTCGGCATTCCCTCGGCGAACCCCAGCGGCACTCCTGTGATACCGCTGCGCAGGAACAGCGCAAGGAAGGACAGGCTGGCGGCCAGCATCCACACGACGGTGTTCAGCCTGGCCACTGGAATGCCCAGCATCGCTGCGCGATCGCTGCGCTCGGCGGCAGCTCGAATGGCAATGCCGAGACGACTGCGGTTGAGGAACCACGCCACCCCGATCAGTGCCAACGGCGCCACGATCATGGCGATGATGTCGTTGCCGCCGAGGATGAACTTGCTCGAGTCGGGCTTCCACGGAGGCATGCTGGCGGACAGCGTCAGCTTCCAATCCACCGGCGACTTCAGGCGTTGGCTGGCCAGGTTCTTGCCCCACCAGCGCGGTACCAGGATGCCGACCACGATCAGCAACTGCGTCACGCCGAGCGTTGCAACCGTCATCACCAAGCGCGGCGCATTGCGGAAGCGGCGGATGATGGCCATCTCGACGACGAGGCCGAGCAGCAGCGCAATCAGCAGGCCGACACCCAGTCCGACGAAATAGGGCCACTGCCAGAAGAGGATGAGCGCCGCCGCGAAGCTGGTGGGCACGGTGCCCAGATCGGCCTGTGCGAAGTTGATGACCCGGTTGGCGCGATAGATGAGCGCCATGCCGACGGCGAGCATCGCAGCAAGCACGCCAAGCACCAGTCCACGAGTCCAGAGACCCAGCGGCATTCCGAAGAAGACGAGCTGGATCGCGAAAAGGCCCCCGATCGTGAGTGCCGCCACCAAGGTGGCAACACTGCGCTGAGCCCCCAAGCGTCGCACCGGGTGGACCGTACAACGTCGGGTGCACCTACCGACGAACCCAAGCGATTTGCGTGGGTGACTTGTCTCGCGGACCACCAGTCGGCAGGCTGTACGAATCATGATCCACCCGAACATCGTCCGTCGGTGCGCGGTCGTCGGGCTGCTGTTGTTCGTGCCTGTGGCATGCAAGAGCAGCCGAACACCAGTCGCCACGACAACGACGGCGACAACCAGCACCACCACATCGACATCGACATCGACGACATCCACCACGTCCACAAGCACCTCGACCACCACGACGCTGCCACCAACGACCACCACGGAGCCCCTCGTGGTCGAGGGCGGAATCGTCAAGGTCGCCAATGCGTCCGGTGTCGACGGCGCAGCAGGGCAGGTCACCAACGAGTTGACCGCGCTCGGGTTCACCACGAATGGGCCGACCAATGCGAAGGGAATCGATGAGGATCTCGCCGTCAGCAAGATCTATGTCATCGCCGGCAGCGAGGCGGTGGCGGAATCCGTGAGCAGGCTGATGGGCGGAATAGCCGTGACGCGCATGCCGACTCCAGCGTGGATAACGGGTGGCACCGCCGGCCTCGGTGATGCGACGGTACTGGTGATGTTGGGGCACGACCTGGCCGGCAAACATCTCACCGACATGCACAGCTGATCCAAATGGCCCCACCGAACTGGACCGAACGACCACAGGTGCTGCAGCTGCGACGACGGTCTGGCGTTGCCGATCTGCTGGTCCGTAGCGCCACCAACTACCGGGACCATCGCACGGCTCGCAACGCAGCGCTCGTGGCACACTTCGGCTTCCTGTCGGTGTTCCCGCTGCTCCTCGTGTTCACGACGATTCTCGGGTTCGTGTTGCAGAGCCACCAGTCCCTGCGCGACCGGATCATCGACTCCACGTTCAGCCAGATTCCCATCATCGGACCTGAGCTCGCACGCGACCCCACGCAGTTGCAGGGCGACACCTCCGTGCTCGTCGTTGGCCTGGTTGTCACCCTCTGGGCGGGCATGAAGGCGTTCACCATGTTGCAGAACGCTCTCGACGACATCGCCGAGGTTCCACTCGATGGGCGGCCGAACATCGTTCGCTCCCGGGCCCGTTCGCTGTTGGGCATCGCACTGGTCGGCGGTGGGCAGGTCACCGCCGCGGTGCTCGCCGGGTTCGTCGGTGTGACCGGTGTCGCGGTACTCAACCGCGTCGGCCTGGTGCTGGGTGCGGTCACGGTCAACGTTGCCGTGCTCGCGAGCAGCTATCGGTGGCTCACCGTTCGCCCGCAGTCGTGGCGTGCTGTCGCCCCGGGGGCTGTTCTGGCCGGGATCGTGTTCGCCGCGTTGCAAGTGGTGGGCACAGCATTCGTCGGCCGAGCAATTTCTCGCGCAACACCGGTGTACGGCACGTTCGCCGCAGTGATCGGCCTCATCGGATGGCTGTCGTTGCATTCAACGGTCGCGCTTTTGGGTGCCGAACTGAATCACGCGCTTCCGATGAGCCGTCACCGTCGGTAGCTACACCTCGACGACCTGGGCTATCCGCTCCAGCGTCTTGGTCATCGAGTCGACAGTCTTCGAACGCAGGCTGCGAACCGCCCACGGCTGCTTCTCCTGGCTGATGTCCCAGCTCTCGCGTACCAGGGTGCTGTCGCCCTGAGCGACGAGTTGGTAACGCCAAATGCGACCGCCGACGAACCACGCCATCACGGTCTGCGTCGGGCGCGGCTGCCATGCGATGCGAACGTTCTCCTCGAACTCGACGACGGTGTTCTCCATTGTGTAGCCGATGCCCATTTTCATGGACATGCCGAACTTGGAACCGAGCGCGAGGCGCTGCGAACCTTTACCGGCGGCACCCTCGGGAACGCCTTTGACCGTGCCGGAACCGTCGATCTCCTGATGACGCGATGGGTCGGCGAGCAGGTCGAAAATTGCACTGGCCGGAGCATTGATCACGCGCTCGACGGTGGCAATGTTGCGGGACGAATCGGGGGTTTCGGACATGTCCCGCCCAACCGCTCGCGAGCCGCCATCATTCCCGATGTGTAAAGATGCTGGCCGGACGGGCCGATACCTCATCGATGCCCACGATCACTCACCGAATCTCTGCGCTGTGCACGGCCGCCGTATTGGCCCTTGGCGCGCTTGCCTCAGTCTCGCCGGTCGCGACGGTCGCCGCAGTCGACGCGGCGTGGGTCGCGCCATCCGTGCCCGCGAAATGCACCACCGCCCAGATGAACGCCGGCACCGTCGCAGGCTGCACGATCCGGCTCGATTCTGGCCTTCCCGAGAGCCGCGATTGGCCCACACCGCCCTACCCGGACCCCGCCCCCGGTGCCGTCATCGCTTGGGTCGACCTCGCCAACGGCGCCAGCGGTCCCGTGGTGGTGCGGGTGCAGCAGGCCCTCGTGGCCAACGGTGCAACCATCGCCGCCGACGGGCAGTTCGGGCCGATCACTGCCGGCGCCGTCGCCGCATATCAGACCACCAAGGGGCTGGCGGCGACGGGCATCGTCAACGAGGCCACCGCCACCGCCCTCGGGGTGCAGAACACCGGCCCCGCCAGCTTCCCACCGGTGGGCTGGACCTGGCTGGGCTGGGGCTACAACGCCAGTCAGGCGCTCTACCAGTGGGAGCAACAGATCGTCGGCAATGAGAATCCGATCGGCACCGTCAAGGCCAAGCAGCTGAAGAGCTTCCCCGAGGCCCTGCCGTTGTTCGAGGGTTTCGTGGCCGAGATCCAGGCGAAGGGCTACGTGATCGGCGATGCAGGCATGTACGTGTTCCGTTGCACCGCCAGTACCCGCAAGGACTGCGCCGGTCTGAGCCGCACCAGCCTGTCCAACCACTCATACGGTCTGGCACTCGACATCAACACCGCCAAGAACCCGATGAAGACCTATTACGGCAGCAACGGGGCCAGCGCCTGTCTCACGCCGGTCGTCACCGACGTCCCACAGTGGGTCGTACAGGTCGCCGAGACGTGGGGCCTCTATTGGGGTGGCTACGGCTGGAGCAGCGGCTGTTCTTCGCCGTCACAGGTGAAGTCGTCGGCCAGCCGCGACCCGATGCACTTCGAGTTCAACGGCACCGTGGCCCAGGCAAAGGCGATCTTGGCCTACCGGGTGAGTGGCGTCACCCCGACACCAGTGGGACCCACACCGAACCCGGTTGCGGCGACGCCACCGCGCACGGGGAACTGCCTCGACGTTGCCGATGCTGCCGGCACGATCTCCACCAAGTGTTTCGGACTGACGGAAGTTCCGCCCGCAAACACCCGTCTCGTCATCACCACGAAGCCTCCCGTGGGCGCGACGTCAGCAATGGTGAACATCACCACCACGGGCGCCACGAACGGCGGCTACATCACTGCTGAAAGCTGCGGCGCCGTCGCGACCACCGCTCGCCAATGGTCGAACGGCAACGTGCGACCCGGTCGTCCAGTCGCCTCCACGGCGATCGTGCCCATCGACTCCGATGGCCGCTTCTGCCTCTACCAGTCCACCGCGATGCACACCATCGTCGACGTCCAGGGGTATTTCACGCCAGCGGGCAGCTCCGGAGGCACCGGCAACTACACGCCGATCTCGCCGGTGCGGAGCACCGACACGCGCACACGACCGATCTGTCGTCCCGACGCCGGCTGTGAGGGCTTGGGACCAGTGCCTGCGGGGACCGAGGTCCGCAACACCACCGCCGCGCCAGGCGGCGCAATCGCCACCGTGGCCAACATCACCGCAGTCGGCGGAGCAGGCACCGGTTACGTGACGGCCGACGCCTGCGGCACTCTGATACCTGGGCCGCAGACACGCAGCACCCTCAACTTCGCCGGCGGCGACACCGTTGCCAACCTCGCGGTGGTTCCCTCCGACGTGGTGGATGGCGGAGGCGTCTTTTGCACCTACTCGCCCAACGGCCTCCACGAGATCATCGACGTCCAGGGCTACTTCGGAATGTCATCCAAGGAAAGCTTGAAGTTCGTACCGCAAACGCCCGTCCGACTGGTCGACAGTCGCGGTTGTTGGACCGATCCCGTCACCCTCGTCGAGCGTTGCGGCAAGCGCAACGCTGCCGGCAGCATCATGCGCATCACGGCGCCCGCGGGCGCCAGCGTTGCGGTTGTCAATCTCACAGCCATCGACCCACAGGCGGCGGGGTACGTCTCTGCCGACGCGTGCAGCAACATGACTGCCGGCCCGCAGCCGCAGTCGAACCTCAACGCGATCGTCGGCGCGGTGGTGGCGAACATGGCGATGGTTCCTGTTGCCGACGATGGAACGTTCTGCGTCTACGTGTCCACCTCGATGCATGTTGCAGTCGACGTGATGGGGACGTTCGCCAGCACCGGCCAACTCGATTACGTGCCCGTCACCCCGCTTCGGGTGCATGACTCACGCCAACCGAAGTGAGGTCGCGCGACGACCAGCCCAACAGCAGGCGATGGTCACCAGCGGTCACCACCCATGAGTGCGCCGCAGCATCCCAACGGCTGAAGGCACGCTGATCCAGTTCGATGGTGGCAGTGGCGGTTTCGCCGGTGGCGGCGCTGATACGTGCGAACCCCTGCAGCGTGCGCACGGGGCGACCGGGTTCGGCGGTCGCCGGCTCGATGTAGCACTGCACCACGCTGCTGCCCGCGCGGGCACCGACGTTGTGGGCCGTCACGGACACCGTGACACCAGATTCGATGTCGCCGGCCACGGCCACCTCGCCCAGCTCCCACGTCGTGTAGCCCAGCCCGAAGCCGAAGGCGAAGGCCGGCTCGATCTCCTGGGCGTCGTACCACCGATGGCCGATCAACAGCCCTTCGCCGTACTCGGCCTTCCCATCGCGACCGGGGTGGTACGGGTATGCGGGCGTGTCGGACAGCTGCAGAGGAATCGTCAGCGGCAGTCGGCCACCGGGCTCGGTGACGCCGAAGAGCATGTCGACCAGCGCGTCGCCGAATGCCTCGCCGGGGAACCACACCTGCATCACCGCGGCGACATCGGCGAGCCACGGCATCGAGACAGGGGAGCCAGAGTTGATGACGACGACAGTGCGCGGGTTGACAGCAGCGACACGACGCACGAGCTCGTCCTGAGCTCCCGGCAGGTCCATGCTCGTGCGGTCTTCGCCTTCGGTCTCCCAGTCGGCATTGGTGCCGATGATCACGATTGCAACATCTGCGCCGGCGGCCGCCGCAACCGCCGCATCCATCGCGTTGTCGCTCGCTGGCGGCTCGGCGCCGACGAGTAGCCCCCGAAGCTGCGACCGCTCCTCCACCACGATCTCGACGTTCACCTCGCGACGCACGCCAGCCTCGCACGCCAGCGACACACGGATCTCGTTGTTGCCGAGCCCGAAGAACGCGCCGCCGGTCTGCGGCACCGTCAGATCGACCATGATCTCGCCGTCGATGCGCAACACCGCTGAGCCCACGACGGTCAGGCTGACCTGCCAGTCACCGGTGACGTCAGGAACGAACGAGCCGTTCACCGACACCCCGAAGGCAGCCACGCTCACGCCAGGGGCGGGGTCATCCATCCAGATGAAGCTGAGACGGTCTGTCATCTCGTCACCGGTTGCGCCGTCGGCCCCGGTGTAGCGCACCCGGAACTCACCACGCATCGCCTGCAGCCGCTTGTCGATGCGACAGCCGGCCTCGTGCAGCACGGCGACACCGCGCTGCTGCAAGGCCGCCAACGGCATCGATGGCCTGGTCGTGCGCACCCGTGCGCTGCCACCACCCTGCACCTGGCCACGTTCTGCATTCGGGCCCAGCAACGCCACTCTGGTATCGGGCGCGAGGGGCAGCACTCCCTCGTTCTTCAGCAGGACGGTGCCCGCGGTGGCTGCCCGTCGGATCACGTCGCGCGTTGCATCAGAATCAGCGGTGCGCTCCTCGCTTCCCACCTCGCCGACGCCTGACCAGTTGAACAACTGCAGGAGTCGGCGGACCGCCTCATCGACCCGGGCCTGGGTGGTCTCACCATTGCGCACCGCTGCCAACAGCTTTTCGCCGCGCTCTCGCGGCGGCCCCGGCATCTCGAGATCGAGGCTGGCTTCCAACGACTCGGCGGCCGTGTGCGTACCGAACCAGTCGCTGATCACCACACCGTCGAAACCCCACTCGTCACGCAGCACACCGCGCAGCAGGTCGCGATGGTCACTGGCGTAGACGCCGTTGATGCGGTTGTAGGAACTCATCAACGAGCGGACATTCGCGCCACCCTCGGCCACCGGCTGCACGGCGCGTTCGAACGGCACCAAGTACGCCTCGCGTAAGGTCACCTCGTCGATCTCACTGGAGATCGTGTGGCGCTCGAACTCGGTGTCGTTCCCGACGAAATGCTTCACGCAACACGCGACGTGATGCCGTTGCACGCCACGGATGTAGCCCACCGCGATGCGGGCAGTCAGCACCGGGTCTTCGCTCATGCACTCGAAGTTGCGTCCACCGATGGGCGTCCGGTGAAGGTTGACGGTGGGGGCCAGCAGCACGTGGGCGCCCTTCGACCGAGCCTCCTCACCCAACGCAGCGCCGATCTCCTCCACGAGGTCCGGGTCGAACGTCGCTCCCAGAGAAGTGCCGCACGGGAACGACGCCGATGCCGGCCCGGTCCACGAGGTGCCACGCACCCCGGCGGGGCCATCGCTCATCCGCATCGCGGCTACCCCCGGCAGCGCCACGGTATGCCAGTTGTCATGCCCCGCGAGCAGGCTGACTTTCTGTTCGAGCGTCAGAGAGGCCATCACCGATTCGATGTCGATCGTCATGCCCACCAGATTGCCAGACCGCCGTGACAGTGGCGGACTTGCTCGGCGCTGGACCGTTGACGATCCGCCGCACATGCTGGCCACCTGACCGCCACATCGAGGCATCGATGGCATAGTGGTGCAGGTTGAGGGCGACGAAGAACAATGCACCGATCACACCCGGCAAGGGAAGTTCTGGCGCCGCTCGATCGATCATGTCGGGCACCCAGGTTGCGACCAACAAACCGCCAGCCGTTGCGCCACCGAAAACGCACAGCCACCAGTGGAGCATGTTGCGTTCCCCACGCTCGCGGCCCCAGTTGACCTCGGCCCGATGTACGCAGGTGAGGTACTGCACGGAGTGCGTGGCGCCGATGACGGCTGCAGCACTGAGATACGAGGGCGGAAGGACGAACCACAGACCGCCCGCAACGTAGGGGGCCCACGCCCCCATCGGCGGTACGCGTCGGCTGCGCGCCGACACGACGAACAGCACGCCGATCACTCCGATCACGCAACCGCCGGCGAGCAGTCGCGCTGCCTGCTCCACCCAGCGCGGGAACAGTGCGACTCCGATGTCGTAGCGCCGATACGTGGCCCGATGGCCCTGAGCCCAGATGTCCATCAGGTCGACGATCCAAATGGGGTAGAACCCGTAGCGCAGCGCTCGGATCTCGTTGGGCAGTGGGCGAATGCCGCGCAACCGCAGCGACAGCATGGCGACGCCGTACGCCTGCTTGATGTAGTGCCAGCCAGTGGCAGAGAACACCAGGATCAGCAGCGCGCGCAGCAGCCAGTCGGCGTTGTTCACCGAGTTGCGTTCCATCATCACGACGACGGTCACGATGACGGCGACCACGAACAGCGGCACCCACAGCAGCGCCAACGGATGCCGTTGCAGCGAGGCCCTTCCGTCGCCATAGGCCAGGTGGTACGACGCACCGAAGTGAGCCGACGCGAATGCCAGCAGGATCCACACCGTGGTGCTGTTCAGCGTTCCCAGTAGCGGTCCGCCCGGCCCCGGCAGGTCGGTGACCGCGAGCCAGGCGAGGATGCCGAAGCCGCCCAGCAGCCAGCCGTCGAGCGACAGGTGCACCAGCGCGTCGTTGCCATCGGCCATTGGCGGAGCGTAGTACTGTTCTGGCCACGCGGGCGCTGGTGGCCGCGATGGGAACCCAAGGATGGACGACACCATGAAGGCACGCACGCTCGGCCCGATTCTGATGATGACTCTCGGAGCGGCGCTCATCCTGGTGCCCACCAATGGCTGGGTCGGCGCGCTCACGCAGGATCCATGCGGACCCAGCGTCGTTGGGGTCCCTGTCGCCTGCGACTCCACGACGATCGAAGCAACCACGACGATCGAAGCAACCACGACGATCGAAGCAACCACGACGATCGTGGAAACCACGACCACAGACATCGGATCGGGCGGTCGGGGTCTCCCTACGACAGGCAGCACCTCGTCCTCCTATGTCGTGCTCGGCGGCTTGCTCGTCATTGCCGGAGCAGGCCTGCTGGTACTCGGTCGCAACAGTTCCGACCCCGCCGCCACCTGATGTCAGGCTGGCGGCTGCACGCTGCGGTCGGTGACCCAGTTGCCGTGAAAGCCGAACGGCACTCGCTGGGGTAGCTGCACGCGGGCAACTGCGGGTCGGCTGAAGTCCTGCGCGTCGAGAACGACCAACTCAGCCGTGCCGTCGGGCACGTCATGCACGAGTGTGATCAGCCAGCCGTCGTCCTCGTCGGTACCACCTTGACGGCCGACGAACACCGGCTCGCCGCCACTACGCCCGGGTCCGTGGTCGAACACCGAGCGCTCGCCGGTGTGCATGTCGAACTTCAGCGTCGACCAGCCGACATCCAAGCTGGGCCGGGCGGCGTAGCCGAAGCGGTAGGGCTTGCCGGTGAGGGCGCCGCGGTGACGCGGGAACTCGACCCAACCACTGTCGATCACCGTCGTGCTGCAGGTTCGGGTGACCGGGCTCACCACCCACCGTTCGAGGCGCGAAAAGTCGTCGCCGAACGGGCCGCGCACGTCCTTGTCGAACATTTTGTCGTAGACGCACACGTCGATGACGACGCTGCCGTCCGCCTGGTCGTACGCGTTCATCGGGTGAAAGACGTAGCCCAACGGTACGTCGACCCACACGATGTCAGCGGCCTCGCCCTCTCGGGGTAGAAAACCCAGACGGCTGCCATGGCCAGGGTTCCACGAGAACGGGAAGCGATCGGCGATCGCCAACTCGATGTCCAGTGTGACGGGCATGTCGTAGACGATGGCGTACTTCTGCGTGAGCGACATGTCGTGCACCATCGGACCGTCGTTGACCGGCACGTCGACAGTGCGGCGGACGCGACCATCGGCACCCACCACGACGTACTGCACGTGGTCCAACCACTGCGGTAGCGCGTAGACGACGGCGTGCATTTCGCCGGTGTCGGCATCGACCTTCGGGTGTGCAGAGAAGGCACCGGGCAAGGTGCCGAAGAAGTCGTTACGGGCCACCGTCTCGAGCTCGTACGTCAGTTCCACCGGGCAGCCGCCGGCCTCGACCATGGCCCACGTGGTTCCCGCAAAGCCACCGACATTGGTGTTGGGGCCGCCACCGTTGTCGTTCCAATTACGGCCAGGAATGTCGGGCCGGCCACGACGCTCGCTGAGGCTGCTGCTGCCGACGTAGCGGTTGCGATACCACTCGGCTTTGCCGTCGAGCAGGCGCACGCCGTGCACCATGCCATCGCCGATGAACCAGTGATGTGTGGCGGCGTCGACCTCGCTCATCGGGTTCGGTCCGTTGCGCAGATACCGCCCGGCGAGTTCAGCAGGAATCTCACCGATGACCGGTAGGTCGAACGCGGTGACCTCGTCGACCACAGGGGCATAGTTGCCAACGAGGTATGGGTTCTCCGTGGTCGTCATGTTGGCGACGTTAGAGAACCTGACCCGCTTTGTACAGGACCGACCCCTAGGAGGTCGGCAGGGTGTAACCGAGTTGGGCTCCGCCACCTTCGGCGTTGCGGGCGAACACGGCGCCGCCATGGCTGTCGACCACTGACTTGACGATCGCCAGACCCAGACCAGACCCCGGATGGCTGCGCATTTCCACCGAACGGTAGAAGCGATCGAACAGGTGCGGGACATCTGACTCGACCACACCAGGACCGTGGTCACGCACGGCAACCGTGCACCCGCTGACGCTGACCTCGATGGGTCCCACCGGCGCGAACTTGCAGGCATTGTCGATCAAGTTCTGCGTGGCTCGCTCCAACCCGTTGGGTCGGCCGACGACCACGCTCTCGTCTCCTGTCACCACCACATCGCGACCGAATCGGCGGCGAGCACGCGCAGCGGCACGTTCGACCACATCGGTGAGTCGAACGGGCTGCACGGCCTCATCGTCGCGCCCATCCGTGGCCAGCTCGATCAACTCGTTCACCAGGTCGGTGAGCTCGCGAGTCTCACTGTCGAGGTCGGCCAACAGCTGGTCGCGCGAATCCACGGGCAGTTGGTCGTAGCGGCGGCGCAGCACCGACACGTTGGTCCGCAGGCTTGTCAAGGGCGTGCGCAGCTCGTGGCCCGCGTCCTGCACCAGCTGATGCTGCTCGTGCTTGCTGGCCTGCAGTGCGGCGAGCATGGCGCTGAACGCACGGCCCAGCTGGCCCGTCTCATCGGAGCCGTCGACCGGCACCCCCACGTCGAGCCGTCCGGTCTGGGCGACCTCACCGGCGACAGAGGTCAGCCGCAGCAAACGACGTGTCACCTGGCGAGCAATCAGCCAGCCGAGCAGCGCCGACAGCAACGCGACGACAACAACCGCAACCAGAGTGCTGCGCAGAATGCGTTCCACCGACTGCTGACTCTCCTGTAGCGACCTCGCCAACTGCACGGCACCCCCCTGCGACTTGACAGTCAGCATGCGGTACGGATCGTCATCGATGGTGACGTCGAAGCGCGCTCTGGCGCTGGGATCGGAGCTCGCAGCAACGCCGCGGTCAGCTTCGGAAACGGGGAGTTGGTCTGCCTGACCGAATGCCACGACCTCGCCGTTCGCCCCCAGCTTCTGGAACAGCACCTGCTGGAAACTGCGCGGACGGTCGCGGCCAGGGGCGCCGGCCGGGCCCTTGCCTGGCGGGTTGCTCGGGTCATCATCCGCATCACCCAACGAGGGTTGTCGTTGAAACTGTCGGGCCGCATCGTCGAGCGATCGGTCGACGGTCTCTTGTAGTTCGTGGCGCGTCGTCGTGTACGACACGACTCCGATTGCCGCCGTCGCGCCGGAGGCGAGCAGTGTCAGCGCGAGAACGATCTTGAGCCGCAGGCTCACCCGGCACGCACCGTGTAGCCCACTCCGCGGACGGTGTGGATCAGTTTGCTGTCACCGTCGCCCTCCAACTTGCGGCGCAAGTAGGAGATGTAGACCGCCAGGTTCTTGGAGTCCGGACCGAAGTCGTAACCCCAGATCCGGTCGTAGATCGTGCTGTGTTCCAGCACGATGCCCTGATTGCGAATGAGTAACTCGAGAAGATCGAACTCGGTCTTGGACAGCTCGACCTCGCGCTGTCCGCGCCACACACGTCGGGCCGTGGGGTCGATACGCAGGTCGGCGAACTGCAACGGTTGATTGATCGCTTCTTCCCCTGGTCTGGCGCGGCGCAAGAGCGCCCGAATACGCGCGAGCAGCTCATCGAGCTCGAAGGGTTTGGCCAGGTAGTCGTCTGCGCCGGCATCCAGTCCGGCGACACGATCGGGGGTCTCGGTGCGTGCGGTCAGCATCAACACTGGGACTCGGTTGCGCTCTGCCCGCAACACCCGACACACGGTGAGGCCATCGACGTTGGGCATCATCACGTCCAGTACCGCGACATCGGGTTTGGTGCTCTCGATGAGGCTCAGCGCCTGGGCTCCATCGGAGGCTTGCACCACCTCGTAGTCCTCCAGTGTGAGCGCTCGCGAGAGCGCTTCACGGATTGCCCTGTCGTCATCAGCAATCAGAATGCGTCCGCTCATTGGCGTAGGTCCTGTTCGTGCGTGTGGTCGTGGCTGTATCTGGGGTGAGGGCGCAAAACGTCGGATCGGCCGGAGCAGGGAGGAGGTGCCGCTCCGGCCGATCGTACGACGTTCAGGTGTAGGACGTTCAGGTGTACGACGTTCAGGTCGTGGCAGTTGCCTGGGTGTCGTTCGGCTGGGTGTCGTCCGGCTGAGTGTCGTCAGCGTCCTGGCCTGGCCCGTGACCGCGAGGGCCATGGCCACGGGGCCCCATCTGCTTGGTGGTGTCGGTGTTGTTGACGAACTCGCTGACTCTCGTCGTCGCCTCGGCCAGCTTGGCATCGGCCTCGGCCTGGGTGTGCTCACCGGCAGCGACCTCGTCGTCGAGGTGCGTCTTGTGGTCGGAGAGAATGGCATCGATCAGCGCCTGGGCGGACGAGCCCTTGGCCTCTGCCAACTGGGCCAGGGTCTGTCCGTTGGAGATGGCGTCACGCACTTCGGCCTCGGTCATGCCCAACGTGGTCGCAACCACGCTGAGACCGGGACCGCCACGACCGCCCGGACCACCACGGCCTTCGTGATCGCCGCCCATCGGCCCGGCAGCTGCAAGCGTGGCGACGACGCTGTCTGCCTGTGCCTGCGTGAGCGTGCCGTCATCGATGAGCGGCTTGAGAATCTCCTGCAGCCGGGCATCGCGGTCAGCGGCACGGGCAGTGTCGGAACCGGTCGTGCTGACTGGTTGGGTGGTGGCCGTGATCGAGGTGCCGGCGGCACCGGCCGATCCGGTCATCTGGAGAACGAGTCCGGCTCCGGTGCCAGCGAGCAGACCAGCGACAAGACCGGCAGTGACCATCTTCTTCTTCATGAGTGTTCCTTCCATGCGGGGTGGCGAGGAACATGATGAGCCACTGAGGTAAGGAGCCAACCCACGAAACGTAAGAGCTGGGTGTGACCGTCAGGTAGGCCACACGTGGCTGTCGAAGGCATCGACCAGCTTCAGCAACGCCTGCTCGACGACCTCGCTGAGTGCCGGGTGAATCCACACCTGCCCACTGGCCATCTCGTCCGCGGTGTTGCCCAGATGCATCCCCTGCACCAATAGCTGCACCAACATCGACGCCTGGTGGCCCATCAGGTGAGCGCCGATGACCGTGCGCGTGCGCGGGTCGCCGATCAGCTTGCAAAACCCAGTCGTGTCCTCCATCGCCCAGCCGTACGCAGCGTCACCGAACGCGTGGGTGATGGTCACGTACGACTGACCGCTGGCCTGCGCCTGCCGCTCGGTCACCCCCACCGCACCGATCTGCGGGCTGGTGAACACCGCGTGCGGTGCCGGGCGATTGTCATACTCGTGCAGGTCGTCGGGGTGGGTGAGGTTGTGGCGCACGGCCTTCGCCTCGCCGTTGGCCATGTGCTTGAGCTGGTGGCGGCCGTTGATGTCACCGAGCGCCCAGACGCCGGGTGCGCTGGTGCGGCCATATTGGTCGACCACCACGTTGCCCATCTGATCGATGTCGATGCCGCCCGCGCCCACGCGCAGTTCGTCGCTGTTGGGAATGCGACCCGCGGCCACGAGCAGTACGTCACCCTCGATGATGCGCGGCCCGGCGTCGCAGACGACCTGTAGGCCAATGCCGGTATCGGTCCGATACACCCGCTCGACGGTGGTGCCCAGGACAAGATCGAATCGTTCGTCCGCGACCTCGGTGAAGCGGTGGGAGACATCCTCGTCCTCTGCCTGCAGCAACCAGTGGCCACGATTGACGATGGTGACCTTGGAACCGAGCGCCTGGAAGACATGGCCCAGTTCCGTGGCGATGAAGCCGCCGCCGAGAACGATGAGGTGCTTGGGCTGCTGCGCAATGCGCAGGATGCTGTCGCTGGTGTGGAACGGCACGTCATCGATACCGGGCACCTCGGGGATGAACGACCGCGCTCCGGCCGCAATCACCACGCGATCGCCGGTGATCCGGTTGCCATCCACCTCCAGCTCGCGCTCGCCGACGAAGTGCGCCGAGTGCTCGTACACGTCCACATTGGGCAGGCTGTGTCGGTACTGGCGACCACCCTCGGCGATCGGGTCGATGCGACCGAACACACGATGGACGATGGCCGGCCAGTCGGCGCCGAGGAACTCCGTCTGGATGCCGTAGCGCGAGCTGTCCTTCGCGTGCTCGGCGAGGTCGGCTGGGTAGATCAGCATCTTCGACGGGATGCAGCCACGGTTGAGGCAGGTGCCACCGAACAGCCCGCGTTCGATCATCGCGATGCGCCAGCCATCCATCTCGGGCCCGATGACCGAGTTGCCGGAACCGGCACCGATGATGATCAGGTCGTAATGCCGTGCCGCGTTGAAGTCCGAACTCATCGGGTCAGGTTGCCACGACATCGGGCGTGAACGACGCCGATAGGGTCAGATTGCGCAAGGTTTGAACAACCTCATCATTGGGAAGGAAACCACCATGCCTATCTACACACTCCCCGAGCTGCCCTACTCCCCCGGTGCACTGGAGCCGCATTACAGCGGCGAAATCGTCGAACTGCACCACGGCAAGCACCACGCCGCCTACGTGAAGGGCGCCAACGACACACTCGATGCGCTCGCCGCAGCCCGCGCCGCCGGCGACTTCGCCAGCATCAACGCACTCTCGAAGAATCTTGCATTCCACCTCAGCGGCCATGTGCTGCACAGCATCTTCTGGACCAACATGAGCCCCGATGGTGGCGGCACGCCCGAGGGCGAACTGGCTGCTGCCATCGACGACGCCTTCGGCAGTTTCGACGCCATGAAGGCACAGCTCACAGCCGCCACCACCAGCGTGCAGGGCAGTGGCTGGGGAGCACTGGCCTGGGAGCCCGTGTCCGGCCAGCTGATCGTCGAGCAGATCTACGATCACCAGGGCAATGTCGGCGCCGGCTCGGTACCGCTGCTGGTCATCGATTCGTGGGAGCACGCCTTCTACCTGCAGTACAAGAACGTGAAGGCCGACTTCGTCAAGGCGTTCTGGGAGATCGCCAACTGGCCCAACGTCGCCGAGCGCTTCGCCGCTGCTCAGGCCACCCCGTCGACGATCTAGTTCTTCGCTGGCTTCCTCGGGCGTGCCACAGAAGTACGCTCGGGGTGTGAACGATGCGCAGGGTGGCGATGGGTTCATCGAGGTTCCTGATGGCGAGACGCTGTGGCGTTTCGAGCCGGACTTCCTGAGCTCGAACTGGACGTGCATCTGGGGGCGTGGGTGCAAGGGAATCCTCGACCACCCCGCCGAACACCTCCAGCAGGGCTGCTGTTCGGTCGGTGCCGAGCTGACCGACCTCGAAGAAGCGATGACCGTCTCGGCGCTCGCGTCAACGATTCCGCCCGAGCTGTGGCAGCACGCAGCCGACGTCGACGCCAACGACGTGTTTTCCGACGAGACACGCAGCAACACGAAGGTCGTCGATGGCGCATGCATCTTCCTCAATCGGCCCGGTTTCTCGGGTGGCGCCGGTTGCGCGTTGCATCTCGCCGCCGACGATGCGGGCGAGTCACCGATCGATTGGAAGCCGTCGGTGTGCTGGCAGCTGCCCGTGCGGGTCGACTGGGCGATGCAGCCCGATGGCGTGGAGCACGCAACGGTGCGGCGTTGGTCGCGGGCCGACTGGGGTGACGACGGCGACACGATGGCCTGGTGCTGCACCGAAGGCCCCGAGGCATACATCGGCGAGCAACCGGTGATCGACTCGCTGGCCGAAGAGTTGGCAGGTATCGCCGGTCAGCACGTCTACGTCGAACTGCGCCGCAAGCTCGGTGTCACCGAGGAGCCACCGCCGGGAACGTGACGTTGGCTTCGGCCAGGCGGCGACACGCTCGACGCTCGCGACGGATGGGCCACCACTCGTAGAGGAAGATCTCGAGCGGCTTCCACATCGACACCCAGCCCAACACCGAGAGACCCTCGTGGATGATTTCGACCACTGGGTTCGTGCTCGCCCGGATGGCCTTCGACAGCAGGTTGAAGCCGGCGATCGCGCACACGCCGATCAGCAGGCTGATGCGGCCTTCACGGAGCAATTTGCTGAGCTCGCGGCTGGACTGCCAGGCGCGGTATTCGAAGTGCGCGTGGAGGCCATTGACGATGGCCTGCTCACGGCCGGCAAGGCGACCGTCAGCGACGTAGATCTCGACCGTGATCTCATGATCCTTGTCGAAGTCTTCGGCCCACTCCTCGATCCAGTCAGCCACCTCCGGGTTGAGCGAACGCTCATCCAGCGGTGTTGGATCCATGGGATTGAAGATGCCTTCGACCGACGCGACGCGCACCTGGATGGGGCT
>Ga0073904_10000339_pt1 | contig 32914 bp, 33 predicted proteins | sample KloWWTrecipitate_FD_66668 | JGI IMG/M metagenome (GOLD analysis project Ga0073904, IMG submission 66668) | Active sludge microbial communities from Klosterneuburg, Austria, studying microevolution and ecology of nitrifiers - Klosterneuburg... | ecosystem: Engineered > WWTP > Aerobic digester >... | reverse complement strand
GCCAACACGCTCACTTCGAACCCTCACGCGTCGACCAGTTGATCTGTGCGTCGGGCGCCCGCAGGTACATCGGCTGGATCTCCCACGGGTTCACCCACTCTTCGCGCAACGCACGCGCATGCGCCAACTGCACCAGTGGCGCGGCCGACGGGTGCGAGAGGAACTGCTCGGCGAACTCACAATGCACGCCGGCCGCGATCATTTCCTGATAGCGAAGCGCGCCGTCACCGACGCAGACCACGTTCTGCCCGCGCGCCATCAGATCGCCGACCAGATCGTCGACCGAGCCGACCCGCGGGTCGGTGACTCGCTGCACGCCACCCGGCACCGGGCGGTAGAACGCGTAGAACACTTCGCCCTTGCGAGCATCGATGACGGCCGCGATGGTGCGGTCCGAGTAGCGAAGCGGAAAGGCCAGCAGGTCGAGCGAACTGATACCGATCATCGGCACGCGCAAGGCTTGCGCGATGGCTTTGCCGGCGGCCAGACCGACGCGCATTCCGGTGAACAGACCGGGCCCGATGTCGACCGCGATGGCTCCGAACTCGGCCATCTCGATGTCCGCCTGGCGACACAGGAACTCGATTGCCGGCGTCAACGTTTCGGCGTGGCGGCGACCACGTGACACCTCGAACATCCCCAGTACGCCCTCGTGCCCCCCAATGGCAACGCTGACCTGTTGGGTCGCGGTCTCGATACCCAGGATCAACATGCGAAACCCTCCGTTGCGGCCTCGACACGTTCCCAACGGGCAGCCCATGCCGGACCAATGCCGCCAAGTGTGATCATGCGCGCATCGTCGTCATCGCCGACCGGATCGAGCTGCACCAAGAGATGATCGCCCAAGGAACGGGCGACGACGTCGCCCCACTCGACCAGCACGATGCCGTCGTCCTCCAGCAGCTCCGCGAGCGCGAGGTCGGCGACCTCGTTGTGCGTGGAGAGGCGGTAGATGTCGGCGTGGTGCAAGGTGAGCTTGCCCGCGTCGTAGCTGTGCACCAGCGTGAACGTCGGCGAAGTGATGGGCTCGGTGACCCCCAGCGCAGCCCCGAAGCCCTTCGCGAACGCGGTCTTCCCCGTGCCCATCTCGCCCGCCAACACGATCAGGTCACCGGCGCGCGACAAACGGGCGAGCGCGGATGCAATTGCATGGGTGTCGGCAAGTGACGAGGCACGAAGGTGCAACATGGCCCCACCAATCTAGGGGCGGTCGTGGCGCTCTCGGAACAACTTGGCGTACACCGGCGAACGCAGCGCCGCTGCATTACGCGCCTCGCGCTTGTCGTCGTCGGAGGCCATCGACAGCACCATCCGCCGTTCCAGGGCAAGGGCGTCGGACAGGGAACCCTCGGTGGACCGGTCGATGAGAAACTTCGCGGTCTGGACCGCGTAGGGGGCGTTCGCGGCGATCTGTTCGGCAATGTGCAGCGCAGACTGCAGCACCGCGTCGGGCTCGACAACCGAGTCGACCAGACCGATGCGCAGCGCCTCGACTGCATCGATCGATTCACCGGTCATGATCATCAGCTTGGCCCGCGACGGGCCGACGATTCGCGCGAGCCGAGCCGTTGCACCACCGAGCGGCAGCTCTCCGAACTTCGCCTCCGGCAGTCCGATCTTGGCCGCGCCCGACATGACCCGGATGTCGCAGGCGAGCGCAAGTTCACACCCTCCGCCCATCGCATGACCGTTGACCGCTGCGATCAGCGGTTGCGGGACGAGATCGAAGCCGAGCTTCACACCCGGTTTCCACGGCGACGCTTCGATCGCCTCCTCGAGATCGACACCGGCGCAAAAGAAGCGGCCGGCGCCAACAACGACAACAACCCTGGTCTCCACGTCCACAGCCAACGCGCGGCCAGCATCGTCGAGTTCGGCGATCATCGCCCCTGTGAGCGAATTGGCCCGCTCCGGACGATTCAGCGTCAGCACGGCGATGCCGTCGCTTCGCTCGACCAGGAGCGATCGTTCGCTCATGCCGCGCCGGCGTCGTCGAGTGCCTCGATCTCCTTGTTGCGAGCCCGTCGTTGCCGCTGGCGCAGTGCCCACTGCGACGACGACACGGCCAACACCAGTGCGGCGCCATTGAAGACCGGTTCGAACCACACCGGGGCACCCATCTGTTGCAGCCCTGCCACCGCAATCGCCAGCGTGTAGACGGCAATGATCGTGCCGGCGACGTTGAAGCGACCGGGGCGAATCGTTGTGGCACCGAGGAACGCACCGGCGAACGCGGGAAGCAGCAACGACGCACCGGTGGAGGGTGAGGCGGTACCGAGGCGGGAGCCAAGGACGAGCCCGGCAAGACCGGCAAGGAACGACGACGCCACGAACGCGCCGATCACATAACGGCTGGTGTTGATGCCGGTGAGCCGCGCCGCGCGCTCATTGCCGCCGGTTGCGTACATTCGGCGGCCGACAGGAAGAACACCCAGTACCAGGCCGAGGATGACGGCGACGACGATCACGAGGATCACTGGTTGCGGGATGCCCAAGCTGCGGCCACGCGCCAGGTTGGTGAAGCTGGCAGGGACGTCGCCGAAGATGGTCTTGCCACCGCTGTAGGCCAGCGCGATTCCGCCCACGATGCTGCTGGTACCGAGCGTGGCCACGAACGCGTCGACGTGCAGGCCGACCACCAGGATTCCGTTCACCAGACCGACGACGAGCACGAAGGCCAGGGTGGCCAGTATCGACGCAAGGGGTGACCACCCCTGCTTCACGATCAGTCCGATCGCGAATACGTGGCTGATGGACAAGACTGCCGCGACCGACAGGTCGAAGCGGCCCACGATGAGCGGGATCATCGCCGCAAAGGCCAGAAGCACCACGATGGTCTGGTTGTCGAGAATCGAGCGGTAGTTGTCCAGCGTCGCGAAGCTGTCCGGTTCGGCGATCGAGAAGATCGCGAGCAGCGCGATGCCCAGGAACAGCAAGCCGTATTTGCCGAGCACGCCGAAGAATCCTTGGCGGTGCGAGATGACCTCCGCTGATGCGACGTCATCCTCGATGGCCGGGTCACTCATACGAGTACACCCCGTATGCCGCTTCCAACAGAGCCGCTGCGGTCACTGCCGATCCCTCCAAGCTGCCGCGGACTCGGCCGCGTTCCATCACGATTGCCCTGTCACACACCACTTCGATCTCCTCCAGATCCGAGCTGACCACCAGCACCGCTGCGCCGTTTTCCGCAATCACCCTGATGCGACGATGGATTTCGGCGCGGGCGCCGATGTCGACCGCAGCCGTGGGCTCCTCCAAGACGAGCAGAATCGGCGACGACGACAGACAGCGGGCCAGTACCACCTTCTGAGCGTTTCCACCGCTGAGCGTGGAGAAGTCAGCCGCCGGTAGCGGCGGCCGCACGTCGAACTTCTTCAGCAAGTCGAGCGAGGATCGGGTTTCGGTGCTCTTGACGATTCGCCGGAGCAGCGACTGTCGGGGGTTCATGAACAGGTTTTCGCGCAAGTCCATGGTGGTGACAGCGCCTGCACCGTTGCGGTCGGCGGGCACGAGCGAGCATCCACGCTCGGTGGCATCGGCCGGGGTGCGTGGGGCGAACGGCGTGCCATCGAGCGTGATCGTGCCGCTGCGAATGGGCTCCAGACCGAACAGCACTCTCGGCAGCACGCTGTGTCCAGCGCCGCTGAGGCCGGTGACGCCCAAGACTTCGCCGCGGCGGACCTCGAAGGTCAGCGGGCCAGCGCCGCCGGCGCGCAGCTCGTCGAACGACACCACGGCTTCACCCACGTTCATGTTGCGCTCGGGGCGACCAGGTAGGTCGGTGCCCACGATCATCCGCACCAGATCATGCTCGGAGACCTCGTGAGCTCCGCATACTCCTGTCACGCGCCCGTCGCGCAGCACCGTGATTCGATCGCAGATGGCCAGCACCTCCTCGAGACGATGCGTGATGAGGATGATGGCAACCCCCTGGTCGCGCAACCGACGAAGGATCGCAAAGAGCGTCTCCACTTCGTGAGCGCCCAACGTGGCCGTTGGTTCGTCGAGCACAAGCAGCTTCACGTTCTGCACGAGGGCGCGAGCGATGGCAACAATGGCCCGCGAGGACATCGGCAGATCGCCGACGTTCGTGCGGACGTCGATGTCGACGCCCATCGTACGTAGGGCCTTGGCGGCACGCTTGCGAGTAGCCGCCCAAGAGATGAACGGCCCCCGGCGAGCGAACCCGGTGAGCAGGGCAATGTTCTCCGCCACCGAAAGATCTTCAACCAGCCCGAGGTTCTGATGAATGAACACCACACCTCGCTGGGTCACAGCTTCGGGCGAGAACCTGGCCGGGAGCTCGTCGCCGTAGATCGACAACGAGCCCCCATCCGCAGGTTCCACTCCGGCCAACAGCCGAACGAGCGTCGACTTACCAGCACCATTTTCACCCAGCAATGCGTGGATCTCGCCGGAGTACACGTCCACGTCGACATCTGCGAGGGCGACGGTACCCCCGTACACCTTGCGCAGTTGTCGCACCGAAAGTGCGACGTGTTGTTCAGGATGCTTCATGTCGGCGCGATCCACAGGGTGCATGGGATGCTCAGCCAAGACCCCAGAGCGAAAGGTACTTGGCCTTGAAGTCGAGGAAGGGGGTGTAGTCGGCCTGGCCGTCAGCCGCCGTGTTCGACTTGACGAACATGTGCACCCCGAGGCCGAGGTCCTCAGGACCGAGATACGGGCTCTTGGTGACGCCACGGATCGCCTGGTCGACACCTGCGTATGCAACCCACTCCAACGACACACCAGCATCGGCGTCGATGCCACCGCTGGCCACTGCGGCGAGGCCGATCTCGTCGCCGTCCTTGGTGGCGATCTTCACCGTGTCGGCCTTGCCGGCCTTACGGACTGCTTCGATGACCGAGCTGAGACCGATCGAGTACGGAAGCACCAGGTTGGTGGCGTCCGGGTTCGCCTGCAGGGCCGCAGTGATCGCCGAGTCGGCCTTCACCGGGTCGAGCGCATCGGTGATCTGCCAGTCGACGACGGTGACCTTGCAGTCGGCGCACTGCGACATGACCTTGTTGAACTGGTCGTTACTCTCCACCAGGTTCGGGAACGCCGAGTCGTTGATGACGACGACATTGGCCTTGCCGCCGGTCTCGGCGATGATGCGGTAGGCGTTGATCTGGTGCATCAGCGGCATGCGGTACGAGACGTAGGCATCGTACGCGTCAGCGGACGACGAGGCCGCCGGCTGATCGGCTACCGAGATGGTGACCACGCCGGCGTCCCTCGCCTTGGCCAGGGAGGCGCCCACGAGCACATCGGGGATGGCCATTGTCATGATGACGTCAGGCTTCTTCGACAGGGCTGTGTCGAATGCCTGCCCGAAGCTCTCCGGCGTACCAGCCCCTGGGATGATGTCGGCCGTCCAGCCGAGAGCCTTAGCAGCTTCGACCGCATAGTTGGCCGCCGTCTCACACGCAGTTCCGGGTGCGCAGATGATGATCTGCATGTTGATGCCCGTGGGTGGCGCCGGCGTGCTGTCGGGGCCGAGCCAGGAGGTTTGCGCCACGATTTCGGCGGCGGCAACGTCGGTGTCAGCGGCCGCGAACACGAGACCCTTGACGGCGAGCTCGCTGATGCGTGTTGCCTCGGCGAGGACATCGTTGCCAGCGGGTGCGGCGGTGGTGTCGGAACCGGCGGTCGTCGTGTCGGAACCGGCGGTCGTCGTCGACGAACTCTTGCTGTCCGAGCCACAGGCCGACGCGAGTAGCGCCAACCCGACCGTCAGGGCGAGCGCGCCCCGGCGAATAGGTGAACTCATGATGATTCTCCCCCTCTGAAGAGCCGGCTGACCCCCATCGGTGTGGCCGGCAACTCACCGGCAATGGCAAGTTTCGCTAGTCTAACGAACGTTCGAACGGGCTGTCAAGCGCGGGTACACTGCGATACGTTGGACTTGCTGCTCGCGTCGCCCTGCAGCGTTCGGTCAGGGGAACGACACATGGCAACCAGCCGCCGCGAAGAGATCGTGGCCGCCGCAACAGAGCTGTTCGCACAGCACGGCTTCCACGCTGTGGGAATGCGGGCCATCGCCGATGCGGTCGGCATTCGTGGTTCGAGCCTCTATCACTACTTCCCTTCGAAACTCGATCTGCTCCACGCCATCGCCAAGGAAGCAACCACAGAGTTCATCGAGACCCAGCTGCCATCGGTCGCCGCCGACCCATCACGGGCAGCGAGTCTTCGACGTCTCATCCGCGAGCACATCTTGTACTTCCACGATCACCGCCAAGAGGAAGCGGTGGGTCTGCGCGAGCTGCAGGAACTGCGCGATAACGCACCCGAGCAATACCTCGCGTTCCAGAAGATCCGCCGGAGCTACCAAACCGGAATCGAAGACATCATCACCGCCGGCATCGACAACGGTGAGTTCGTCTGCGACGACGCACACCTGGCAACCCTGGCCATTCTCGGCATGGTGAACAGCGTCAACGACTGGTTCAGGCTCAGTGGCCAGTACACGATCGACGACGTGGCGTCGGCGTACTCGGAACTGGCAGTGACCCGTATTCTCGGTGCCGACTGAGCACCTCAGCCAAGGCGCGCTGTGGCCGCCTCGACGGCACGGCGCAAGAGTTCCTGCCCAGCCGTGACCGGGTCGACGGTGGCCCGGCGCAACGCATCCAAGAGCTCGGCACCCCCCACTGACGCCTCCGCCGTGACGGCCGCCTGCTGGATGTCCGCAAGTGCCCGACCACGAGCTTCCGCCACCCGCTGCAGAGCGTGACGTCGCTCGCCCTCACCCGACTCAGCTAAGAAGGTCTGGTGGCGCACGATGTTGTCCCACAACACATCAACCCCGCTGCCGTCGATGGCCACAGCAGTGAGCACCGGTGGCCGCCATGGACGATCGGCCCCGAGGTGCAGCATCCGCTCGAGATCCCTCACGGTGGATTCGGCACCGGGTCGGTCACCCTTGTTCACCACCAGGATGTCGGCAACCTCGAGCAGGCCTGCCTTGTTGGCCTGTACCTCATCTCCCCAACCGGGGTTCACCACCACGAGCGTGGTGTCGGCAGCATCGGCGATGGCCACCTCTGACTGGCCGACCCCCACCGTCTCCAACAAGACGGTCGGCCAGCCCGCGGCATCCAGTGTCCGCAAGGCAGCTGGCACTGCCAGCGACAGCCCACCGAGATGACCACGGCTGGCGAGCGAACGCACGAACACGTCGTCGTCAAGGGCGTGACTCTCACGAAAGCGAACACGGTCGCCGAGGATCGCGCCGCCGGTGATCGGTGACGACGGGTCGACTGCCAGCACCGCCACCCGCTCGCCGCGACGGCGAATCTCGGCAACGAGGGCGTCGGTGAGGGTGCTCTTGCCGGCACCCGGCGCTCCTGTCAGGCCGACAGAATACGAGCCTCGCCTGGCTGCGAAGATGGCCGGAGCGATGGCGCGGAACTCCGCATCATCGAGCTCCACGACGCTGAGAAGGCGCGACAGCGACCGGCGATCTCCGCCGACCGCGTCCGAGAGAAGTGCTTCGACGTCCACCGGTCAGGCAGGAGGCGGTGCGGGCTGCTGGCGCAGGTTGCGCTTGAGGATCTTGCCCTGGGTGTCCTTGGGAAGCTCTGCGACGACGGTCACGACCTTGGGCACCTTGTAGCCGGCAAGGTGCTCCTTGCAGAAGGTGCGCACCTCTTCTGGATCGATGGTGTGGTCCTTGCGCGGCACGACGAAGGCGGTGACGAGTTGGCTCCAGTACTCGTCGGCCATACCGACAACTGCGGCCTCCATGATGGAGCCGTGCTGGTAGAGCACACGCTCGACCTCGACCGACGAAACGTTCATGCCGCCGGTCTTGATCATGTCCTTCTGGCGGTCCATGAAGAAGAGGTTGCCTGCCTCGTCGATACGCACATTGTCGCCGGTGTGCAGCCAACCGTCGCGAAGAACCTCCGCTGTCTTCTCCGGGTTCTTGTAATACCCGCGCATCACACCGGGTGAGCGGCAGATCAGCTCACCCTCGGCGGCATCGTTGCCGTTGTCATCGACGACGCGCAGTTCCAGTTGTGCAGTCGGTCGACCGATCCAGGCCGGATCGTGGTTCGGCACATCATCGAGGGACTTGAAGCGGCCGATGGTCGGCGTCTGCGTGAGCTCGGACTGCGACCACAGAGTGACCCACTCGAGGTTGGGTGAGGCCTTCGTGAAACCCTCGAACATCGCCCGCGGCATGGTGCCGCCGTAGGTGATGGCACGCCGGATACGCGATAGGTCAGCCGACTCGAAACCCGGCGCCTGAATGACCTGCAGGTAGAACGTGGGGGTCTGGCCAACCACCGTGACACCCTCATCGACGAAGGCCTTCAGTGCGTTGGCCGGGTCGACAGCGAATGGCAACACGATTGTGTTACCCAGGCAGAGCAGCGCAATCTGCATGCCCATGCCGGCGATGGTGTGGAACGGCATGGTGTAGTACCAGACGTCCTCCTCTACCAAGCCGATACCGGTCACGTACGACGGGATCATCGAGATGAAGTAGTTGCGTTGCGGGATGGCGACTGCCTTGGGCAGCGCCTCGGTGCCACTGGTGTACGGAATGATGCCGAGAGTGGTCTCGCAGACATCCACGTCGGGCTCGATATCGAGCCCGTCTGCGATCAAGCTGTCGAGACGCAACCATGCCGCGGGTGCGGTGTCGCTGTAGGCGCTGTTCACCACCCGCACCGTGAGGTTCGGCAGTGGTTGCTCGAGCGCCTCGATCTTGGAGACGAACGCGTCTTCGCACACCAAGACCTTCGCTTCGGAGTGATCGAGCTGGTAGTGGATCTCTCGGGCAGTGAACGTGTAGTTGACGCCGGTGCACGCTGCTCCCAGCTTGGCCGCTGCCCAGAATGCAATCACGGACTCGGGCGAGTTGCGTCCCATGATGGCAACCACGTCGCCCAGACCGACACCTTGGGCTGCAAACGAGTGCGCCAATCGGTTCGCCCGCTCGTTGAGCTGGCGGTAGGTGAGCACGCGCCGCTCGTGCAACGGGCTGTGCAGGGCGACGATGGCCGGGTGATCGCCGAGTCGAGCGGCGTTGCGCCGCAACTGGTCGCCGAACGTGGCGCGCCTGATGGGCGCATCGATGGATCCGGATTCGACGGTCATGTTGACTCCTTGGCTCTGGTCATTGCGATGTGTGTCATTCAGGCCGTGCCGCTCGTCAGCTCACGAGCCTTGGCAACGATGTCGTCGAGCGACGAACCGGGTGGGAAACAGGCGACATTGCGCTTCTCGAGACGCGCGACCGCGTAGTGGGGGATGGTGCCCCCGGCGAGGACCGGGACGGTGACCCCATGTGCCTGCAGCGTGTCGAGAATGCGCTCGACCACCTCCACTCGACCACCCACGTTGAGCCCGATCAGATCGACATCCTCGTCGGCAGCGACGCGCGCAATCGTGTCAGCCGTGATCATGCCGGCGAGGATCACCTCGAAGCCGCCATCGCGCAACGCACGCGACACCACGTTGACCCCACGCCAGTGCCCGTCGAGGCTTGTCTTGGCCATCAGGATTCGTGCAGCCATCAGAAGCTCACCGGGAACTTCCACGAGCCGAATACCGTGCGGAAGATCTCACCGATCTCGCCGACAGTCACGTCGTTGCCAACCGCGGACATCACAGCCTCCATCACGTTGCCTCCAGACCTGCACACTTCGTCGAGCGATGCAATTGCTGCAGCCGCTCGGACGCTGTCGCGTTCGGCACGGAGGCGCTCGAGGCGCTCCATGCCCTTCTCCCAGGCATCGATCGAGCCCTGAAAGCCGTCAATGTCGAAGGGGTCGTGGTCGCTCAGGTGGACATTGACGCCCACCACTTCCTTGGTGCCATCGCCCATCATCGCTTCGAGGTGCACCTGGTTGTCGGACGCCACACCGTGCAAGAAACCGCCCTCGAGAGCGGCAATGAAGCCACCGGCGGCCTCGATTTCTTCGAGGAACCCGTAGGCGCGCTGCTCGAGTTCAGCGGTGAGCGCCTCCACGTAGTAGCTGCCGCCCAACGGATCAACCACCGCGGTGAGGTTGGTCTCGTGCATCAGGATCTGCTGCGCACGCACCGACTGCTGGTGTGCCTGCTCGGACGGCACCGACAACGCCTCGTCGTAGGCAGAGATGCCCATCGACTGCACGCCGGCCAATACCGCGGACAGACCCATGGTGGTGCCACGGACGATGTTGTTGATCGGTTCCTGATATGTCATCGCCGAACCGGCCGTGACGATGTGAATGCGAAGTCGCAGCGCTCGTTCGTCGGTGATGCCGTAACGGTCGCTCAGCAGGTCGTGCCACATCTTGCGCGCAGCACGGATCTTGCAGATGTCCTCGAAAAAATCCATCGCCATTCGGAAGCTGACACCACCGAGCGCGTATGCCAGCCCTTCCAGGGGCACCGTACCGCGTCGACGAACCTCGTCGAGGTGGGCGATGTTGCAGGCGAACACCGCCGCCAGTTCCTGATATGCGTTGAGCCCGCTATCGGCACCGTTGTAACCCGCCATCGAGATGGGCACCCAGTTGGGCAGGTTCTCGTAGCAGTACTCAACGATGTCGCAGTTGATCTTCAATGCTGCTGCAGGAGGAATCTGGTGCAATGGTGGGCAACCGATGTAGGTGAGAAAGAAGTCGGCCTGGCCGGTCCCGTTCAGCTGGTCCAACCGCAGGCCGCGTCGCAGGGCGACGTTCCAGTAGGCGGCCATCGCGAACGGCGCATGTTGTGCCACGCCACCCCCTGCGTGGGCGTAGTTGGCAGCCTGGTCGATACCTTCCAACGCCAACTCACAGTCGTGTACCGACATGATGACTGCACCGGAGATTCCGACGTCCTCTCGGCGCGCGACCACCTCTGGGTGATCGACGTCGTACAGGTTGTCCGCCGTCATCCGGTCGTGCTCCATGATGAAGCCCGTGCCGCCCTTGGCGAGCAGGTAGCGAATTCGTTCCGCTTCGTCTTCGGGGTTGCCGAAGCCCGACAGCTGGAAGATGCGCCACGGCTTCGAGCGGTAACCGTTGGTGTGGGCGCCACGAAGATACGGCACCTGACCTGGCGCAGAGATGACTCGGGCGGCCTCGGGTACGTCGTCGAGGCCGTAGTACGCCTTCAACGGAATACCCGAGACGGTGGCCCATTCGCGTCCAGCAGTCTCCGAGGACATCTGCCGCTTCGAGTCGTCGGAGGATGAGGTCATTTCTGCGTCAGCGGATTGTCGAAACTGTCCATGAACGCCATCTCTTCCACGGGGCGTCGGAACAACTTTGTCGGGAATGGCTTTTCCGGGTAGCCGGCGACGATGAACGCAGTGGTCGACAAATTCTCGGGAATGTTGAAAAGTTCCTTGATCTGCGGCTCGTACATGCACAGCAGCGTCGTGAGCGTGGTGGCCACACCCTGGTTACGCAGTGCCAGGCAGAAGTTCTGCGCCAGCGTGTACACCGAGGCGCCACCCACGACGCTGAGGCGACCGAGATCGGTGTCGGTGGGGTGCGTGTCTTCGAGATCGGCCAACACGATGACGATGGCCGGGTGATCGCCGAAGTGCTCGGCGAAATTGTCGGCGTCGCCCAACGACTTCTGCGGGTTGGTCATCGTGATGTGCGTGGCCTTCACGTCGCCGCTGTCGGCCATGATCTCGTCCTGGCCGGTACCGGCGGCATTGAAATACGCCTTCCACGGCACGAGGTACCACTCTTCCAGCTGCTTCTTCTTCGCCGGATCGGTGACGATCAGAAACCGCACCGGTTGGCGATTACCACCCTGCGGACCGAATCGCGCTGCCTCGACGGCGTTGTAGAACACCTGCTCGGGCACTGCATCCGGCTTGTAGTACCGGCATGCATTCTGGCTCCGCATTGCATCGATGAGTTCCATGAAAATTCCCCTCTATTCCCCTGTGGATTGACCTAACGGTCGTTCGTTAGAACAACTTACGTGACCTACTGGCCGGGGTCAAGACACAACCTTGCGATTCATGATGGCCAACGCACGCGCTCCGGCCTCGATGGTGGCATCGAAATCGTCGATACGTACCGGGTTGATGCCTGCGACGGTGACGCCTGCGGTTCGGTAATCGAGCAAGGTCGCCGCAATCGCCTCGTCGTCGCCGATCGCGGCGATGTCGGCCACCAGGCGGCCATGAGCGAGCGCAGCCATGGCTTCTGGCGCAACGGGCGACTCCAGCTGGTCGTAGCGCTCGACCTCATCGAGCACCGCCACATCAGCGTCGTAGCCGCCACGCTCCAGCAGCCCTCGATAGAACGGCAGCCGCAGGTTGTGGACGATCTGCTTCACGTATGTCGCGCGCAACTGTTGCGGGTCGTTCGTCGGCGCACATGGGACGGAGGCCACGATCTCGAAGCCGTCCATCGACTTGCCCGCTCGCTCACGTCCCTCGCGAACCATCGGGACCACTACGTCAGCGATGTACGCCGGCGTGGACAACCACACCATCACGCCATCAGCAATCTCGCCCGCCAGGCGCAGCATCGCCGGCGCCAACGCACCGATCATCAGTGGCATCGCCGGCGCCGTCGACACGCCCACCAACGGCATGTTCGAGGCCCACTTGCCGGTGCGCGGCTGCGGGTTGCCGGCCAGGATCGACCGCACGATGCCGATGTACTCGCGCATGTCGGCAAGTGGTCGTTCCATCAGGTCACCGTGCCAGGGCTCAATGACCAATCGATGCCCGGTACCGAGGCCGAGCATCGCTCGTCCGTTCGACAACTCCGACAGGGTGGCTGCCGACATCGCCATGGTGGCGGGCGTACGGGTGTAGATCGGGACGATGCCCACGCCGATCTGAATCCTGCTGGTCCTCGCCGCGGCCGCACCCATCAGCGTGAGCGCGTCATGGCCGTTGACGTGAGTCGCATACGCCGCGTGGTATCCGTTCGTCTCCGCCACCTGGAAACGACGAACCGCTTCACCGGCACCGGGCGGTCGCAGGATGTATGCGCCGAGCCGCAACTGCTGTGTTTCGTTCATGACGGAGCTCCAGAAAAGGAATAGCGATCGGTGCAGCGAAGCTGCTGGACAGAGAGGCGTGAGAGCGAGGTCGGGAACGGCTTTGCCGGGTAACCGACAACGACATGACATGCCGACACCACACCCTCGGGAATGCCCAGGATTGCCGCAGCCTCGTATTCGCGCTCGCAGATGAGCGTGGTCAGCGTGGAACCCACGCCCTGCGCACGGAGCGCGAGACACAGGTTCTGCACCGTCGGGTACACCGAGGAGCCCGCCAACATGTTCGGACCGTCAGGCCCCTCCATGTGGGCGTGGAGGTCTTTTCGCACGACACACCCGACAAGAATTGCCGACGCCTCACCGATGTGCTCGGCGAAGTGGTTGGCGGCAGCGATCGCCGGACCCACATCATCCATGCCCAATCGCATCGTGCCACCCAGGAACATGGCCATGTCACGCTGCCAGAGCGGAAGGTACAGATCGGCGAGCGATGCCTTGATCGTCGCGTCGCGCACCACGATCCAGCGCACTGGCTGGCGGTTGCCACCCGAGGGAGCGAACCGCGCCGCCTCGATGGCAGCATCGATCACGTCGTCGGGTACGTGCACGTCGCTGAACGACCGGGTGGAACCCGTCGTTCGCATCACGTCGAAGACTGCACGTTGCGTCACATCGTCAGTTGTCACGGCCACCCCCTGGTTCACCGAAGCGCGAAGTCGCTCAGATGTTGTAATCTAACGAACGTTCGGTCGGGACGCAAGGGTCCGTCGGCCAACGAGGCAGAGGAGGACACCATGACGTCACTGCGTGCCCAACGGCGTGGACGAGCCATTGCGATGACTGACTCAGAGATCGACGAGTTCTTGCGCGCGCAGAGCACCTGCCGGGTGGCCACCGTGGGAGCGAATGGTGCACCGCACGTCGCGCCACTGTGGTTCGTGTGGGACGGAACCTCGCTGTGGCTGAGTTCACTCACCCGTAGCCAGCGGTGGGCCGACGTGATGGCCAACCCCCGCATGGCCATCGTGATCGACGCCGGGTCCGATTATCTGGAGCTACGCGGGGTGGAGGTCAACGGTTCAGCGACAGCAGTCGGCCCGGTACCGCGCGACGATTCGCCCCATTCCGAGCTGGATGAAGTGGAGGCGATGTTCGGCACCAAGTACATGCCCGGTGGTCGCTTCGCTGCCGATGGCCGACACGGTTGGCTGCGCGTCAGGCCGGACAAGATCGTCAGTTGGGATTTCCGCAAAATTGCCGAGGTGACATGACTCCGTTGGGGATTGCACGGTCGTCAGCAGGCACGACGCTCGATGCGTGACGAGATGCCGCAGACGATCTCGTACGCGATCGTGTCGAGTGCGGCGGCCCAGTCGGCGGCAGTGATGGTGTGCGTGCCTTGGGTACCGATGAGCACGGCCTCGTCGCCGACCTGCACATGGTCGTCACGAGTAGAACCATCGCCGGAAAAGCCACAGTCGACCATGATCTGGTCCATCGTCACCGCCCCCACGATCGGGCGATGCGTGCCACCGATCAACACGGTGCCACCCACGGCGTGAAGTCGACGGGGCACACCGTCGGCATAACCGATGGGCAACGTGGCAACCGTGGTCGCAGTCTCGAACGTGTGCCGCAGACCGTACGAGATGCGTTCGCCGGCCGCGACCCGCTTCACGTGAGAGACCCGCGCGTGCAGCGACATCGCCGGCTGCAACGAAGCGAACAGCTGGTCCACGCCCGGCCCGGACGAGATTCCGTACACGCCGATACCGGGACGCACCATGTCGTAGCGCGCCCGTGGGTGGGCCAGCGCACCCGCCGAATTCGCGGCGTGCACCAACGGTGGGTGAATACCGACCGCAGAAAGCGCGGCAAGTACAGCATCGAACCGATCGAGCTGATGCTCAGTGAAGGGATTATCGGGTTCATCGGCGACGGCCAGATGCGTAAAGACACCGGCCAATGACACCGCCGGAGATGCCGCAATCATCTGGGCCAACGCCACCGCATCGGCTTCGGCAACACCCACGCGCCGCATGCCCGTGTCGATCTTGAGATGCACCGGATGTTCGATAGCGCCGCATGCCTCCAGCTCAGCAAGCTGTCCGACGCTGTACACGGTGGTCGCCAACTGATGCTGTACCGCCGCGCGCAGGGCATCCACCGGCTGCTCACTGAGCACCAGGATCGGACCGCTGATGCCCGCCTCGCGAAGTGCAACACCCTCCTGCACTAGCGCCACGCACAAGCCCTGAGCGCCCGCTGCCTGCGCCGCACGCGCTGCCAACAAGGCGCCGTGGCCGTAGCCCTCAGCCTTGACCGCCACCCACACCTGCGCCGGGCTGACGATCTCCGCGATGGTGCGCACGTTGTGCTCGATCGCCGACACCGACACCTCGGCCCACGCCCAGCGGCTCATCACTCCCCGCCGAGGGCGGCAAGGTCGCGCGCGACTGCCGGGAGATGCTCGGCGATGTCGCTGGCGATCATGCCGGTGGCCGGCGCCGAATTCGCTGCCTGACCATGCATCCAGGCGCCTGCTGCTGCGGCTTGGAAGGCGGGCACGCCACCGGCCAGCAGCGCGCCGATGATGCCGCTGAGCACATCGCCCGTCCCGGCCGTCGCGAGCCGCGAGTCGCCGGTGGTGACCAACAGCACCTGCCCATCGGGGTCAGCGACAACAGTCGTCGCACCCTTCAGCAGAACGACGCATCCGGTATCGACCGCCAGTCGCCGCGCTGCCACCATCCGGTCGGCACCGGGAGCTGCTCCGACGAGGAGTGCGTATTCGCCGTCATGCGGCGTCAGCACTGTCGGAGCCGTTCGCCGCCGGAGCAGCGCGGCAGCCCCCTCGGCATTCCACGCCATCGCGAACAAGCCGTCGCCATCGATCACTGTCGGGATGGGGGCTTGGACCGCGAGCAGCCGTGCCTGCGCGGTGGTCTCATCGCTGCGACCAAGACCGGGACCGACAACGAGCGCCTGGAAGCGGTCGAGCGAATCGAGTACCTCGCCCGCCCAGCCCTTCACCGGCAGCGGCCGTTGCACCACCTCCACCGGCGCCTGCACCACCATCGTGCCCGGTGCCGACAGGTGCACCATGCCGGCCCCGGCTCGCATTGCTGCGTGGGACGCCAATTGCGCGGCGCCGGTCATCCCGACGCTGCCCGCAACGACCCGGACTGCTGCTCGCCACTTGTGCGCCGTCACCGAGCGAACCGGCAGCCAGGCCGCCACATCGGCCGGTTGGACGAGGTGCGCGTGCGCGTGGTGGGCGGCAGCCTCACCGAGACCGATGTCCGCGAGTTCCAGCTCCCCCACCAGTTCGCTGCCCGGCGGCATCAGCAAGCCGGGCTTCAGCGCCGCGAACGTCAGGGTACGCGTCGCCGCCAGCACGTCGCCCAGGGCTTCGCCGGTGAGCGCGTTGACACCACTGGGCACGTCGACCGCCAGCACAGGAGTCGAGCCGACATCTGGCGGATTCCACGTCTCACGAAAGCCCGTGCCGTACGCAGCATCGATCACGAGATCCGCAGGCGACAGCACCTGCGGTAATGCGAACGCGTCATGCACGTGCACACTCACGCCCCTACTCGCGAGCACGGCCGCAGCCACGCGCCCATCGGCACCGTTGTTGCCCGGGCCGGTGATGACATGAACCGTACGGCCGTAGGTGCCGCCCATCATCGAGACCGCGGCGCGTGCAACGGCGCGGCCGGCGCGCTCGACGAGCACCGCGGTCGGCTCGGAAGCGGCAGCGTCGACTGCACGCATTTCGTCGGGCGTCACGATCGGGATCACATGGACGAAGCTACTCGGCAACCACGTACGCGACTGCGACGAGATCCGTATGCGTGAGGCTGAGGTGCCAACTCGAGATGTCCCTGTCAGCAGCCAAACGGGCCGCGCGACCAGTGACCACCAGCGACGGTGCGCCGGACGCTGCAACCGTCACCCACAGATCGTGAAACCCGAATGCGCCGAGCCCAACTCCCATGGCCTTCATCGCTGCCTCGCGAGCGGCGAACCGGGCAGCCAGCGAACGGGCATCGTCGGCCTTGGGTAATACGTACGCGAGCTCCTCGACGGTGAAAAGTCGCTCGCGCATGGAGGGCGTCCGTGCGAGCGATGCGCGGAATCGCGCAATGTCGACCGCGTCGACGCCGATACCGCGAATCATCGGTCGTTCAGCATCGGTCGTTCAGCATCGGTCGTTCAGCATCATCGCCGCCAGTGATCGGCGGTGTCGCTGATGGGAAGGATCAACAAGTCGGCCACCGACAGGTCGGCGAGCAGGTCGTCGCGGAACGTACCCTCGGTCTCGGTGACCCAGTCGACCAGGCGGTCGTAGCGGCGGTCGTAGCCCTGCAGCACACCGCGCATCGTCGCCGCCGGCAGTCGGTCGTGGAAGCGAACGTGCAACAACGTGATGCCCGTGCACGTGCCACCCTTCACCTCTGGAACGAAGATGACGGTGCGGCCATCGCTGCGACCGCGTGCGACCAGCACTTCCTTCTCGCTGGCCACTCGCCGCTTGGTACCGACCAGTTGCGAGTTGCGTTCCACACGGCTGGTCACCTCGCGCGACAATCCACCGCGATCAACGATGGTGATGGTTGCTCCGTCGACACGTGCAGGGTCGCCTTCGATCGCGTAGCGGGTGTATCCGACGACTGTCTCCACGGCCGGGTCGAGGTCGGCCAGCACTTTGAGTGTGCGGTACGACAGACGGTCGCGGCCCGCGCCGGCCGCCAACAACTGCTGCACCAACGCCCGGTCGAGTACACCCTCATCGCTGCGGCTGATGCCCACCGTGACGGTCTTGGCCTGATGCTTGATGGCATCGATGGGGCGAGTGAGTTCCTCGATCGCGCGAGTGAGCGCTGCCGTCAGATCGTCGATGATGACACCGGGTGATGCGATCTTGCCGGTTGCCCGCTGATAGGCCTCCAGCGGGGAATCGCTACTGAGATCGCGCAGGAGACCAACGAGGCGCACAGCGGTCGACGCCTCGAGGTGGCCGTTGTACTGGTCGGCACGCAGCCCGTCGAGGAACTTCTCGGTGTGCACACCGATCTCGGCCTGCACCGTGCGCAACACGTCGTCACCATCGTCCGAGGCGGCGAGCGCATGCTCGATGACCTCGCGCGCCTCGCGCAGCGGGCGCGCCGACGCGTCGATGGCCAGCGCAGCTTCGTAGCCGAACAGATGGCCCACCATTGCTGACAGCACGAAGGCGAGCGACGAGTCGACGGATGGAACGGTGAGCACGGCAGACGCAGCGGCGAACCGTTCGTCGGCGTCGGTGGCAACCACGATGGGGGTTGCCTTGTGTGCCTTGTAGATGGCAACTTCCTTGGCCACGTCGTCGGCTGTACCGCCCACCAGACCCGCGGCACACACCAGGATCAGCGGCTCGCTGGAGAGGTCGATGTGTTTCTTGTCCTCGGTGATGTCACAGGCGATGGACTTGTAGCAGAGCTCGCTGAGCTTGATCCGCACCTCTTCGGCGGCGACTGCATTCGGGCCGCTGCCGACGATGGCCCAGTAGCGCTTCGACGGCGCAAAGCGCTGCGCCGCTTCCGCAATGGCCGGGCGGGTGGCGATGACTTCCACCATCGCGTCGGGCAACGCGCGCAGCGACGACAGCAGTTCGTGACGGCGTTGCGGTGTACCGCGACCGGCCGCCTCCGCAATCGCACACGCCAGCAGAACCCCGGCGGCCACCTGCGCGTAGAACGCCTTGGTGCTGGCGACGCTCATCTCCACGTCACGGCCATCACTGGTGTACATGACCCCGCCGGCCTTGTCGGTGAGGTCGCTGTTGCGACGGTTGACAATTGCCAGCACGGAGGCGCCACGCCCGCGTGCAAGGTCGACGGTGCGGTTGGTGTCGGTGGTGGTGCCACTCTGACTGACCGCGATGATCAGCGTGTCGGACATGTCGAGGCGGAGGTGAAAGCCCGACAACTCCGTCGCCGTGATCGGGTCGACGTCGAGCGTGCCGTCGACCAGCGTGTCGAGGACCGCCGCCATGCTGCGACCGGCAACTGCGGCCGTGCCTTGGCCGATGACGCGGACCTTGGTGATCTCACCGTTGGCAAGGCGAGCAGCGATGGCTGCCGGCAACGCTCGCTCGCCGACCTCGGCACGCAGACCGTGAGGTGTCTCGACGATCTTGCCGCGCAGGGTCTTGCGGAAGCTGTTGGGCGCCTCGCCGATCTCCTTGAGCAGGAAGTGCGGGGCATCGCCACGGTCGATGTCGCGAGTGGTGACCTGCGCGGTGACGATCTCGCTGGCGTCGATGGGCAGCTCGCTGCCGTCGTAGGCCATCCGACGCACCCCGGCGAGGGTGCCCGCCAGCGCTCCGTCGAGCACGAAGACCTGGCCACGACTACCGGTCGGTGAGGCGGTCTCGCCATCGACGCGCAGGAACTGCATGGTCTCTTCGACCACGCCGTACGGTTCGCTGGCAACGATGAACATGTCGTCGCCGAAACCGACGTACAACGCCTGGCCGCTACCGCGCAGCGCAAGGTACGACTGATCGGGCGAGTCAGCAGCGGCAGCGGCGATCGCGACGCTTCCTTCGAACTCGGCGACGGTACGGCGAAATGCCTCGCCCAGGTCACGCGATGACGCAGCGTGGATCGCCATCACCGCTGGAATGACCTTGGCGTCAGTGGTGATCGGCCCGGCGATACGCAGTGCGTGGTTGATCTTGACGTCGGCGTGGTTGTCGACATCGCCGTTGAGTACGGCGACGGTGTAGGGCATCGGCGGGTCACCGGCCTGCTCAGCGCCGCTCAGCTCGGCCTGCTCACCATTGACGGGGTGGCAGTTCGGCTCGCTGATGATGCCAACGCTCGCCCACCGCGTGTGACCCAGTACTGACACGCGAGCATCCGGTTGAGTGAGCGCCAGGCGCAGCAGCCCATCAGCGTGAATGGCAGCGCGCAGCGCCTTCACATTGTCACCCAGTTCGCCGATCTCGGCGGCAGCTTTGTACACGAACGCCAGCCGGTCACCGGCGATTCGAACCGACCCAGACTGGAAGAGCGGATCGATGCCACGTTGTACGACAGCGGCAGCGACCGAGTGATCTGCCAGGTCGAGGCCGTGATTCCACACCAGGACGTGGATACCGGCGCTGTCGCGGCCGCGCACCTCCATCCGGTCGATCGCCGACAGCGCCTGCTGAATCGACAGGTAGCCGGCCACCGCCGCGGGGCCGGCGTCGCGGCCGGTGAAGTCTGCGACGGCACGAGCCGTGCGCAGCCGATCCTTGCGGACCGCCCACACCGCGTCGCGCGCAGCCAGGAGCTCGGCGTTGACGAGTTCGATCTCGTCCACCGACAGGGTGTGGCCCTCGTCCAGATCGCGCTCGCGATCGGCGATGCGACCATCGAGCTGGTCGAGCCGAGCCCCGATACCCGCGATCAATTCGCTGTGGCCGGCCAACGCCAACATGCCCGGCACACCGTGCAGTGCGCGATCAAGTTCTGACACCAACTCGGCGGCATCGGCGAGTGTGGCGGCGGCCACCGCTCGATCGAGCGCAGCGATGATCTCATCAGCCGTTGGGGTAGGCCGACTGCTGGGCCGGGAAACGATCGCGACGATGCCACACATGACGATCAGGTTACCGAACCCGTCGACCGACGGCCGGTCAGTCCATCGGGCTTACTGTGTCACACCCTCTTGCAATGATGAGTACATGAGTTCGTTGGCGGTTTCGAACGATGAGGTGGCAGCAATGTCGCCGGCGCAGGCCGAAGAGTACCTCCGCGCTCTCGATCGCGAACGCAGGATCCTCGACGCTCGCATTGCCACCTTCGTGCATCAGGTTGGTCAGACCGGCCTGTATTTGCAGGACACCCACCGCACCCCGAAGGCGTGGGGCACAGCTGCCGCCAACTGGTCGAGTGCGGAGGCCGCCAGATTCGTCAGGGTCGGCACCATGCTCGCCACCTTCGAGAGCGCAGCCGACATGGCCGCTCGCGGTGATTTCGGTGTTGCGCAGATGACTGCGCTCGCACAGTTGGTCGCGAACCCGAGGGTCAAAGAACACCTGGCTGATGGTGAGGAACTGTTGGTAGGTCAGGCCGCCGAGTTGGACTACGACGACTACGTGTCGCTGCTCGCCAACTGGGAACAGGTGGCTGACGAAGACGGCGCCCACCGCGACAGCGACCGAACTCACCGCAACCGCAAAGCCTCCGGATCGATCGTCGATGACAAGTTCTTCCTCGACGCCGTCTGCGGCCTCGCCCAAGGGCTGCAGATGAAGGAGATCTTGGAAGCCTTCGCGAAGTCCGAGTGGATGGCCGACTGGGAGACTGGCGTGGCCGTCCACGGTGACGCGATGGCGGCGCATCTGATGGAACGCACCGACCCGCAACGCCGTATGGATGCGTTGCTCGCCATCTTCTTGAAGGCCGCCGGGGCTGACGCTGAGGGCACAGGGTCTGGGTTCACGATCAACCTGATGGTCGGGCTGCCGGCGTTCGAGCATCACCTCGCCAAAGCGATGGGCACCCGACCGGCCCCGCTCGATCCGAACGATCCCTTCAGTCGCTGCGAAACCAACGACGGCACACCGATCGATCCGTACGACATGCTCGCCGCCGCCACCATCGGCCACGTCCGTCGGGTAGTCCTCGACTCATCCGGTGTTGTCGTCAACATGGGCCGCAAGCACCGAGTCTTCAAAGGACCCCTGCGCGACGCGGTGATGATGCACTCCAAGTGGTGTATCTGCCCCGGCTGTCGAGTGCCCGCAGCCCAATGCGAAGCCGACCACGTGCTGCCGTGGGCCAACGCTGGCCCCACCAACAGCCGTAATGGTGGCCCGAAATGCGGACACCACAACCGATGGGCAGCCACCGGCTACACCACCCGGCGAGACCACAACGGCCACTGGCACTACTACCGCCCCGACGGCACCGAAATCGGCTGGCGCAGGGAACGCTCACGAGCAACCGCCATGGTCTTCCCCATGCCCGCCGCCAGCTGACGCGCCGGCGCGCGTCGACTGGAGGTGGGTCGATATTCGTGGCTGAACGGCGCTGCGAATCGGACAGGCTGGCCACATGATCGTTCGTCGAGAGTCTCCAGAAGATGTGGCAGCGGCACGGGCGGTGCAGGTCGCGGCGTTTCGCAAGCCTGGCGTGAGTGATGAGCCGGTGGAGGCTCCGTTGCTGGATGCCTTGCGGGCATGCGACGGGTGGCTGCCCGCGCTCTCCATCGTCGCTGAGATCGATGGCGCCGTCGTCGGACATGCGGTGACGACACGCGGCTTCGTCGGCGACGTTCCGGTGGTCGCCCTCGGCCCGATCGGCGTGTCGCCTTCGCTGCAGCACAAGGGGATCGGGCTGGCGCTGGTGCATGCGACGATCGGCGCGGCCGAGGCGCTCGACGAGCCACTCATCGCGCTGCTGGGGTCGCCCGACTACTACTCCCGATTCGGGTTCGTTGTGTCCTCGACGTTCGACATCGCACCTCCGGACCCGACGTGGGGTCAGCACTTCCAGGTCCGCACCCTGTCGGCATACCGAGCCGACATCACGGGCCAGTTTCGCTACGCGGCACCATTCGACGACCTCTGAGCCGCTCAGCCCCAGCGGGACTTGACTTCTGCGGCCAGCTCGTCGGCTACCGACCGGGCGAGCGCTTCGGTTGCGGCTTCGACCATGACTCGGATCAGGGGTTCGGTGCCGCTGGCTCTCACGAGGATGCGGCCATCGCCGTGCAGTGACGCTTCTGCTGCTGCGATCTCCCCTGCCATCTCCTGGGCGGCGTTGGGATGACGCTGAGCAACCTTCACGTTGACCAGGACCTGCGGGTAGCTGATCATCACGTCGCCAGCCAACGTGGCCAGCGAGTGGCCGCCGTCGTGCACGAACTGCGCCAGGCGGAGACCGGCGAGCAGGCCGTCGCCGGTGGTGGCCAGGTCGCGGTAGATGATGTGACCGCTCTGCTCGCCTCCCACGCTGTGGCCGTGGGCATCCAGTGCCTCCAGCACGTAACGGTCTCCGACGGCGGTGGTCAGCACGTTCACACCTGCTGCGGCCATCGCCTTGTGGAAGCCGAGGTTGCTCATCACCGTCACCACCACGGTGTCGGCATGGAGGCGGCCCTCGTCGCGCAGCTGCAGCGCCGCCAGCGCGATCAGCCGGTCGCCGTCCACCGGGTTGCCGAGCTCGTCGATGGCGATCACGCGATCACCGTCGCCATCGAACGCGAGGCCCATCGATGCACCCTCCGCCACCACCGCCGCGGCCAACGACTGAACGTGCGTTGCCCCGCAGTGATCGTTGATGTTGCGTCCGTTGGGTGAATCGTGGATGACCAGCACGTCGGCACCGAGTGCCCGGAACACAGCCGGGGCGGCGACCGACATCGCGCCGTTGGCGCAATCCAACACCAGCCGCAGACCGGCCAGCGACGAACCCAACGACACCACGTGCGACGAGTACTCCGCGAGCGAGTCCGAGTGCGACGGCACGGCCCCGTGCAGCTCGAGCGAGTCCACGCCGAGCAGCGCCTCGATCGCACGCTCCACACCATCGGACAACTTCAGCCCACCGGGCGCGAAGAACTTGACACCATTGTCCTGCCACGGATTGTGCGAGGCCGTGATCATCGCCGCCGGCACGCCACGCTGCGCGGACAGCCACGCCAGCGCAGGTGTCGGCACCACGCCAACCGAGACCGGGAGCGCTCCTGCCGCTGCCAACCCGGCCGCAACCGCGGCCTCGAGCACCGGACCCGACTGGCGGGTATCGCGCCCGATCAACCATGGACCGCCACCCAACACCTGCGCAGCCGCTCGAGCCAAGGCCGCCACGTAGCCGGGCGTGAGGACGGTCAGCGCCTCGGCCCGAACCCCATCAGTTCCGAACTCGAGACTCATCGCGCACCGTTCATGGTCGGGAGATCGTACCGAACCCAAAACGCACAAACGCCCCCGGCCGAAGCCGAGGGCGTGGGTGCAAGCTGCTGAAACTCAGCGCTTGGTGTACTGCTTGGCCTTACGGGCCTTGACGAGACCGTACTTCTTGCTCTCCTTGCGACGTGGGTCGCGAGTGAGCAGGCCGGCCTTCTTCAGTGCCGGGCGGGCCTCGGGGTCGAGCTCGACGAGCGCACGGGCAATTGCCATGCGCAGGGCGCCGGACTGGCCGCTGATGCCGCCGCCGTGCATGGTGGCGTCGATGTCGTACGTCTCTTCGACGTCCATGACCCGCAGGGCCTCGGTGACGACCATCCGCTGCATGGCAGTGGTGAAGTACTCGGCGAATGCCTTGCCATTGATGGTGTGGACGCCGGTGCCGGGACGCAAGCGAGCGCGTGCAACAGCTTCCTTACGGCGACCTGTGGTTTGGGTGAGCGGCTTGGTGGCCATGTGTGTCGGTACCTTCCGGCGCTTCAGCGGGCCTTGGCCGCGGGGAGTTCGAGTGCAACAGGGTTCTGTGCGGAGTGCGGGTGCGTGGGGCCGGCGTAGACCTTCAGCTTCTTGATCTGCTCGCGACCCAGGGGGCCATGGGGCAGCATGCCACGGACGCTCTTGCGAACGGCCTCAGCAGCGTCGCGCTCCATGAGGTGCTGGTACGTCTCGCTCTTGATACCGCCGGGGTAACCCGAGTGGCGGTACACGCCCTTCTTGGCGGCCTTGCCGTTGGTGAGCACCACCTTCGACGCATTGACGATGACGACATGGTCGCCAGTGTCGATGTGGGGAGCAAACGTCGGCTTGTGCTTGCCACGCAGCAACCGAGCAGTCTCGGTGCACATACGGCCGAGCACGAGATCCTCGGCGTCGATCACATGCCATGCACGCGTGATCTCGCTGGCCTTCGGGCTGTAGGTAGTCATCACTTCGTCCTTCACACGACTTCACCACTGACGCCATCTCGGCTGCCAGGGAACCGTGAAATGATACGGGCATCGCGGCCAAAGCGGCAAGCGCCAGCGCGAATGGCCGCGATTTCACGACGGCGGCGACGGCGGTGGCTCCACTGGATAGCCGACCTCCCACAGCACGAGACCGTGAGATGGTGCGACGCGACCCGCGAACTGTCGATCGCGCCCCTCGAGGATGCCCCGCATCTCACCTGCGTGGAGCTTGCCCATACCCACCTCCACCAGCGTGCCCACGATCGAGCGGACCATCTGGTGGCAGAACGCGTTGGCCGCGATCTCGAACCGCAGCAGCCCGGGGACATCGCCCTGCACGGCTTTCCAGCCGGCCGAGAAGATGTTTCGGCGCAATGAACGTTCGTGTTCCCCCAACTCCAGCTTCGGCCGACGACAGAAGGTGGAGAAGTCGTGCTCTCCGATCAGCGGGTCGCAGGCCAGGTTCATCGCCCACAGTTGCAACGGTTGCATCACATGCCATGCCGTGCGAACGGCAAACGGGTTCAGCGCTGTCGAGTTCACCACGTGGTAGCGGTACAACCGCGACGTGGCGCTGTAGCGGGCATGGAAGTCCGGGTCGTGCGTCCATCGAACGTCGCGTATGGCGATGTGCGGACGGCACATGCTGTTGACGCGCCGCTGCAACTTGCCCAGATCGAATTCCTCGGGAATGTCGCAGCTGACGACCTGACCCCAGCCGTGCACGCCGGCATCGGTGCGGCCGGCCCCGACCAGGTTGGCCGGGCCGCGCACCACCAGTTCCACCGCCCGGCGCAGCTCGCCCAGGACGGTGCGTTCGCCGGGCTGCTCAGCGAAACCCGAGAGCTCGGTGCCGTCGTAGGCCACCGTGAATCGAGCCCGTCGCGTCACGGGTCACCGACCGTCCATGGCAGCGGAGCCAACGTCTCGGGCTGTGGGCCGGCCGCCGTGGCCAACAGGGCCGCCGCCAATTGATCCCACGCGGTCGCGTACTCGGTGGCCGCAGGACCATTGAGTAACAGCACGAACTCGATCTCATCGGGTGCCGTCACGAAGTAGCCGCTCAGCGACTTGACCTCGTTCGGGTTGTGCAGTGTGCCGGTCTTGCCCTGCAACACACCGACCAACCCGTCCTGTTCGAACGAATCTGCCAACGTCGAGCCATCCTGGCCGGCGATGGCCAGTGCTGCTCCCACGCCATCGGCGGCGCTCCCCCGCCGCAGCACACCGGCAAGTGCCGTACACGTCAGCCGGTTGTCGTGGCTGAGCCCGGAGCCATCGGTGAACACGAGCCCTGCGGTCGCAACACCCCAGGTGTTCAGCCGATCGAGCATGGCCTGTAGGCCCGCCTCTCGCGTGCCGCTCTGGGAGACGGCGACGCCGATCTCCTTCACCATCATCTCGGCGGTGAGGTTGTCGCTCGTGGCCAGCAGCTCATTGAGGAGCTCGGTGAGCGGCGCCGATTGCACGCTGGCCAGCACGCCGAGCCCGGTAGGCGCCGTGCCCGTGGCAGATCCACCTACCGCAATGCCTCGCGTGGTGAGCAGACCGGCAAAGGTCTGCGCCGCCTTCGCCGCCGGCTGGTCGCTCTGCGAATCGTTGGTGGAGCGCGAGTCGTTGATCACCAGCGCCCCGACCGCACCGCCATCGAACGACACCCTGACATCGTTGGCCCACCCCGGCGGATAGCGCTCGGCGTCGTAGCGACTGTCGTCGCCCAGTACCTGCCCGGTGATCTGGGTGACTCCGGCGGTCGCCATCGCGTCGGCCAACGCCTCGACACTGGTGGCATGGGTCGGTGGCCGCTTGCGACTGCCGCTGGGCTGCGTATACCACTGCTCGCTGAGCACAGGGTCGCCACCGCCGAGGAGATACACGTCGCCCTCGACGACTCCGTTCACGGGGGCTGCACCCACGACGCTGGTGGTGAAGACGTGGTCCGGGCCGAGCACGTCCAGTGCTACCGCGGCCACCACGATCTTCAAGTTGCTCGCCGGAATCACGGCAACGTCGCTGTTGCGCGCCACCAACTCACGATCATCGAGCCCGAGCGAGAGGCATGAGGAACCGTCGACGGACGTGGCCAACGGCGCGGCAGCGGCGATCAGAAGGTCTGCACGTCGGTCCTGAGCAAGGACGATCGGCGACCGACGCACCGAGAGCAGCGGCGTCGCCAGCGCTGCGGGTTGCGCTGCCGGCACGGTCACCGGCGGGGCCGCAACCGGCGCCGGCGTGGCCCGGTCGTGGGCGTACAGCGTCAACGCCCCGAGTGCTACCGCCCCGAGCAGCGCCCCGATCGTCATCGCCAGCACAGGTTGGGGCGATCGGCTGGCCATGGGTCTAGAGGTTAGAGGGCGACGCCACGGACCCAGACGTCACCCGGTCGGCGGCAGCCGTGCCCGTCAAGGTTGGTCGCGGTGTCGTGTCGTGTGGTCGAGGTACGACAACAGCGCCAACACCAGGTACCCGACGACCAGCGCCGGGCCGACGTACTGCACACCCGGATGAGCCGGCTCGTCGGGCACCAGCGGAATGAGCACGCCGGCCAGGACGGCGGCGATGAGAAAGAACACGGCACGACGATCCATCAGTTGAACACCTCCACGATCAGGTACATCACTATCGCAACCGCTGCCGAGCCGGGAATGGTGAGCACCCAGGCCCACACCACCCGGCGAGCGATGTTCCACCGCACCGCTGAGATTCGGTTGGCCGAGCCGACACCGACGATCGCCCCGGTGATGGTGTGTGTGGTGCTGACCGGGATGCCGTTGTAAGACGCGAAGAAGAGCGTGGCCGCCGCCGCCGACTCGGCGCACACGCCACCCATCGGTTCCAGCCGCGTGAGCTTGCTGCCCATCGTCTTGACGATCTTCCAACCACCCATCATCGTGCCCAGCGCGATCGCCCCGTGGCACGACAGCACGATCCACAACGGCAGGCCATCGGGGTGGTCGAGCACGCTCGCATCCAACTTGTGAGCACCAATCAGCAGCGCCGCGATGATACCCATCGTCTTTTGCGCATCATTCGCGCCGTGGCCCAGGCTGAACGCTGCCGCCGACACCAACTGCAGCCCGCGGAACGTGCGATTGACCGCGTGCTTGTTGCGAATGCGGTGCACGACCCACATCACGATCACGATCAACGAGAACGCCAACACCAGACCCACCAACGGTGAGTAGATGATGAAGACGCCGGTCTTGCGCAGCGTGATCATCGTGCTCTTGGTGAAGACGTCGGGGCCGACCTTCGCGAAACCTGCGCCGACCATGCCACCGATGAGTGCATGCGACGACGACGACGGCAGACCCAGCCATGCCGTCAGGACGTTCCAGAAGATGGCCCCCATCAAACCGGCGAACACGAGGCCGATGGAAATGAACTCGGGTGAGACGATCTTCGCAATCGCGTTGGCCACCTCGAGCGGCAGGAAGAAGAACGCAGCGAAATTGAAGAACGCAGCCCACAGCACGGCTTGCCACGGCTTCAGAACCCGCGTTGCGACCACCGTCGCGATGGAGTTGGCAGCATCGTGAAAGCCGTTGACGAAGTCAAAGATCAGTGCGATGCCGACAACGGCGATCACCATCAGGTTGGCCATGTCAGGCGTGCTTCACCGCGATTGACTGCACTTCATCACTGGCGTCCTCGACCGCGTCGATGGCACTCTCGATGGCCTCCACGACGTCCTTCCACCGCAAGATGTCGAGGGCATCGTGACGACCACTGAACAGTTCGGCCATCACTGTGCGGTAGATGCCGTCCGCCTCGCTCTCCAGGCGTTCGATCTCGTCGATGATGGGAGTCAGGTTGCGCAGCGTACGCAAACCGTGCACCAGGGCCACATTGCGAGCGGTGATCTCACACAACACCCGCAACAGTTCCTCGATACCCGGCAACGCAGTTGCAATGTGGTGTTGGAGTGCCGAATCGGCGGCAGCCCGCATCTCGTCGACCACGTCATCGAGCGCGTTCGCCAGCGCCTGAATGTCCTCTCGATCGAACGGCGTGACGATGGCGTGTTCCAACTGCGCACGGATCTCGCGCAGTACACCGTCGGCCCGCTTCTCGGCGGCGACGACTGCACCGCTCGCGTCGGCAGACACCGGCAGCGAACTTATGGCCTCGGACAGAGCCAGGGCAGTGTCGGCGGCGATCTGGGCCATCTGCTCGAACAGCGGGTAGAAGCTCTCATCGCGGGGGATTAGTCGAAAACGCATCTGTCCTCATCGGTGTTTCGGGAACCGCTCGGCACTCTAGGCGCGAGCGAACTCTGCGTGAAAGTGAGCTGAGTGAAAGATGAACGGCGGGTACGCAGACGCCAACGCGGCGCTGGTCAGGCAGGTTTCACGATGAGAATCCGCATCAGCGCGGCCTGCGTCGCGGGTGAGTCGTACTCCGCGAAACGCGCACCGAACTCGGCGCGAGCGGCGTTGCATTGCTGCTCCATCCGGCCGGCCAACACACCAGCGGCAGCCACTGTCGCCCCGGGCCACTCCAGTGCATCGTGGTGCAGCACGAGCGCAACCGTCTGCGCGGCGTGCACCTCTGCGTCTTGGTGGGCCCCCAAGTTGTCCTGCAGGGACTTCAGGCGCCGCACGAAGTCTCTCGTCGCCTTTCGCGGCAAGAGTGCGCTGAAACACTCGAGCAGGTAGCGCAGACGTTTTGCGTCTCGGCGCAAGTCATGCAGCTGGGTGGCCGGCGATGCATCGGTGATCTGGCGGCCGTTCTCCAGCAGCGTTCGGTGGGCGCGCTCGATGCGCTCGACAATGAACTCGGCGAGACCTCGAACACCGTCCGAGCTGCGGCGACCAGATCGGCTTGAAACCGGCTCGTGCAGCCATCTGCCCCAGTCGCGCACGAACTCCGTGGTGTCGGGTAGCTGCATCGCGGTCGCCAGTTCTCCGTAGGCAACATGACGGCGAACCTCCAGGAGTGCCTTGACGGGGTCGAGCGCCGTGACCGTTTCTTCGTCGAGCATCGATGTGTAGCTGGGCCACTCAGCGAGGTAGACGTCGAGGTCTCGCGCTGGTCCGGTGCAGGCGCCCAGTATTCCCAGGCCGTGATCGGCCCAGGAGAACACTCCACGAGGCACTACCGATCTGCCCTCGACGAGCACCGAGCGACTGCGCCGGATGGCGACGCGAAGACCGTGCACGAATGCCGGGTCGCGACCGTCAGCGGCACCCTGCCAAAATGCCCCGATCTCGATCGTCAACTGAGCCAGAACGGATCGCAATCCATCGAATGCCGTGGTCTCGTCGTCGAATGCGTCAGCCGGCGACCGCAACACTCCTCGAAGGTCGATACCAGCTGCCCGCACGGCCATCGCCAGCACATCGTCGCTGGCGGCGACAAAGCCGGCCTCGACACACAACGCCTCCGCTCGCCGGCGGAACATCCCCTGGCCCGCTACCCGATGTACCGTCGCCGCCGACAGCAACGACTTTCGGCGCCCCGCCAGATGCACCCGGTCATCGACCGTCAAGAGCGCCTTCAGCTCGCCAGCGTGGTCCCGCTGCGTCGGCAGCGTTCGTGTTGCCACGATCGTGGTCTGCGCCAGCAGCACACGCTCGCCGGTCACGGCCTGGATGGCCTCGCACAGCTCCCCGCTGTGCAGTTCGCTCGCCCGCAGCGGAAGCCGGTCCGTGGTGGCGCTGCTGTGCGCAGCGCCAACCTTCGACAGCTCCAACGTCATCGTCGACGTGCTCCCCGTGCCGGTTGCGACCAGCCGCATGCCCTTTCGATGCAGTCGGCCGTCAATGGTGTCGAGGACGGTGAACGTCACACGCGTCGACGAACCGGCACTGAACCCGGCCTCGCGCAATATCGACAGCAACTCGGCCGCGTCGCCGGCGTGGGACACGAACACCGAAGGAGCACTGCGCATACTCCACTGACCGTATCCGCGGAATGCGTGCCAAAACGACAAATGGACGCCGCCCGGAGGCGACGCCCATCTACGTAGATCGGTGATCAGACGAGTTCGATACGAGCCATCTGAGCGTTGTCGCCGTGGCGCGGGCCCAGCTTGAGGATGCGCAGGTAACCACCGTTGCGCTCCGTGTAGCGGGTGGCGACATCGTTGACCAGCTTGTGGGTCATTTCCTTGTCGCCCAGGTAACCCTGGATCTGGCGGATGCGGTGAACCCGCATCGGGCCTTCGTCCTGAGCCTTCTTGGCCTTGGTGATCAGCTTCTCGGCGATGGGGCGCAATGCCTTGGCCTTGGCCTCGGTCGTGACGATGGCCTCGGCGGCGATCAGCGACGCGGTCAAGTTGGCCATCATCAATCGTTGGTGTTGCGAGCTGCCGCCGAAGTTGCGGGCTCTGCGTGGTGTTGCGGGCATGGGGTTCTCCTCTTACGGCTTCGTGTGCTCAGCCGCGCAGCGTCAAGCCGCGCTCGTCGAGCTTCTGCTTCACTTCGTCAAGGCTCTTCTGCCCGAAGTTGGTGATGTTCAGCAGGTCGTCTTCGTTCTTCGTGAGCAGTTCGCCCACCGTGTTGATCTGGGCGCGCTTGAGGCAGTTACGCGGGCGCTCCGACAGGTCGAGGTCTTCGATCGGAAGATCGAGGTCCGGGGAGGTGCTGGCCGTGCTGGCCACTTCGCCCAGTTCCAGGCCCTGCGGCTCGTCACTGAGATTGGCGATCAGGTCGACCAACGAACGCAGCGTCGCGCCAGCGGAGGCCAGTGCCTCGCGAGGCGAGATGCTGGCGTCGGTCTCGATGTCGATGACCAGGCGCTCGTAGTTCGTGCTCTGTTCCACGCGAGTGGGCTCGATCTCGAACATGACCCGGCGTACCGGCGAGAAGATGGCATCGATCGGCACGACGCCGATGGTGCGGGTCTGCGAATCGCGGTCGCTCGACAGGTAACCGCGACCGAGACCGACGGTGAGGTCGACAGCAAGACGAGCCTTACTGTTGAGCGTGGCGATGACCAGCTCAGGATTGAGGATCTCGATGTCGCTCGGGCACTTGATGTCGCCGGCAGTGATGACACCAGGCCCACGCGCATCGAGACGCAGCGTGACTTCCTCATCGGACGTCGAGGTGACCACGATGTCCTTGATGTTCAAGATGATGTCGGTGACGTCCTCGCTCACACCGGCGATGGTGTCGAACTCGTGCAACGAGTCATCGAAACGAACCGCGATGATGGCTGCACCAGGAATGCTGGACAACAGGCAACGGCGCAGTGAGTTGCCGATGGTGTGACCGAAGCCGGGTTCGAGTGGTCCGACGGCGAAACGCTGCCGTGCGGGGTGGTCGTCGCCGATTGCTTCGACGGTGGGGCGCTGAATGACGAGCATGATTGCCTCTGGTGCGGGGAAGGTGGCCGGAATTACTTGGAGTAGAGCTCGACGATGAGCGACTCGCGGACGGGAACATCGATGTGCTCACGCTGGGGGAGTTCGCGAACGGTGACCTGCTTGCCACCGTCACCAACTTCGAGCCAGCCCACCACGTTGCGGTCGAGCACGTCGAGGTTGTGCTGCACGACGATCATCGCCTGCGACTTGGGAGAAAGAGTGATGACATCACCCTTCTTCACGCGATAGCTGCGGATGTCGAGGCGCTTGCCGTTGACCTGGATCAGGCCGTGGCTGACGAACTGGCCGGCCTGCGGGCGAGTGCTCGCCCAGCCAGCGCGGTACACGATGTTGTCGAGGCGCTGCTCGAGCAGGCGCAACAGGTTTTCACCCGTCGGGCCGGCAAGGCGTACAGCCTCTTCATAGGTGTTGCGGAACTGACGCTCGAGCACGCAGTAGATGTACTTCGCCTTCTGCTTCTCCTGCAGCTGGGCCAAGTACTCGCTGGGGTTGCCGCGACGACGGGTACGACCGTGCGCACCCGGGGGGAACGGACGACGCTCGAGAGCCTTGCGACCCTTTTCGTTTTCGTAGATGTTGATGCCCAGACGGCGCGAGATGCGCACCTTGGGGCCGGTGTAACGAGCCATGTGATCAGGTCCTGCGGCGCTTCGGCTGACGGCAGCCGTTGTGGGGTACGGGGGTGACGTCCTTGATCGAGGTGACCTC
>Ga0073904_10000337_pt1 | contig 32957 bp, 24 predicted proteins | sample KloWWTrecipitate_FD_66668 | JGI IMG/M metagenome (GOLD analysis project Ga0073904, IMG submission 66668) | Active sludge microbial communities from Klosterneuburg, Austria, studying microevolution and ecology of nitrifiers - Klosterneuburg... | ecosystem: Engineered > WWTP > Aerobic digester >... | reverse complement strand
CGAACTCGAGGACCTCCTGGACGATGGCATTGGCCATCTTGGCCTCGTTGATGATGTCGGCCACCAGCGCCTGGGCGTCAGGGTTGTCGGGCGTCTTGCGTCGGACCAGCCCGGCCAGCACCTCGATCCCGGCCAGCGGGTTCTTGATCTCGTGGGCCATCACCGCGGCCATTTCGCCGACGGCGGCTAACCGATCCCGCAGCCGTTCACGCTCCTCCATCTGCTCGACGTAGGTGAGGTCCTTGAAGAACATCGCCGCGCCAATGACCGCGCCGGCCTCGGTCCGCACCAGCGACAGGCTGTAGCCGACCACCGTGTCGGTCGACTTCATCCGGATCTCGGCGCGGCTCGGCAGCGTCGGCCGATCGAACACGCCGCTCAGCACGCGCAGGATGTCAGGATGCTCGCCGAGGACATGCTCGAAGCGCTGCCCGGAAAAGCCGGTTGCCGGCAGGCGGAACAGGCGCAGCGCTTCGTCGTTGAGCAGCACGATGCGCCCGCCGCAGTCGATGGCGAGCACCCCGCTGCGCATGTTCGACACGAGGCAGCGGAAGAAATCGGCCGATACGGGGGCCGACGATGGAAGTGGATTGACCGTAGACATGCCTCGTCTGACACCGTGAGGGCAAACCCCATGCCCTCGTCTGGACACACTCCGAACGCTCTAAGTGCTTGGGATTACAGATTTCGGATTATGTTCCGGGCGGGGAGCGATCACGAAATCGTCAGCGTCTAACGATTTTGGTCCAGTTCGGCGGTCAGCATCTCCCACTGGCCTAGCAACTCGCCCACCTTCCACATCATCGACTGGTGCTCGTCGATGACGGGCCTGGCGGCCTCGGGAGTGGAGTAGACGGCCGGGTCCGCCAGCTTTGCTTCGAGCGTCTTGACGGCCTGTTCGGCCTCGGCGATGCGGGTTTCGAGCTCGGCGATTCGATCGTGGAGCAGCTTGCGTGCCTTGTCGCGCTTGCGCTGCTCGGCCTCGTCTCGCTTGCGTGCCGCATGGTCGCGAGCAGGCGCCGGGGCGGCGGCCGGCGCGGCCGCGGGCGTCCGAGGGCGCGGGCCGGGCGGGACCGCGGCGGGGGCCTCGGCCTCCTGCTTCTGCCGCCACAGGAACGCCTCGTATCCGCCCGGGTACAGGACGGCCTCTCCGCGCCCGACGTCGATGACCTTGGTCGCGAGCCGGTCCACGAAGTAGCGATCGTGCGAGACGAAGATGAGCGTGCCGCCGTAGTCGGCCAGCGCATCGAGCAGCACTTCCTTGGAATCGATATCCAGGTGGTTGGTCGGCTCGTCGAGCAGGAGGGTGTTCGAGGGACGCAGCAGCATGCGCGCGACGGCCAACCGCGTGCGCTCGCCTCCAGACAACACCACGGCCTTCTTGTAGACGTCGTCGCCCGAGAACAGGAAGCCGCCGAGGATGTTGCGGATGGCGGGAACCATGGTGTTGGGCGATCCGGCGGCCAGCGTTTCGTACACCGTGAGCGACGGATCCAGGCGGGTGGCCTCGTCCTGGGCGAAGTACTGCATCACCACCTGATGGCCCTCAGTGCGCTCGCCGCGGTCGGGAGCCTCGGCGCCCGACAGGAGCCGCATCAGGGTCGACTTGCCCGCGCCGTTTGGTCCCACCAGCGCAATGCGATCGCCGCGCTCGACGTGCAGGTCGACCGACTGCAGGACCACCTTGCTGCCGTAGGCCTTGTGTGCGCCCCGCAACTCGAGCACCGTGCGTCCGCTCCGCGCGGCCGCCGGGAACTGGAAGTGGATGCGCTTGCGCTCCGGCGGAACGTCGAGGCGCTCGGTCTTCTCGAGCATCTTGATGCGGCTCTGCACCTGGGCGGCCTTGGTCGCCTGATAGCGGAAGCGATTGATGAAGGCCTCGACGCGGGCGATTTCCTCGTCCTGACGGCGCTTCGCCTCGCGCAGGCGCTCGAGCCGGGCATCGCGCTGCTCAAGGTACTGCGAGTAGTTGCAGTGATAGTCGGTGATGGAACGGAGAAAGAGATCGGCGATCCGCGTGACGACCGCGTCGAGGAAGTACCGGTCGTGCGACACGACGATCACCGCGTGCGGGTAGTGGACCAGGAACTCCTCGAGCCAGTTTCGCGCTTCGAGATCCAGGTGGTTGGTCGGTTCGTCCAGCAGCAGCAGTTCCGGGGCACTCAGCAGCAGCTTGGCCAGGGCCAGCCGCATCTGCCAGCCGCCTGAGAGGTGCTCGGCCCGGTCGTGGAATCGGGCCGGCTCGAATCCCAGGCCGGTGAGCACCGTGCCCACCCTGAGATCCATCTGGTAGCCGTCGGCGATGCGAAAGTGGTCCTGCAAGTCCGAGTAGCGATGCAGGATGGCGTCGTGCTCGACCTCCGGTACCGCGGCGTCCGCCAGCCGCTCCTCGAGGACGTGCATCTCGCGCTTCATCTCGATCAGGGGGGCGAAGGCCTGCATCGCCTCGTCCACGATGGTGCGCCCCCGATGGGTGAGGCCGTCCTGTGGAAGGTAGCCGATGGTGAGGGCGTTGGGCCGCTGTACCGCGCCCGTGTCGGGCTGGTCCAGGCCGGCGAGCATCCTCAGGAGTGTGGTCTTGCCGGCGCCGTTCGGACCGCAGAGGCCCACGCGATCCCGGTCGCCGACCTGCCACGTGACCCCGTCGAGCAGGACACGATCGCCGAACGACTTGGTGAGGGCTTGCAGTTGGATCATTTCGCGGATGGATGGTGGATGACGCGGATGCTGGAAAATAGAGAGACCGGTGGGGCGCGGTGGAGCCGCTCACCGAGGACCGCAGGGCGGCCCTCGCGCCGGCTGAAGCCCTGGCCCGGCTCCCGAGAGAACGTTGGCCTATCCGCGAAATCCGCGGATCCTCCTCCGCGGAATCTCTACTCGCCGAGTGCCTTGGCCGCGGCGGCCAGCACCTGCGGCACGCGAAACGGCTTGGTCAGATACCCCGCAACGCCGAGGTTGACGGCTTCGATGGCACTCGACTCGGTCGAGAACCCGGTGATGATGATCACCGGCAGATCGACGTTCAGCCGTTTGGCTTCCCGGATCAGCGACAGGCCGTCCATCCCGGGCATCTTCAAATCGGCGATGAGCAGGTCGTAGTGGCCCAGGCGCAGCCGTTCGACGCCCGCGCGACCATCCGACGCCGTCTCCACGTCGTATTCCGCCAGGGCCAGTGTCTTGGACAACAGTTCGCGGATGCTCGCCTCGTCGTCCACCACGAGGATGCGGGGCCGGCCGACTCGGGTGTGGGGCTTGTCGGCAGCGCCCGCGGCCGGGCGATCGGTACGGGGACGTTGAGAATCGAGCCACGTATCGATGTCGCGCTTGCGGAACCGCCACTGGCGCCCCACCCGGACGGCGGGGATCTTGCCGGCCTTGATCAGGCGATAGACGGTCCGCAGATTGACCTGGAGGTACTCCAGGACTTCTTCCGTGGTGAGAAAGATTTCGTCGTTGGGGAAGTTTATGGCCACTAAGTATCTCTGTGTCCGCTAGTTTACCCGTTTTTTCGTTCAGGTGGGAGCCCTGTTGCACGCCCTTGCGCACACCGGGGTCGCCCGACTTTCGTGAGCGTCCCACCGTCTTACCCCTTGTAGCGAGAGAAGATACCCGGGTGCTCCCGCAGATGGCGTGGACCGACGAGGAGCTCGTTGCCAGGACGGTGGCGGGCGATGCGGACAGCTTCAACCAGCTCGTCAAGCGCTGGGAACGGCCGATTTTTGCCCTGGCGTACAGAATCATCGGCCGCCACGAGGATGCGCGCGATGTCTGTCAGGAAACCTTCCTGCGGGCGTTCCGGGCCCTGCCAGGGTTCAAGGGGCAGGCCAAGTTCTCCTCGTGGCTCTACCGCATCACCCTCAACCTGTGCCGAGACTGGATCAGACGTCAGAAGCGGACGCCCGTGGTGGCGGCGCCCGAGGGCATCGACATCATCGAGCTGGCGGCCGCGCAGGGCCCGGTGGAGTCCATCGAGGAGCTGGTGTTCCGCCGTCGGCTCAGCGAGGCGGTTGCCGACGCCATGCGGCGGCTGCCCGAGGAGCAGCGGACGGCCATCATCCTGAAGGAGTACCACGGTCTCACCTTTCAGGAGATTGCGGACCTGCAGGCCTGTCCGCTCAGCACGGTGAAGACGCGGTTGTACCAGGGCCTGAGCGTGCTTCGGCGCGATCTCGAGGCGCAGGGAAAGACCCCAAGGCCGAGGGCTGAGAGAGCATCATGATCGACACGTTCCCATGCGATGACAAGGATTGGCTCGTCGCCTTCCTCTACGACGAGCTCGACGCCGCCGCCCGGCGCCAGGTGGAGGATCATCTCCGGATCTGCGGGGCCTGTGCCACCGAGGTCGAGAGCCTGCGTGGCGTGCGGCGGGAACTGTCGGGCTGGGCCTTGCCTGACGCAGCACTCGGTTTCGAGTTGAGGCCCGCCGAGGCGGTTTCGACCCGCGCCGAGGTCGTGCGGCCGGCCCGCTGGTGGAGTCCGCCGGCCATGCCGGTCTGGGCGCGAGCCGCGGCCGCGGTGCTGGTCGCGGCCGCGGGCCTGGGTCTGGCCAACCTGCAGATCCGATACGGCGCCGAAGGCCTCGTGGTGACGACCGGATGGATGCCGGCGGCCGAGGTCGTCCGTCCTGCGGTGTCCCCGGCGGCCGCTTCCAAGGAGTGGCAGTCGGCGCTCGCCGCGCTCGAGTCGTCGCTCCGCCAGGAGATCGAGGCCGGGCGCCAGTCCGCCGCCCGGCCGACGACTGGCCCGGGCGCGCGCGAGCTGGACCTGCAGCGAATGACCCACCTGATCGAACAGAGCGAACGCCGGCAGCAGCGCGAGCTGGCCGGGCGCCTCGCGCAGTTCAATCGCGACCTCGAGGTGCAGCGGCGAACCGACCTGGTGCGGATCAACCAGGGGATGGGCCAGTTCGAAGGCCGGGCCGGGGCCGAGATCCAGCGTCAGCGTCAGATGATCGACTACATCATGCGTGTGTCGGCACCGCCGCCCCAGTAGGCCGCGGCATTCGGAGAGGGTACGGCCAGGAATGAGAGCAATGGCATCGAAGCTGGTTTGTGGTGTGGTCGCGGGATCGATCTTCTGGGTGTCGCCCCTCGTCGCTCAGGAACCGCCCGCCCCGCAGCGCCAGATGGACGCGCCGCGCCAGGTCGATCGGGTGGAGCTTCGCCATCAGATTTTCGTCATGGAGGGCGCACTCGCACGTGCGGTCGAATACGGCGCGCAGCGCCTCAATCGGGAGCTGCGGTCGGTGGCGCCGGAAATGTTCCTGCTCGCTGGCGACGCCCAGGCACGAGGCGTGTACCTCGATGGCTACGGCGTGTTCTTCGACGTGGCCGTCCCGATGTTGCGCCAGAGCATGATGTGGAGCCTACGCATGATGCTGCAGCAGGACGACACCAGCACCAAGAACGCGATTGCCGAGCTGCGGCGCTTCGTGCAGACCGAGTCGAACCCCGCCGCGCGGCAATCGCTCGAGGCCGCCATCGCCCGGCTCGAGGCTCAGGCCACGCCGCTCGTCCCCATCAGCCGGCCCGGCTTGGGCGTGGCGCCGGAGCCCGCGCCCGCCGCCGCGTCGCCGATCACGCCCGCCGGCAACGTCACGCCGCCCTCCGCTCCGCAGCCAACGCCCTCCGACACACCGTGGCTGATGGACACCAATCGCGTCTACACCGAAGCGGTACAGCGGGCGCTCATCGACGCGATGCTCGACTTCAGCGCGCCGATGGCGATTGGCACCGACGAGTGGCTCACCGTTGCCGCGCGCGACAACGAGCGGCGCGATACCCTGGCATCGCAGGATCCGTACGAGGAGGTGGTGACGGTGCTGCTTCGAATCAGGGGTGCGGACCTGCAGGAGTACCGGTCGGGGACAATCGACAAGGGCGAAGCGCGCAAGCGGGTCCGGGTCGGCGAGTTCTAGTCGCCGTCCAGTCCCGGGCGGAACCAAACCCGCCGGCCGGTGTCATACACTATCGACGCCATGACCGTTCTCCCCGCCATTCGGCGCGCCTTCGTCCTGTCGATGACGATGGCCCTGGCGACGATAGTCGTCAGCGGCTGTCGCCCGTCGGTGGATCCGGTGGCCGTTCTCGAGCCCGTAGACGTGGTGACGGGCTGGTTCGACGCCGGAATCGTCGAGGGTAAGAACAAGCTGGTGCCCAGCCTGTCCCTCAAGCTGCGCAACAAGTCGGCAAGCCCGATCCGCTCAATTCAGATCAACGCCGTCTTCCGCCGCGTGGGCGAGACGGAGATGTGGGGCGAGCATTTCGGCTGGGCGGTGGAGCGCGGCGGGCTGCCTGCCGGCGAGACCACCAAGGAACTGGTGCTGCAGTCGGCTCTCGGCTACACGGGCGATCAGCCGCGCCTCCAGATGCTGCAGAACAGCCAGTTCGTCGACGCCAAGGTCGAGGTGTTCCTCAAGCAGGGCTCGCAGGTGTGGGCCAAGCTAGCCGAATATCCGATCCAGCGCCAGTTGCTCACGCGGTAGGCCGGCCCATCTCGGCTGCCCGGTAGAGGCTTGGGCGCGCGCCCGCATATACTCGCGCGAATGGCCTTCGTCCCGACCTCGCTCGAGCGTCGTCTCGGTCCGTACGACGCCGCCGCCATCATCGTCTCCAACGTGATCGGTGGAGGCATTCTCTTCACGCCGCCGCTGGTGGCGGCCATGGTGCCAGACCCGTGGTGGTTCCTCGGCACGTGGCTGGCCGGCGGCGCGCTCGCCTTCGCCGGGTCGATGGCCTATGCGGAACTGGCGGCGCTCCGGCCGCGCGCGGGAGGCGAGTACGTCTACCTGCTGGCCGCCTACGGCCGCCTGCTGGCGTTTCTGACCGGATGGACCTCGTTTGTGGCCGGCTTTGCCGGGGCAATTGCAGCCAGCGCGGTCGTGGTTGCGTTCTATCTGGGCCGCTTCGTGCCGTGGGCGTCGAGCGACACGGCCTATCTCGTCATCCCGATTCCCTTTGTACCGCTCACGGTCTCGCCGCAGACCATCACCGCCGTGGTCTCGATCTGGCTGATGTCGCTCGTGCACCTGCGGGGCGTGGGCCCCGGCCGCCTGGTCAGCAACATCCTGGCCGCGCTGAAAGTGGCGGCGCTGCTCATCTTCATCGTGGCGGGATTCGCACTCGGGACCGGTTCGGTCGCCAACATCACGCCGTCGGCCGGGACGCTCGCGCCGACCAACTGGTTGTTCGCGCTCATTCCGGTCATGTTCACCTACTCGGGCTGGAACGCGGCGGCGTATGTCGCCGAGGAAATCCGCGAACCCGGGCGGAACGTGCCCAAGGCGCTCGCGATTGGCACCTTGGCCGTCATCGGCATCTACTTCTTCCTGAACCTGCTTTATCTGTACGTCTTCCCGGTGGATCAGCTCGCGGCCGTGCAGGGCAGCGTGCTCGACGTCATCGCCGACCGTCTGCTGGGCCAGGCGGCGGGCGACATCATGGGCGTGGTCTCGATCGTCAGCCTGCTGGCCAGCATCAGTGCGATGACCTTCGCCGGGCCGCGCGTCTACTATGCGATGGCCCGCGACGGGCTCTTCTTCGCAGCCGCTGCCGAGGTACACCCCGCCTACAAGACGCCGGCCGTGTCGATTCTGGCCCAGGCCGGGTGGGCGACCCTGCTGGTGCTGTCGGGCAGCGCGTCGACGCTCACCACCTATACCGGCTTCGCCGTGGTGCTCTTCGCGGGGCTGGCCGTGGCGGCGTTGTTCGTCCTGCGCCGCCGCGAGCCCGATGCGCCCAGACCCTTCAAAGCCCTCGGCTATCCATGGGCGCCGGGCATCTTCGCTGTGGCGAGCCTCCTGATCGTGCTCAACGCGCTCTGGACCGACCTGGTCACCCCGCTCACCAGCGGCCAGGCGCTCGGACCGTCGGCCGCCGGCTTGTTCGTCATCGCCCTGGGCTTGCCCCTGTACTGGTGGTTCTCGAGGAGGTAACGTGGCCCGGCTCGCCGAAGCAGCCGGGCCATCGTTCAGCGATTCGAGGATCGCCTGGCCTCCTTGATGGTCATCGTGCGATCCGGCTGGGTGGGCACATCCCGGTGTCCTCTACTTCGTGCGCTGGCTGTCCTCATGAGAGACTAGCAAGTCGAGCATGACTTCCACACCTTCGCGTATCCACGCGACCACGATTCTGGCCGTGCGGCGCGACCAGCGCACGGTGCTGGCCGGTGACGGTCAGGTCACGCTGGGCGCGGTCGTCGTCAAGCGGGGCGCGCGCAAGATTCGCCGCTTGTACAACGGCAAGGTCCTGGCCGGGTTCGCTGGATCGGCGGCCGATTCCTTCGCGCTCTTTGCGCGCTTCGAGGCCAAGCTGGACGAGTATCGCGGCAATCTCGAGCGCTCGGCGGTGGAACTGGCCAAGGACTGGCGCGTGGACCGGGCCCTTCGCCGGCTCGAGGCGATGCTCGTCGTCGCCGATCAACGGTCGATATATCTCCTGTCGGGGACGGGCGATCTCATCGAGCCCGATGAGGGCATCATCGGCATCGGGTCCGGCGGGGCGTTCGCCCAGGCCGCCGCGAAGGCGTTGGCGCGGGCCACCACGCTCGATGCCAGGGCCATCGCCGAGTCGTCAATGCAGGTGGCCGCCGAGCTCTGCATCTATACCAACTCCTCCTTGACCATCGAGGAGCTGTGATCTCGTTGCCTGAGCGCTCGGCCACCGCCATCGACACGTTGACGCCGAGGGAGATCGTCGCCGAACTCGACAAGTACGTCGTGGGGCAGAGCCGTGCCAAACGTGCGGTTGCCATTGCGCTGCGCAATCGCGTGCGCCGCCAGAAGCTGCCGCCCGACCTGGCCGATGACGTCGCGCCGAAGAACATCCTGATGATCGGGCCGACCGGGGTCGGCAAGACCGAGATTGCGCGGCGACTCGCTCGTCTCGCGCAGTCGCCGTTCATCAAGGTCGAGGCCTCGAAGTTCACCGAGGTGGGCTATGTCGGGCGCGACGTCGAGTCGATGGTGCGCGACCTGGTCGAGCTGGCCGTGGACATGGTCCGCGAGGAGCAGCTGCGCGAGGTCGCCGCCAAGGCCGACCAGGCGGCGGAAGAGCGTCTGCTCGATCTGCTGCTGCCGCCCCGGCCGGTGGCGCCCGACGAAACTGCGGCCTCGGCGCGCGAGGCGCAGCAGGCCACCCGCGAGCGTATGCGCGAACGGCTGCGCGCCGGGCAGCTGGACGATCGGGTGGTCGAGATCGAGGTACAGGATCGGGGCGTGCCGTCGTTCGAGATCATCCAGGGGTCGTCGGTCGAGGAGGTGGGCCTGAATCTCAAGGACATGATGCCCGGGCTCTTCCAGGGCCGCTCCAAGCGCAAGCGCGTACCCGTGTCCGAAGCCAAGGGCCGCCTGCGGGCCGACGAGGAACAGAAGCTCGTGGACATGGATGCCGTCTCGGGCATCGCGGTGCGGCGCGTCGAGAACTCGGGCATCATCTTCGTGGACGAGATCGACAAGGTGGCCGGCCGCGAGGGAGCTCAGGGACCGGATGTCAGCCGGGAGGGCGTGCAGCGAGACATCCTGCCCATCGTCGAGGGCACGACCGTGAACACCAAGCACGGCATGGTCCGAACGGACCACATCCTGTTCATCGCCGCGGGCGCATTTCACGTATCGAAGCCGTCCGACCTGATTCCCGAACTGCAGGGGCGGTTCCCCATCCGCGTCGAGCTCGAAGCGCTCGGCCAGGCCGAGTTCGTCCGGATTCTCACCGAGCCGCGCAGTGCCCTGGTCAAGCAGTACACCGCTCTGATGGCGACCGAAGGCGTCACGCTGACCTTCGATGACGAGGCGGTCGCCCTCATCGCCGAATTCGCGGCGCGCGTCAACGAGCAGACCGAGAACATCGGAGCCCGGCGGCTCCACACGATCATGGAACGGCTCCTCGACGAGATCTCGTTCGAGGGCCCGGAGCTCACTGGCCGGTCCATCACCATCGACGCGGCCTACGTGCGCCGCATGCTCGCGGACATCGTAGGCAACGACGATTTGTCCCGCTACATCTTGTGACCCTGTTCCGCCGGGGCTCCCGAGTTGTTGTCTCGCTGGCTGTCTGCGCGGCCGCCGCTTCCGGCTGCGGGAAGAAGGGACCGCCCTTGCCGCCCCTGGCGCGGATTCCCGCGGCGCCGGGCAATGCCCAGGCGGCGCGTATCGGCGATGAGGTGTACGTCTGGGTCATCGTGCCGTCGGCGAATGTGAGTGGCCAGACGCCGGCCGACGTCTCGTCCATCGATCTCTACGCGGTGACGGCCCTGCAGCCTCCGGCCGGCGCCGACCTCACGGAACAGGCCGTCAAGGTGGCCTCCTATCCCGTGCACGCGCCAGTGCCTCCCTTGCCGCCGACCCCCGAGGGAGCGCCGCCTCGGTTGCCGCCAGCGCCACCCGGATTCGTTCAAGGGGCGACGGCGGTCGTTCGTGAGGCGCTGACCGCCGACAACCGGCGGGCCGATCGGCTTCCCGCGGCCGGCGCGGCCACGGCCCGTGAGGAGACCGCACCGCCGCCGGCGGGCCCGCTGGTGCCGCCCGCGGACTTCGCCGTGCTCAAGCGGTACTACTTTCTCGTCGCGGTGAGCCCTGCCGGAAGGACGAGCGCGCCGACCCCGGTGCTGTCGGTTCCACTCGGCGACGTGAGTCGGCCCCCGACCAACCTTCGGATCGAGTACACCGAGAGCAGCATCACCCTGAAGTGGGCCCCCTCGGCGAATGCGCACGTTACCGCGGCGGCGGTCGAAGACCCGACGCTGCTGCCGGCCAGGCCCATCGTGCCTCCGCCCGCTCCAACCGGCTACCACGTGTTCACGGCGGGCCGCGACGCCGTCCCGCTCGCCGATCCGTTCTCCCTCACGCTGCCATCCGCCCTGACGCCGCAGCCGCTGGCGACCACCGAGTACACCATCCCCGGGGCGGTCCAGTTCGGCCAGGAGCGATGCTTCGTTGTCCGGGCGGCGGACATGGTCGGCGGGGTGCTCACGATCGGGGATGCGTCCGAGCCGGCGTGCGTGACGCCGGTCGATACCTTCCCACCGGCGCCGCCGACGCAACTGGCGGCCATTGCGGGCGCCGGCGTCATCAACCTGATTTGGGAGGCCAATACCGAGGCCGACCTCGCCGGGTATATCGTGTTGCGGGGGATCGCGCCGGGTGACACGCTGCAGGCGCTCACGCCGGCGCCGATTCGGGAGACCACGTATCGGGACCTGTCGGTGACGCCCGGCGTGCGGTATACCTATGCGGTCGTGGCCGTGGACAATGCCTCGCCGCAGAACGTGAGCGGCCAGTCGAATCGCGTCGAGGAGAGCAGCCGCACCCCCTGACGGCGGCGACGATGGGCGCCGGAGACGAATCGTCCCCATCTCGAGGCCTGGCTCCTTATTCTGGCGATCACTGATTCCCGACGGCTGACCTTATGGACCGTATCTACCGAGCGCGACAAGGCATGGGTGGTCGCTACGTCCTCGAACGTGAGGGCACCTTCTACTGGATGGGCGGCGACCCGTTTGGCGACTACTGGGAAGGCAGGGAGGTGCCGACCGACGAGCGTCTGACCTGGCTGGCACCTGTCCGTCCGTCAATCGTGGTGGCCATCGGCCTCAACTACAAGGACCACGCGTCCGAGATGAACAAGAAGCTGCCGGAGGAGCCGCTGGTGTTTCTCAAGCCGCCCTCGTCAGTGGCGGGACCCGATGAACCGGTCCGCCTGCCCGCATGGGCCGGGCGCATCGAGCACGAGGCGGAGATGGCTGTCGTGATCGGCCGGACGGCGTCGCGGGTGGCGGCCGCCGATGCGATGCGCTACGTGCTGGGCGTCACGTGCCTTTGTGACGTCACGGCGCGGGAGCTGCAGGTCAAGGACGTCCAGTACTCCCGCGCGAAGGGCTTCGACACCTTCGCACCCCTCGGCCCCTGCATTGCGGTGGGCCTCGATCCATCGAACCTGGCGATCGAGGGCTGGGTCAACGGCGAGCGCCGGCATCAGTCGAATACCGATCAGCTCATCTTTCCGGTGCCCGTCCTCATCGAACACGTCACGCGCTTCATGACGCTGCAGCCCGGCGACATCATCACGACGGGCACGCCCTCGGGCGTCGGCGCGCTCTCGCCAGGCGACCGGGTGATGGTCAAAGTTGAAGGGGTGGGCACGCTCAGCAACCCCTGCGTCGCGGCATGACTCCTTTCGAACGCCTGGCGGAGAAGGAGCGGCTGGCCGAGGTGGGCGGCGGCGAGCAACGCCTGGCGCGGCAGCACGAGGCCGGCAAGCTGACGGCGCGCGAGCGCATGGAACTACTGTTCGACCCCGGCACCTTCGAGGAAGTGGACAAGCTGGTCACGCACCGCTGCCGCGACTTCGGCATGGACCAGCACGTGATTCCCGGCGACGGTGTGGTCACGGGTCACGGCCGCGTCGACGGACGCGTCGTCTACGCGTTCGCTCAGGACTTCACCGTGTTCGGCGGCTCTCTCTCGGAGACCAATGCGGCGAAGATCTGCAAGGTCATGGACATGGCCGCCCGCACCGGCTCGGCCATCGTCGGCCTGAACGACTCGGGGGGCGCGCGCTTCCAGGAAGGCGTGGTATCGCTCGGCGGCTATGCCGACATCTTCCTCCGCAACACGCTCGCCTCGGGCGTCGTCCCCCAGATTTCGGCCATCATGGGCCCCTGCGCGGGCGGCGCCGTGTACTCGCCGGCCATCACGGACTTCACCATCATGGTCCGCGAGACGAGCTACATGTTCGTCACCGGCCCGGACGTGATCAAGACGGTGACACACGAGGACGTGAGCAAGGAAGCGCTGGGCGGCGCGATGACCCACAACGAGAAGAGCGGCGTCGCGCACTTCGCGGTGGGCGACGATCACGAGTGCCTTGCCCTGATCCGCGAACTGCTGTCCTTCATGCCGGGCAACAATCTCGACGACCCGCCGAGGAAGTCCTCGGACGATCCGGCCGACCGCGAGAACGAGTCGCTGGACGGGCTCGTGCCGGCCTCACCCCACCAACCCTACGACATGCTCGACCTCATCCAGACGGTGGCGGATGACGGCTTCTTCCTGGAGGTGCACCAGCATTTCGCGAAGAACATCGTCGTGGGCTTCGCCCGCCTGGGCGGACGGCCGGTTGGCATCGTGGCGAACCAGCCCGCGTTCCTGGCGGGGACGCTCGACATCGATGCCTCGGTCAAGGGCGCGCGATTCGTGCGCTTCTGCGATGCCTTCAACATACCGCTGGTGACGTTCGAGGACGTGCCGGGCTTTCTGCCCGGCACGGTGCAGGAGTACGGCGGCATCATCCGCCACGGCGCCAAGCTGCTCTACGCGTTTGCCGAGGCCACGGTGCCGAAGGTGACGGTGATCACGCGCAAGGCCTACGGCGGCGCGTACTGCGTCATGGCGAGCAAGCACATCCGGACCGACTTCAACTACGCGTGGCCGACGGCCGAGATCGCGGTGATGGGCGCCGAAGGCGCCGTCAACATCCTGTACAAGCGCGAGATCGAGAAGGCCGCCGACCCGGCGGCCATGCGGGCCCAGAAGGTGGCCGAGTTCCGCGAGAAGTTCGCCAATCCGTATGTTGCGGCCGAGAAGGGCTTCGTCGACGAAGTCATCCGGCCGCGCGCGACGAGGAGCAAGCTCATCCAGGCGCTCGCCACGCTCGACGGCAAGCGCGACCGCAACCCGCCCAAGAAGCACGGCAACATTCCGCTCTGACCGGTCGCTTCGCCTGCAGCGCGCCGATACGATTTCCCAAGGGCGTCGATTCGCGGCCGTGAGGAATCTGCCGGATTCCCGGCGTGCGAGCACGCGAATCAGCCGTGTGACAGCGCCTGGAACGCCGCTCTCGCGACCGACTCCGGATCGCCGTCGGCATCGAGCCGCGTCCACGCGATCCCGCCCCTCTCACGCGCGAGTTGTCGGAACAGGACGGCTTCGGTGGCATCCGAGGCGTCGCCGGTCCGGCGCCTCAGGCGGTCGGCGAGGTGCTCTGGCGGCGCTTCGAGCCACAGACCGGTGAAGGGGACGCCCGCGCTTCGGGCTACGTCGCCGATGGCGCGCCGCCACCGGGCATCGAGGAACGTTGCATCGACGATAACCGGCCAGCCTTCGTTGAGGACGTCGGCTGCTCGTACCAGTGCCGACCGGTACACCTCCTCGGTGACCGCCGCCGTGTAGCCGTCGGGGCCGAGGCGCTCGACAAGGGGCCGGTTCAACAGCACCTTTCTCAGGACGTCGCTGCGCACGACAACGGCGCCCGGGGCGCCGCCGAGGCGGGGGGCCAGCCGGGCCGCGAGGGTGGACTTGCCCGTGCCCGAGAGCCCGCCGATGGCAATCACGCGGCAGGGGCCAGGTGCCAGCACCTGCGCGGCCAACTCGAGATACTCGCGTGCCCGTGCGGTCAGATCGCGCCGGCGGCCGCCGTCGGTTTCCAAGCCCGCCGCCGCCAGGCTGGTCTTGGCCCGGACGGCGGCCCGGCAACCCAGGAAGAACGGCATCAACGGCAAGCCGCCGACGTCGCTCGTGCGCAGCAGGTACTGGTTGAAGAGCGCATTCGCTTCGGCCGCGAGCGATCGCGCCAGCAGGTCCATCAACAGGAACGCCGTGTCGTACCACACGTCGATACACGCGAAGTCGTCGTTGAACTCGATGGCGTCGAATAGCGTGGGCGCGCCGTCGAGCAGCACGATGTTGCGGAGATGGAGGTCGCCGTGGCACTGTCGGACGAAGCCCCCCGCCCGCCTGGCGTCGAGCCTGCGTCCATGGGCGGCGAGTGCCTGCGCGCACGCCTCGGTGACCGTCGAGACCATCGCCGCCGGAAGCCGATCCGTGGCGCCCGCGAGGGCCCGCGCATTGTCGATGATGACGTCGCTCATGCCGGCCACGCCGCCACGGTGCGGCGTCGGCGCCGCCCCGGCATGGAACGACGCGATGGCATCGGCCAGTGCGGAGACGACTGCCGGCGCGATGCGGCCAGCCTGGGCCACGCGATCCAGCAGGCAGTCCTGCGGGAAGCGGCCCATCACGACCAGCCACTCGACGGGTGTGCCCTCTCCGCCCAGGGCCAGCCGGCCCGAGGGCTCCCGCGTGACGGGTATGACACCGCGGTAGAGGTTAGAGGCGGTCCGCCGGTTCAGACGAACCTCGGCCTCGCACGCCTGGCGCCGCAGGTCGAGCGTGGAGAAATCCAGGAAAGAATAGCGGACGGCGCGCTTCATCTTGTAGGCGCAGGTGCCGGCGAGGAAAACGCTGGCGCTGTGGGTGTCGATGCGCTCGACCGTGGCAGGTCGCTCGGCGTGGCTGGAGGCGTCTGCAAGCCACGTGGTCACTTCGGTCTGGTCTTCGGCCAGTACGCTCATCGGTCCTCCCTCAGCCGGCCGGTTTCACCATCGGCACGAAGCGCACGGGCAGGCTGCGCTCGGTCGTGACGCCCTCCGCGGTCTTGGTCAGGATTCGCAGTTCCTGGTGGCCACCGTCGGGGCCGACGGGCAGGATCATCGTCCCGCCGATGGCCAACTGCTCGACCAGCGCCGGCGGTACGGCTTCGGGCGCAGCCGTGACGATGATCTTGGAGTAGGGCGCGTGCTCGGGCCATCCGGCGTAGCCGTCACCTGTCCGGGTCCGGACGTGGAGATACCCCAGGGCGTCGAGCGTGTGACGCGCGCGCTCGGCGAGTTCGGGCACCAGCTCGATCGAGTACACCTCCCGTGCGAGCTCTCCGAGCACGGCGGCCTGATAGCCAGAGCCCGTGCCGATTTCCAGCACGACGTCGTCGGGCGCGATCTGCAGCGCCTCGGTCATGAAGGCGACGATGTAGGGTTGTGAAATGGTCTGGCCCCAGCCGATGGGCAGTGGGCGGTCGCCGTACGCCGCGCGCTGGTGCTCCGCGGGCACGAAACGGTGCCGGGGCACCCGGCGCATGGCGTCGAGCACCCGTTCGTCATGAATCCCTCGTTCGCGAAGCTGTTCCTCGACCATGCGGCGGGCCTCGTCATGTCTCCATCACACCACGGGGCGCGCCCGGGGCGGTAATCACTTCGTCGGGTTGCTTCACCGCTTCGCGCTGCACGGCCGGGCTGTCCTGTCTAAGTGCTAGAATCAGAAGCCTTTCGGTCTCATGAAGAAAATCCTCATCGCGAACCGCGGCGAGATTGCGGTCCGCATCATCCGCGCCTGTCGCGACATGGGGCTGGCGAGCGTGGCGGTGTTCTCGACCTGCGATCGCGCGGCCTTGCACGTGCGGATGGCCGACGAGGCGTACTTCGTGGGCTCCAATCCTCCGCGCGAGAGCTACCTGCGTATCGATCGCCTGATCGAGGTCGCTCGCCAGTCGGGCGCGGACGCCGTGCATCCAGGCTACGGCTTCCTCGCGGAGAACCAGGACTTCGCCGCGGCGTGCCGCGATGCCGGGCTCGTCTTCATCGGCCCGTCGCCCGAGGCGATTGCCCTGATGGGCAGCAAGACCGCCGCGCGGCAGGTGGCCAAGCGCGCCGGCGTTGCCGTGGTGCCGGGCACCGAGGAGCCGATCGGCGTCGGTGTCGCGGACGCCGATGTGCTGGCCATCGCCGCGATCATCGGTTATCCGCTGATGCTCAAGGCCGTGGCTGGCGGTGGCGGCAAAGGGATGCGCATGGTGGCGGATCCGGCCGATCTGCCGGGCGCACTGCGGGCGGCGCGTTCGGAGGCCGCTTCGGCGTTCGGCGACGCGGCGGTCTACCTGGAGCGCCGCATCGAGAGGCCGCGCCACATCGAGGTGCAACTGCTCGCCGACAGCTTCGGCACGGTCGTGCCCTTCGTCGAGCGGGAGTGCTCCATTCAGCGGCGTCATCAGAAGGTCGTCGAGGAGAGCCCCTCGACCGTGGTGACACCCGACCTGCGGCGGCAGATGGCGGCGGCCGCCGCCGCGGTGGCGCGGGCGGCACACTACACCAACGCGGGCACCATCGAGTTCCTGCTCGACCCCGGCGGCGCCTTTCATTTCCTCGAGATGAACACGCGCCTGCAGGTGGAACACCCGGTCACCGAGATGGTGACGGGCGTGGACCTGGTGCAGTGGCAGATCCGGATCGCGCGCGGAGAGGCGCTCACGCTCGACGCGGCCGCCATGATCACGCCGCGCGGGCATGCCGTGGAGTGCCGTATCTACGCCGAGGATCCCGATACCGGTTTCATGCCCTCGCCCGGCCGCATCACGGGCCTGCGCGTGCCCCTCGGGCCGGGCATCCGCGACGATGGCGGCGCGTACGAGGGCGGCGAGGTGCCGATCCACTACGACCCGATGGTGTCGAAGCTCATCGCCTGGGCGGAAGACCGGCCCGGAACGCTCGCGCGGCTCGGTCGGGCCCTGGAGGAGTACGAAGTGCGCGGCATTCGCACCACGTTGCCGTTCTTCCGCTGGTTGCTGGGCGACGACGACTTCCGCGCGGGACGGTACGACACGTCCTTCATCGACCGCAAGCTCGCCGCGCGGCAGGGTCAGCCATTCCAGGCAGCGACCGACGACCACGCGGTGCTGAGCGCCATCGCGGTAGCGGTTCGGCAACTCGCGGTGGTGGCTCCTGCGTCCGGGCCGGCCCTCGATCCGAGTCGCTGGCGGCAGGCGGCTCGCGAGGGCGCGCTGCGGTAAGGCCTGAGGAGCGAAGGTAAGGAAGCTGTGCAGTTCGATCTCGACATCGGGGGCCGGGTGCGGCGGGTGCGGGTCACATCGCGAGACGACGAGCGGCTCGATGTGTCTGTGGACGAGCGCGTCTTCGCCGTGGATCCATGCCAGGTGGGGCGCGACCGTGTCTCGCTGCTGGTGCAGGAAGGCGGAGGCCGGGTGCGGAGCATCGAGGCATCGGTGTCGCCGCGGTCCGGGGGCGCGGGGTTCGAGGTGGCACTCGATGGCCATACCCTGGCCGCGGCCGTGGTCACGCGATTCGGGCGACGTGCAGCCGAGGGCGGGGCCGGCGGCTCCGGGCCCCAGCTCGTCACGGCGCCGATGCCGGGCAGGGTCGCGCGGCTGCTGGTGAAGGCGGGCGACGAGGTGGAGCCCCGCCAGGGCCTGGTCGTGATCGAAGCGATGAAGATGGAGAACGAGCTGCGCGCCGCCCGCGCGGGCCGGGTCAAGGCCGTCGGCGTCGTCGAGGGCCAGTCGGTCGAGGCGGGCGCGCTGCTGGTGGCCGTGGAGTAGGCTGGGTGAAGAAGCTGATCGCCGCCGCCATTCGCTACGCGCGGGCGATCGTGGTCGTGTTGGCCGTCGCGCTGGCCGTCGTGCTGGTGAGCGTGGTCAGCATCGACCTGGGCCCGGCGCTCAAGGCCAGGGCCGAGAGCGCCGGCGGCAACTGGCTCGATCGGACCATGCACATCGGGCGCCTCGGCGTGCAGCTGGGCCGGGGCCGGTTCGTCCTGGACGACCTGGTCATCGACGGCATGCGGCCCGGCGAGGAGCCGTGGCTCGTCGCGAAGCGTATCGAGGTGTCGCTCACGTGGGGCGCGTTGTTTCGTCGCGAGGTGCTGCTCGACACCATCGAGATGACCGACTGGCGTATGGTGGTCGAAAGCTTTCCCGACGGCCGCCAGACTTTTCCCCGCGTCACCGGTCCGCCCCGCCCGCCCCGCACGGGCCCTGCCCCGGTCGTGACGACCCTGCAGTACGTGCGTGCGTGGCGCGGGGAGTTCGTCTATCGCGACCACGGCACGCCCTGGAGCGCCGTTGCCCGCAATCTCGACGTGACGCTGGCGAAGCTGACGGAGTACCGGGGCCACGTGTCGTTTTCGAACGGGACCGTGGCCATCCAGGACTTCGTGCCGATGGCCGCGAACCTTGAAGCCGAGTTCAAGGTGCAGGGCGGCCAGGTGATCTTCGAGCACATGGATCTGACGACCGACGGGGCCCGGAGCGACGTGACCGGCAGCGTGGACATAGGCCGGTGGCCCGAGCAGACCTACTTCGTGAAGTCGCGCGTGCAGTTTCCGCGCATGCGCGAACTGTTTTTCGCCCACGACACCTTCAGCCTGTACGGCGAGGGCGACTTCACCGGGACCTTTCACCTGTTCAAGGGTGGGCGCGAGCTGACCGGCAACTTCTATTCCCGTGAAGCCGGCCTGAACGTGTATCGCTTCCCCAACCTCGAAGGATCGCTCATCTGGGTGCCCGATCGCTTCGAGGTCACCCGTGCCACGTCCGGGTTCGTCGGGGGCCGCACGGCTTTCACCTATCGGATGGCGCCCATTGGCGACGTTCGGCGGCCGGTGCGTTCACTCTTCGACGTCGAGTACACCGATGTCGATCTGCGCGCGCTGACGGAGATGCTCGATACCGAAGGCCTCCGCGTCGCCGGGCGCGCCACCGGCCGCAACCGGCTCGACTGGCCCATGGGAGACTTTGCCGACCGCGTCGGCGCCGGCTCCGTGGTGGTCACGCCGCCGCCTGGGGTGACGCCGCTTGGCGCCAGCCTGCCCGCGTCGGCCGCGGGCGAGGCCGTGACCCGGGCGCTGGATCTCGGGCCCTTCAGTGATCATATCCCGCTGCAGCCCGTGGCCCTGGGCGGCCGGATGGCCTACAGCTTCGACGGCGAGGTCATCCGCCTCGAGTCGAGCGAGGTGGCCACCGCCGACACGTTCGTCGCCTTCTCGGGAGCGACGGCGTGGGGGGAGCGGTCGAAGATCGGTTTCCAGGTGACGAGTACCAACTGGCAGGAAAGCGACCGCCTGCTGGCAGGCCTGATGACGGCTTTCGGCGCCCACACCCGCGCAATACCCATCGACGGCGTGGGCCGCTTCGACGGCGTGCTGCTCGGCGCGTTCCGCCGCCCCCGCATCGAGGGGCGGTTCGAGGGTCAGGCGATCCGGGCCTGGAACGTCACCTGGGGCGAGGTGGACGGAGACTTCGTCGTCGAGAACCAGTACGCCAACGTGAGTCGCGCGGTCGTCCTCGACGGCGTATCGCGAATGGAGGTCAGCGGCCAGTTCTCGCTGGGCTTCCCCAGGGCCGATGGCGGCGAGGAGATCGACGCCCGGGTACGCATCGACCAGCGCGACATGAAGGATTTCCTGGCGGCGTTCAACCTGCAGGACTACGACGTGACCGGCCTGGTGTCTGGCGACTTCCACCTGTACGGCGAGTACACGCAGCCGTTCGGATTCGGCCGTCTCACCGTGCTGCGCGGGACAGCTTACGGGGAGCCCTTCGCCGAGGCCGAGGCCGCCCTGCGGTTCGAAGGGGCTGGCGTGCGGCTCGATGCCCTCACCGTGCAGAAAGGCGGCACGACGGTCGGCGGTGCCGCATATGTCGGCTGGAACGGCGCCTACTCGTTCAATGCCGACGGGCGCGGGATGGCCGTGGAAACGATGGCCGTGACGAAGATGGCGAGCGGACCGGGCTTCACGGGCCTGTTCGACTTCTCGGCTACGGGCAGCGGCACGTTCGACGAACCCCGCTACGACGTCAAGTTCGGCGTGCGAGACCTGTTCTACGGCGATGAAGGTGTGGGCGAAGTCTCGGGCCGGCTCTCGGTGCGCGATACGGTACTGGTCTACGAAGCGGAAGTGGCATCGACGCGGCTGGCCGCCTCGGGCACGGGCCGCGTGGCCCTCACCGACGAGATGGACGCCGAGCTGTCGATTCGTGTGACCGACACCTCGCTGGATCCGTACCTGCGGGCCTTCCAGCCGCAGCTCTCGCCCTACACATCCGCCGTCGCCAGCGGCGCCATCCGCGTGGTGGGGGAGCTCTCCAACCCCGATGCCCTCCGCGTGGACGTCGAGGTGGATGCCCTGGCGCTGCGATTCTTCGACTACCAGCTCGCCAACGCCAACCCCATCCGCCTGAGCGTGGACCGCCAAATCCTGCACGTAGACGCACTGAAGCTGGTCGGCGAAGACACCGAGCTCGATTTGTCGGGATCGGTCGACCTGCCCCGGCAGGTGCTCGCGCTCTCGGCGAGCGGCGCGGCGAACCTGGCGGTGCTGCAAGGCTTTTTCCCCGACCTCAGGAGTTCTGGCCGCGCCGAGGTCGAGGCGCGCATCATCGGCACCTCCGATGCGCCGATCGTTTCCGGGACGGCGCTGCTCACCAACGGCCGCCTGCGCAGCTTCGCGGTGCCCCATGCCCTCGAGGCGGTGAACGGTATCGTCACCCTCAACGCCAACGGCGTGAGCCTCGACGGGCTCAGCGGCCGGGTGGCCGGCGGTCCGGTGCAGTTCGCGGGCCGACTGGGCCTGTCGGGCTATCAGTTGAGCGAGTACGACGTGACCGCGTCGGCCACCAACATGCGGTTGCGCTTCCCCGAGGGCATGCGGTCGCTCGTCGATGCCGAGCTGTCGCTAGGTGGCCCCACCACGGCTCCGGTGCTGAGCGGCTTGGTGACGGTCAACAGCGCCGTCTGGTCGCGGCCCTTCGACACCACCGGCGGGTTGTTCGGCCTCTCGAACGGTGGGGCCGCCATTCCGGCGGTCGAAGGCGCGCTGGCCGATGTGCCGGCCGGCCGCCTCCGCTACGACATCCGCCTCGTGGCACCGTCCACCCTGAGAATCGAGAATGACCAGGCGCGCATCGTCGCCAGTGCCGACCTGAACCTGCGGGGCAGCTACGACCGGCCCGTCGTGATCGGCCGGGTCGAAATCGAGCGGGGTGAGGTGCAATTCGAGGGACGGCGCTACCTGGTGACGCGGGGCAGCCTCGACTTCACCGATCCCAACCGCCTCCAGCCTTTCTTCGACGTGGAGGCCGAAACGCGCGTGCGCGTGCCCGGCCAGACCTACCGCGTCACGCTGCGCATGGCCGGTACGACCGAACGGCTGCAGCCCGAGTTCACGTCGGACCCGCCGCTGCCGCCCCTCGAGATTCTGACGATGCTCTTCAGCGATACGACGCCCAGCGGAGACGTCGAGCTCGCCGCCCAGCAGCGACCCAACGAGCGCGAGCAGCGCCTGCTCGAGGCCAGGGCGACGCGGGCACTCACGGGCACGCTCTCGGCCGAAGTCGGCCGCGTCGTCCAGGAGACCTTCGGCGTGGACTCGTTCCAGATCACGCCGCTGCTCGTGGATCCCTACCAGCAGTCCGCCCGGCTCAACGTGAATCCCTCGGCGCGGGTGACGATCGGCAAGCGCATCTCCGACCGCATCTACCTGACCTACGCGCGCAGCTTGTCGTCCTCCACGCGCGACGAAATCATCCTTCTCGAGTTCGATCAGAGCGATACGCTGGCATGGGTGCTGTCGCAGAACGAGGATCGGACCTACGCGCTGGAAGTCCGCAAGAGGCACGCCTTCTGATGCGCGTGCTCGCCGTGGCCGTTGCCGGGCTGCTGGCCGCCGCGCCGGCGGCGCGCGCCTCCACCCAGGACTACATCGGCCGGATCATCGTCGACGTCCGCATCCAGACCACCGACGGAGCGGAGGTGGCGGCGGGCGTTCGCGACCTGGTGGAAACGCGCGTCGGCGAGCCCCTGTCGATGCAGAGGGTGCGCGACACCATCGACCACTTCGTCGGCCTCGGCGGCTACGACGACGTCCGCGTGGAGGCCGCGCCGGCGCCGACGGGCAGCGGTGTGGCCCTGACTTGGACCGTGCGGCCCATCCGGCGCATCGTGCACCTGTCGGTGACCGGGCGGGGCGAGGTGCCGCTGTCCGCGGTGCGCGAGCGGGTGGACGAACGTTTCGGCGAACGGCCGCAGGCGTCGCGGGCGCCGGACATCGCGGCCGAAACCGAGGCCCTGTACCACGACCACGGGTATCGGACGGCGCGTGTGACGCCCCGGTTGTCGGGCGGCGCCTCGGAGGGCGAGGTCATGCTGGAACTCGCCGTGGAGGCGGGATCGCGCACCCGCATCGCCGCATCATCGGTGATCGGAACGCCGACCGAGCCCGCCGCGCGCGTGCTCGAGCGCCTGCAGATCGACCTCGGCCGCCCGTACGACGAGGTGGTGCTGCAGGACCGCCTGCGGGCCTACGAGAATCGCCTCAGGTCGGACGGGTACTACGAGGCGCGCGTCAACGAATCCACCGCCTTCGCCGAGGACGAGTCGGCGGCCACGGTCGTGGTGACGGTCGATACCGGGCCGCGCGTGCGTCTCGTGTTTGCGGGCGACCCGGTCCCCTCGGGCACGCTCGAGTCGCTGGTGCCGGTCCGAGAGGAGCGGTCCGTCGACGAAGATCTGCTCGAAGACGCCGGCCGCAACATCGAGGCCTACCTGCGCGAGCGTGGATACCGCAACGCCCAGGCGCCCTACGCTCGCGCCGAACGCAACGGCCAGTTGGAGATCACCTTCACCGTGGCTCGCGGCCCCCTTCACCGCGTGGGGACGGTGTCGCTGTCGGGCAACGCGACGCTTCCACGCGTCGAGCTCGAGCCGCTGCTCGGGTTGGCGCGAGGCGACCCGTTCGTCGACGCGCGTGTCGGTGCCATCGCGGCGGCCATCGAAGAAAGCTATCGCGTACGCGGGTACGAGCGGGCGGCGGTGAAGCCGGCCATCGAGGTACTTCCCGAGCAGGCCTCCGACGGCGCCCGGTACCGGCCGGTGGATGTGCAGTTCACCATCGTCGAAGGCCCGCGGACGACCGTGTCGGCGGTGGCGTTCGAGGGCGCGGAGGGCATCGATCCCGGAACATTGCAGGCCCTGCTGAGCCTGACGGTGGGGCGCCCGTTCTACCGTCCGCTGCTCTCCGCCGATCGCGACACTCTCGAGCGCGCCTACCGGAACCAGGGGTTTCTGAACGCCACGGTGAGACCCGACGTCACCTTCGCGGACGACAACCAGGACGCTCGGGTCGCCTGGACCATCCACGAAGGTGAGCAGACGCGCGTGGATCGCATCCTCATCACGGGCAATTCACGGACGGGTGCCGAGGTGATTCGGCGCGAGCTGCGCATCGCGCCGGGCGATCCTCTCGGCGCCGATGCCATCGCCGAGAGCCAGCGGCGTCTGAGCCAGCTCGGCTTGTTCCGCCGCGTGCGCATCACCGACCTGCCGCGCACCGGCGGTTCCAGTCGCGACGTGCTGGTGAGCGTCGAGGAGGCGCCGGCGACGACGATCACCTATGGCGGTGGTCTCGAAGTGGGCCGCCGTCCTCGCCAGAGCAGCGACGGTACCGGGGCCCAGGACCGTGTCGAGGTGGCGCCGCGCGGCTTCTTCGAGATCAGCCGCCGCAATCTCTGGGGCAAGAACCGATCGATCAGCTTTTTCTCGCGTGTCTCGCTGCGTCCGCGCGACCCGGCCGTGGACAGCACCAACCCCGCCGACACGAGCGGCTACGGCCTCAACGACTACCGCGTGACCGGCACCTACCGCGAACCGCGCGCCTTCGGGACGCCCGGCGACGCCCAGTTGACGGCGTTTCTCGAGCAGGGGATCCGGGCCAGCTTCACCTTCAACCGACGCGGCGTCCGGGGCGACTACGCGCGCCGGTTCGCGCGCGGCTTCACGGCCACGGGGCGCTACACCTACGACTACACCCGTCTGTCGAACCAGCAGATCCAGCCGGAGGACCGGCTGCTCATCGACCGACTGTTCCCGCAGGTCCGCCTGTCGACGTTCTTCGGCGCCGTCCTGCGCGACTCGCGGGACGACGTCCTGGACCCGCAGCGCGGCACGGTGCTGGGTGTGGACGCCTCGGTCGCCGCGCGCGCCTACGGCTCGGAGGTGGGCTTTGCCAAGACCTTCCTGCAGGGGTTCGCGTATCGACGCCTGCCGGGGCCAGGTTTCGTGCTGGCGACCGGCGCCCGCGCTGGCCTGGCCATCGGTTTCCCCCGTGACGTGCCGCGCGTCGACACCGCGGGCAACCCCGTGGCGGGCCCCGACGGACTGCCCTCAGTGGACGTCGTGGACGAGTTGCCGGCGAGCGAGCGCTTCTTCGCCGGCGGCGACACGACGGTGCGCGGCTTCGCCCTCGACCGCCTCGGCACGGCCGCCACGCTCGATCCGCAGGGCTTTCCCCAGGGAGGCAACGGCCTCCTCGTACTCAACGTCGAGCTGCGCACGCCCTACTGGAAGAGCCTGGGCGTGGTCGGGTTCGTCGATGCCGGCAACGTCTTCGAGCGGGTGGGGGATATCGACGTGGGCGGGCTGAGGGTGGCCACGGGATTCGGCCTGCGGTATCGCTCGCCGATCGGACCGCTGCGCGTGGATCTCGGATTCAAGGTGAACGCGCGCCTGCTCGCCACCGGGAACCGAGAACGCGGCGCCATCGTCCACGTCTCACTGGGGCAGGCGTTCTGATGATGGCCATTGTCGTGGCCTGTGCGCTGCTGGCGCAGGCGCCCGAGCTGATCGATCGGTCGCTCGCCATCGTGAGCGGCCGGACGATTACCCTGTCCGATGCGCGCACGGCGCTCGCGCTCGGCCTGATCGAGGGCCGCGCCTTGGACGCGGACGTGGTGCGGCGTCTGGTGGATCGCGAGCTGATGCTCCGCGAGGCCGATCGGTACGCCCCGCCCGAACCGCCGGCCGATCAGGTGGACGCAGGTGTTGCCCGCGCCCGTCAGCGGGCGGGCGGCGACGAGGCGCTCGCCCGCGTTCTGGAGGCGGGCGGCTTCACTGAAACGACACTGCGCGCGTGGGTGCGCGACGACCTGCGCCTGGCGGTCTACCTGCAACAGCGCTTTGCCGCCGCCGCCGACCGGCGCGCGGAGCTCATCGCCGACTGGGTGAGCGACCTGCGCCGTCGCGCTCAGGTCGTAGTGCTGATGCCATAGGAGCAGGTAGGCCACCTGCCGCCGGCCTACACTTGCCGTTGCAGGTACGCCACGGCGATCTGGGCCGCGTTGGCGGTGGCGTGGCTGACGACACTGGCCGTGATGCTGGCGCGCACGAGATAGAGCAGGCCCCAGAAGGCTCCGAGCAGCGCCGTGACGACCACCGCGTCCCATCCTTGCAGGATGTGACCCAGGCCGAACGCGATGCTCGTGAGCACGACGCCGCGGCCGGCGCCACCCAGGTCGGTCCGGAATCGATGGAGGAGAAACGCCCGCTGCATCTCCTCGCGCAGCCCTCCGGCCACGACGGCCACCGCCGCCAGCACCAGGGCGTTGCCGGGGCTCGCTGCCAGCGCCTCGAGGGGGTTCTCCGGCACGGTCCTGAGCACCGGCGCCAGCAAGCGGAGCAGCCAGATCGACGTGGAGATGAAGACGAGCACGGCGGGCGCCAGGAGCAGTCCGACCGCCCCTTCGCGCGCCTGGGACCGGCCGCCGAAGAACAGCCTCCGGGCCGACTCGCCCCGGCGGCGCAGCAGGACCAGCATCAGCGCCACCAGCGCGACGGTATCGGCCGCCGAAATTGCCGCCACGAAGGCCAGCGACAAACCGCCGCTGGCGGTCTGGGGCGACAGGCCGACCAGGAGCGCTGCGCCGCTCAGGGCCAGTTGCGTGGGGAACCCCGAACAGAGCACGACTTCGCCGAGAGATTCCCACTGACGACGGGGGATCATCGCTGGGGAGGGATGGTACACTCGAAGGCGTGAGCCAGGCGACGCGGACCAGTGCCGAGCGTGTCTTGATCGTCGAAGACGAGGAGTCGACCCGCAGCGGCCTTACCGAACTCGTTCGTTCGTGGGGTTATGCCGCCGACGAGGCCGGCGACGGCGCCGAGGCCCTCGAGCGCATCACGGACTTCCGTCCGACCATCATCGTCTCGGATCTCGTCATGCCGCGGATGAGCGGCCTCGACTTGCTCAAGGCCATCCGCGATGACACCGACAACGTGAAGGTGATCCTGCTGACGGCGCAGGGTACCGTGGATACGGCGGTCGAGGCCGTCAAGGCCGGAGCCGAGGACTACCTCAGCAAGCCCGTGGATCCGCAGCGGCTCCGTCGCCTGCTGGAGCGGCTGACCGAACTGAACGCCCAGAAGCGCGAGAATCAGGCGCTCCGGCGGCAGCTCACGGACCGCGGGCGGTTCGGCCGCATCATCGGGCACTCCCCGTCGATGCGGGCCATCTACCGCGTCATCGAGCAGGCGGCGCCCACCCCGGCCTCCATCCTCATCCTGGGGGAGTCGGGCACGGGCAAGGAGTTGGTGGCGCAGACTCTTCATCAGCTGAGTCCGCGCAACGACGCGCCCTTCGTCGCCCTCAACTGCGCAGCCATCCCCGAGACCCTGCTCGAAAGCGAGATCTTCGGACACGAGAAAGGCGCCTTCACCGGAGCGATGGATCGGCGCGCCGGGTGCTTCGAGCTGGCCGACCGCGGCACCCTGTTCCTCGACGAAATCGCCGAGATGGCGCCCGCGACTCAGGTAAAACTGCTGCGCGTCCTGCAGGAGCGCCGCTTCCGCCGTCTGGGCGGCCGGGTCGAGCAGGACGTGGACGTGCGCGTGCTGGCCGCGACCAACGTGAATCCGCAGGTGGCCCTGCGCGACGGCCGACTGCGCGAGGACCTGTACTATCGCCTCAACGTCTTTTCGATCGAGCTGCCGCCGCTGCGGCAGCGCAAGCAGGACTTGCCGCTGCTCATCCAGGCGTTCGTCGACGAGTTCAACGCGCGGGATCGCCGGTCCGTGCGCGCGCTGACGCCCGAAGCCATGCGGATGCTCTCCGACTACGACTGGCCGGGTAACGTCCGCGAACTGCGTAACGTCATCGAGCGCGCCACCATCCTGGCGCGCGGCGAGTACATCGAACCTGAGCACCTGCCGCCGCTGGGCGCCATGCGCGCCGCCGGTCCGGCGCCGGGCGCGGGCGTCGCGCTGGTGGCCGGCATGACGGTGGACGAGGCGGAGCAGAAGCTGATCGTGGCCACGCTCGAGGCGTCTGGCGGCAACAAGACGCGAGCCGCCGAGATGCTGGGCATCAGCCTGAAGACCCTCCACAACAAGCTCAACCGGATGAAGGGCGAAGGGCATGTGGCGCAGGGCGGGTAGGCCGCCAACCAGAGCCGGCGCCCGCCTGTCGGCTGCGGCCGCTGTCTCCACCGCGCGGGAGATCGCGCCCGCGCACCTGGCCCGTATCGCCGCCTACGACAAGCACGGCCCCGCGTTGAGGTGCGAGCTTCCCGACGGGACTACGGCTGCTTCGGTGCACCGCGGCGAGCCGGGCCGCGACGGCCCCGTCATCCAACGGATCGTGGACCCCGGGAGCCGCTCGTCACGGGGTGCCGTCGTTCTGCCTCCCGACCAGCGCCCGTGGCTGTTGGAGGGGAGGCTGTGGGTCGTCCTCCAGACGGCTGATGGATCCGCGACGTGGCGGCTCCAAGTGCCGTCGCCCTGAAGGCGCGCGGGCGTCCCCGGTCTCGTCGAACTCATGCCGCTGTCCATCAAGCAGAAGCAGGTGCTCGGCGTCACGACGATCGTGGTGCTGATCGTCGTTGGCCTCTCTGTGCTGCAAATCGGCACGCTCGTGCGCGTCCTGCTCGAACAGGGGGCCGCGCGCGCCGAACTGGTGGCGGCCAGCGTCGTCCATCAAACCAGCGGCGCCCTGGTCAGCCGCGAGTCGGCCTACCAGGACATTCGCTCGAGCCCGACCGTCCTGTCGGCGCTCGAGTCGGCGATGTACTCACCCGAGGTGCTGTACGCGGCGATCGTCGATCGGGCGCGGACGGTGGTGGCCGCCAACGACCCGGCCCAGGTAGGTCGGAGCCTGCCGCGCGGCGAGGACCTCACGCGCCTGGTGGCCGCCTCGGGCTACGACCAGGTCCGCGCTGTCTACACCGAGGGCCGCACGCTGGAATGGCGCCAGACGCTGGCGCTGGGCGACGAACCGTTTGGCGAGATCTGCATCGGGCTCTCGCCAATCCTCATCCGGCAGGAGCTCTACCGGTCGCTCGTGCCGGCCGGGTTCGCCGTGGGTTTTGCCCTCGTGATTGCGGTGGGCGTGGCAACCCTGCTGGCGCAGGTCGTGCTGCGGCCCATCCACGTGATCACCAGCGGCCTCAGCCGCCTCGGCCGGGGCGAGCTGGACAAGCCTCTCGATCTGCGCGACGAGGAGTTCAGGGACCTGGGCGACGTCTTCGACCGCGTGTCGGAGCAGCTCAAGAACGCCGTCGGCGACGAGCGCACCCGCGCGCAGGTGGTGGACCTCACACGCCGGGTGGCTTCCCTCGGGCGCCTGACGGCCGGCGTGGCGCACGAGGTGAAGAACCCTCTCAACGCGATGACGATTCACCTCGAACTGCTCAAGCAGAAGCTCGCGTCGCCCGATCCGGCATCGGCCGCGCGCCACGCGGATGTCATCGGCACCGAGATTCGCCGGCTCGACGATGTGGTGCAGGGATTCCTGAAGTTCGTCCGGCCCGAGGACGTGACGCTGGCGCCGGTGAAGGTGCAGTCCGTCGTGTCGGCGGTGCTCGAGGCGGTCATGCCCGAGGCCGACCATGCGGGGATTACGTGCGAGCAGGCCTGCCAGGATCCCCAGCTGGCCATCGAGGGTGACGAGACGCTGCTGCGCCAGGCCTTTCTCAACCTCGCGCAGAACGCCGTGCAGGCCATGCCGCGAGGCGGCAAGCTACGCATCGCCTGCGGTGCGGGCCGTGACGGCCGCGTCGAGGTCCGGGTGCAGGATACGGGAGAGGGCATTGCGCCCGAAAACCTGGCGCGGATCTTCGATCTCTATTTCACGACCAAGAAGCGCGGCAGCGGCATCGGCTTGTCACTGGTCTTTCGGACCATCCAGCTGCACAATGGCGACATCGACGTTGAGTCCACACCGGGCAGCGGCACCACGTTTGTGGTGAAACTTCCCCGAGCACGGTAGCCCCGAGCGCGATAACATCGATTCGATGCGACTGCACTCCCTTGCCGTCGTGCTGCTCCTCGCCCTTGGCGCCGGCGGCTGCGCCGCCCGGGCGGCCACCCTGGCACCGGAGCCCGAACTGCCCGAGCTCACGCCGCCACCCGCCCCCCCGCGGATCGTGGCGATCTATGTGGAACCCGTCGATCTGCCGCCGGTGGAGGCTCCGGCCGCCGCCGAGCCGGTGAGCCCGGCCCGGCCGGCCCCCAAGCCGGTGACGGCACCTCCGGCTTCGGAAGTGGAAATCCCGCAGGGGCCGCCGCCGCCGCCACCCCCGGCGTTGACGCTGACCCCCAGGCCGGGTTCCGAAGCCAAGACCGAGGCCTCCATTCGCGCGCTCCTGGACCGGGCGTCGGCAGACCTGGCCCGCGTCAACGGCAATGCCCTGTCGGCGGACGGTCTCACGCAGTTCGAAGCCGCCCGGCGCTTCGTCCAGCAGGCCGAAGAAGCGCTCAAGGTCCGGAACCTGGTGTACGCGGGCAAGCTCGCCGACAAGGCCGCGGTGATGGCGGCGGTTCTGGTGCGCTGAAGCGGCATCAGATTGCGGTCACGCGGTCGTTGTGCGAAGATAAGACGAAAGTTGGAATTTCCGTAAAGAAAGCCGATATTTAGCGTTCGACCTAAAATAAAAGCGCAACATCTTGTGGTCGAAGGCTTGACAAGGGAATGTCACGGGCGCATATTGGGGCCTCGCGCGCGAGAAAGGTTCGCGCCTCATGCCCATCCCAGCGGCGGGGGGAACGGACGCAATCGAGCCAGAAGCCATGAGCACCACTGCACGGAGACGCGCGCAACAAGCAACCTAAAGGTGTTGGGATTTTCGAGGGAGACGTCCCCAGGGGAGGGGTGTCCCTTCACGGTTTGGAGGGAGCATGCAGGATGGTGCTCGAAAGCTGACGGCGGCACCGGCCGGGCAGTCGGCCGGGACAGCGGCGTTCAGCGAGCAGGCGGAGGCCGCGCGCACCGAGGCGCGCGGATCGGCGGCACCGGGTCTGGACTTCCCGCGGTTCTTCACCGCGGCGGGGCAGGATCCGTTCGATCAGGTCGAATGGGACCTGCGCGATGCGGTGATCGGCAGCGAAAGTGGCTCGATTGTCTTCGAGCAGCGGGGCGTCGAGATTTCCAAGACGTGGTCCCAGCAGGCGACCAACATCGTCGTCTCGAAGTATTTCCGCGGGCACGTCGGCTCGCCCGATCGTGAGCGTTCGGTTAAGCAACTGATTGGCCGGGTGGTGGACACCCTCACGGCCTGGGCGCGCAAGCAGAAGTACTTCGCCACCGACGCGGCGGTCCAGGCATTCAGCGACGACCTCAAGCACCTGCTCGTCGAGCAGAAAGCGGCGTTCAACAGCCCCGTGTGGTTCAACTGCGGCTTCGAGAAGGCGCCGCAGTGCTCGGCCTGCTTCATCAACTCCGTGGACGACACCATGGAGTCGATTCTCACCCTGGCCAAGACCGAGGGCATGCTGTTCAAGTACGGCTCGGGCACGGGCAGCAACCTGTCGTCCATCCGCTCGGCAAAGGAGTTGCTGGCCGGCGGCGGCACGGCCTCGGGGCCGGTGTCCTTCATGAAGGGCTTCGACGCCTTTGCCGGCGTGATCAAGTCGGGCGGCAAGACGCGCCGCGCGGCCAAGATGGTCATTCTCAACGCCGAGCACCCGGACATCGTCGAGTTCATCAACTGCAAGGTCGAGGAGGAGAAGAAGGCCTGGGCCCTCATCGACGCCGGGTACGACGGTTCGTTCACCGGCCCGGCGTACGCCTCGGTGTTCTTCCAGAACTCCAACAACTCGGTGCGGGCGAGCGACGAGTTCATGCGCGCGGTGGTCGACGACGGGCTGTGGCAGACCAGGGCCGTGACGACCAGCGAGGTGATGGACACCTACCGGGCGCGGGACCTGATGCGGCTGGTGGCCGAGGGTACGTGGGTATGCGGCGACCCGGGCATGCAGTTCGACACGACGGTGAACGAGTGGCACACCTGCCCGAACGCCGCGCGCATCAACGCCAGCAACCCGTGCTCCGAATACATGTTCCTGGACGACTCGGCCTGCAACCTGGCGTCGATCAACCTGATGAAGTTCGTCGGCGCCGACGGCGAGTTCGACGTCGAGGGCTTCCGCGCCGCGTGCCGCACGCTCATCACGGCGCAGGAAATCATCGTCGACAACTCCAGCTACCCGACCAAGGCCATCGAGAAGAACAGCCGAGACTACCGGCCGCTCGGCCTCGGTTACGCGAACCTGGGCGCCCTGCTGATGTCGCGCGGGCTGCCTTACGACAGCGACGCCGGCCGCGACTTCTCCGGCGCCATCACGGCGCTGATGACCGGCGAGGCCTACGCGCAGTCCGCGCGGGTGGCCCGCGATCACGGCGGGCCGTTTGCCGGCTATGCCCCGAACCGCGAGCCCTTCCTCCGTGTGATGCGCAAGCATCGCGAGGCCCTCAAGGGCATCAACACCAAGCACGTGCCCACCGACCTCTACAACGCCGCCAAGCAGGCGTGGGACGATGCGGTGGAGCTTGGTGAGGACTTCGGTTACCGGAACGCGCAGGCCACCGTGCTCGCGCCGACCGGCACGATCGGCTTCATGATGGACTGCGACACGACGGGGGTGGAGCCCGACATCGCGCTCGTCAAGTACAAGAAGCTCGTCGGCGGCGGGATGATGAAAATCGTCAACCAGACGGTCCCCATGGCGCTCAAGCGCCTCGGCTACACGGCCGCGCAGGTCGACGACATCGTCAAGCACATCGACGAGCAGGAGACCATCGAGGGTGCACCGCACCTGCTGGATCGCGACCTGCCGGTGTTCGACTGTGCCTTCAAGCCGGCCCGAGGCCAGCGGTCCATCCACTACATGGGCCACATCAAGATGATGGGCGCCACCCAGCCGTTCATCTCCGGCGCCATCAGCAAGACGGTCAACGTGCCGAAGGACGCGACGGTCGAGGACGTCGAACAGGCGTACCTCGAGAGCTGGCGTCTGGGCGCGAAGGCCATTTCCATCTACCGCGACGGCAGCAAGCGGACGCAGCCGCTCAACACGTCGCGCGACGTGGCGGCCGCCACGAGCGTCGTGCCCAGGGACGTAGTGGACGCCGCTGTCGCGCAGGCGCTGGCGAGCCGGACGCCGATGCGGCGGAAGCTCCCAGACGAGCGGCAGGCCATCACGCACAAGTTCGACATCTCGGGCCACGAAGGCTACATCACCGTGGGCCTCTTCGAGGACGGGATGCCGGGCGAGATCTTCCTGGTCATGGCCAAGGA
>Ga0073904_10000335_pt1 | contig 33004 bp, 32 predicted proteins | sample KloWWTrecipitate_FD_66668 | JGI IMG/M metagenome (GOLD analysis project Ga0073904, IMG submission 66668) | Active sludge microbial communities from Klosterneuburg, Austria, studying microevolution and ecology of nitrifiers - Klosterneuburg... | ecosystem: Engineered > WWTP > Aerobic digester >... | reverse complement strand
TCGCTCATCTCGCGACCCTACTCAGTGATGATCAGCCGACCAGGACGCGGTCGTCGCACTCGTCGGCGAAGGTCACGACCGGGTTCCGGCCGGGGCCGCGGACCAACAGGTACGTGAACGCGATGGCAGCCATACCGACGCCGAGCCACATCGACTGCACCCAGCCCTCGACGAACGCGTGCTTCGCGGCGTCGAGAATGACCGGGCCCTGATCGCCGGCGCGGGCAGCAACGGCGAACGCGGCGCCAATGCCCTCACGCGCCTGGTTGGCCAGTTCGGCGGGTACGCCCGCAAGGGCTGGGTCGATGGCCGACTTGTAACCGGCGGTCAACACGGAACCGAGCAACGCGATGCCGACGGCGCCGCCAAGCTCGCGTGACGTGTCGTTGAGCGCGGAGGCCACACCCTGCTTCTCCGGCGGAAGCGTCTCGGTGATGGCTTCGGTGGCGGGCGTCATGGTGAGGCCCATTCCCAGACCGATCAGCATCAGGCCGGGTAGCACCGACATGTAGCCACCCTCGACCGACGCGCGCAGCGCCATCGTGGCCAAGCCACCGGCGAAGATGGCGACACCTGATGCCATCGTGTTGCGACGCCCGAAACGAGCGGCGATGCGAGGAGCCACCGTCGACATCGGCATCATCACGACGGTCATCGGCAGCATCGCGGCCGCCGAGTGCAGCGCTGTCCAGCCCAGGACAGCCTGGAAGAACGGGAAGAGCACCAGGAACACGCCGAACATCACCGCGAACACGATCAGCAGCGTGACCGAGCCGGTGGCGAGACCTCGATCGCGAAAGGCACTGATGTCGAGCAACGGTTCGCGCTGACGGCGCTCCCACATCACGAAGGCGACGAGACAGATGGCACCGACGGCCATTGCGAGGACGGTGAGCGGGGCGCTCCAGCCGTGCTCGGGACCCTCGTGGATGCCGAGCACGAGGCTGCCAATGGCAACCGCCGACAGCAGTGAACCCACCGTGTCGAAGCGGTGTTCGCTGGACTCCTTCGAGTTCGGGGCATGACGGGTGGTCATCACCGCCGAGACCGCAATGAGGGCGAAGGGCAAGATGAAGACCCACCGCCAGGTCAGCACGTCGATCATGAACGCGGAGACGAACATCGCGAGCATGCTGCCGCCACCGGCGAACCCCGCCCAGATGCCGATGGCCTTGGCCTTGTCCTCTGGCGGAAAGCTGGACGTGATGATCGACAGCGTGACCGGCATGATCATGGCGGCGCCGACTCCGGCGACGATGCGGGTGATGATCATCATTCCGGTGGTGGTGGCCAGCAGCGAGCCGAGCGTGGCAACACCGAACACGGCCAAGCCGGTGAGCAGTACAGGTTTGCGGCCGAAGCGGTCGCCGATGGCGCCGACGGGCAAGAGCAGGGCAGCGAGCGCCACCGTGTAGGCATTGATGATCCACAGCACCCCGCTCTGCGATGCTCCGAGGTCGATGGCCAACTGCTGCTGGGCCACGTTGAGGCCCGACATCGCGGCCAGGACCGCAACCAGGGCAGTGATCATCGCGATCAGGATGTTGCGTTGCGCCCGCTTGTCGACGGCGAACGTGCTGCCGTCTGCGGGCTGCTCAGGGGGATTGGTACTCACTGCATTTCCTTCATCGTGGGGTGATCGGCACGTAGGTGTGCGATGCCAAGGGGAACTTACGAAACGAAACTGTATCGTTGTGAATGTATGAGTCCAACGTTGCCGACCAACACTGGTGAACCGGACCCGCGGCTCGTCCGCAGTCGCGCCAAGGTGCTCGCCGCAGCCACGGAACTGCTCATCGAAGGCGGCCCGCGCGGCATCACTGTCGACGCGGTTGCGGAACGTTCAGGAGTCGCCAAATCCACGCTGTACCGCCACTGGGGGTCGGTTCACGAGCTACTGATCGACGTGATGCGCTGCAACGTGCCCGACGCGCGGCCGATCGATCTCACGGTGGGTTTCCATGCAGCATTGCGATTCTGGATGGACCAGGCAGTGGCGACGCTCTCCAACGCGAGCTGGGCTCGGGTACTGCCGGCACTGCTCGAGCTTCGTTCCCACTCGCCCGAGATGTCCGAGCTGCTCAATGCTGACTTCGACGCCAACCTGCACTTGATCGCGTCAGTCCTCGACGTCGGCGCCGCCGAAGGGCACGTTCCCGCCGGACTCGACCCCCGGCTCGTCACGCAAACCCTCATCGGCCCGCTAGTACTGGCAGCGCTCAGCGGCGACGGGCATCTTGGTGAACTCGCCGACTTCGTCGTCGAACGCTTCGTCGGCTCGTACCGCTCGTAGGCGCGGCACTGCTTGCTACGTGTTCTTGGCAGTGACGATCCACGTCGCGGCGGCCATCGTGACCCTGCCATCGACGACATGAGGGGCAAGCGCCTCCGCTGCCGCGGCGACGGCGTCTGCCTGGGCCGCCGGTGTGGCGACGGCGAAGGCTTCTGCGGTCGAGGGGTTCTGCTCCAGAAGTCGAAGTGCCATCACCGACAGGTCGTCGGCCACACCCAGATCCATCGATGTCGGCCCCGGCTCGATGGCAACAGAGCCGAAGCCCGCACTCTCGAGTATGTGCGTCACCCGCGCCGGGTCGGCGAACGAGAACGGCCCGGGCTCCGTCAGTGATGGTGGTGGCCCCATCTTCAGGCTCGGCGCCGCCGCCATGATCGGCACGACAATGAATGGGTTGTCGAAGGGCATCTGAAAGCAGACGAACCCCAGCCGTCCGCCGCCGACCAACGATTCACGGATGTGCGTGAACGCGCGAACCGGGTCGGTGAAGAACATCACGCCCAATCGCGAGAATGCAACGTCGAACGTGGCCGCTGCGAGCGGCACAGCCTCGACATCGTGCTCGGAGAACGACACATTGGTGATGCCGCGCGTGGCGGCACGGTGCGCCGCCAGACCCAGCATCGGCCTGGAGAGATCGACACCGAGCACGGTGCCGGGTGCTGCTGCAACGGCGAGTTGCAGCGTGCTCGCCCCGGCGCCGCACCCAACATCGAGCACGCGTTCGCCAGCCTGCACACTCAACGCGTGCATCACCGCTTCACCGTACGGTTTGAGCGAGGCGTCGAAGTGGTCAGCGTGGGTGACCCATGCCGACCCGACCTCTTCGTTCCAGATGGACACCTGCGGGTTGACGCTCATAGTGCACGGTACCGCACCGGTGAGGAGGTGGCATTCAGGCATCTCGCACCGCCTCGTACCGCCTCGCACCGCCTCACGCCGCCTCAGCCGGGGGTGGACCTGTGTGCATCTGGCCGCCGTCGGGGCGAGTGATCACCGCCGACCAGCCATCCGATTGCACCTTCCAGCCGCCCTCGTGGAGGTCGTGATGGTGACGCGAGCAGGTGGGCCGCAAATTGGTCAGGTCGGTCGGCCCGAGGTGCTCCCACCACCAGAGGTGATGGATCGTGCAGTTGTCGAACGGCACGTCGCAGCCCGGTATCCAACAGCTGTGGAACATGGCACGCAATGCCCTCCGTTGCGCCCGTGTGGCCAGCCGAGCAGCGCGCCCTACATCGAGCGCCTCACCCTGGCCACCCAGCACCACTGGAATGATCTCGCCGTCGCAGCCCATACGACGCACGGTCTCCACCGGCACCTCCACGTCGTCGGACACGCGCACTGTCGACGAAGCATGCATGCCATTGACCAGCGTCTCGTAGTCGATGACCACGATCACCTCCGGCCGGCCCGTGGACGCCCCCTCGCCGCGGATGAGCGCCATCAGCGCGAGTGCCTGCAGGTGCTCCTGACGATCGATCGGATCGGTCGGGCACGTCTCGGGCTGACGGTCATGGAACATCGACTCGACCATGTTGCGGACTGCGCCCATCAGGGTTGCGCCGTTCTCAGGGTCCAACGCGAAGCGGCCCATCACCATCCCCGTTGCTTCGTCCTTCCAGATCTTCAGCCGAGCATCGCGGCGCTGCTGCTCGAATCGCTCGACACCATCGTCGGCCTGCACATCGCGCAGTTCCTTCTCGGCGAACCGATGGAACTCGCCCACGCTCATCGAGGTCGCAGCCCTACCCCACCTATGGGACCGCTGCGCCAGTTTCTCGCGCTGCTCGGGCTTCGCCCGGCGCAACACGTTCGCCGCCGCGTCGAGATGGCGCGTATTGACCTTCCCATCCGACAACGCCTCCGCCAACTGGGGCATTAGCCCCGCCGCCTGCGCCCGCTGCACCACACGGTCCCCCTCGAAGCGCGACGTCTTGGCAGCATCAGCCACGTCGCTCGCCGGAGACCGTGAGCCGTCAGCGGCAAGCGCCGCCACCGCCGCCAGTCGCTGCGCCTCGACCCAGCTGGCCAGCCGATGACAATCCTTCACCACCCGCAACAGACCCGCGCTCTCCGCAGGCAGCAACCCGATCGAGTCGACCAGAAGGTGCGCCGCAGTTGCGTCCATACAGGCAACGTATCATGTCGAACTGGTGTTCGCAACAACAATTCTGATCCAACGAAAGGATGCTGTTGACATTGTCTTGCATCATGCCAAGAGGGTCCGACACTGATTTGCCGGGCAACGCAAAAGGGGGGAGGCCCTTCGGCCTCCCCCCTCGTCGAGCTAGTGCCTCAGCGACACGCCTCTTGCTTCGTCAGCTGCAGCCGCTGGTGCTGCCGCAGCTGGGGCATGCGTGGCAGCTGCCGGCGCGGATCATCTGGACGCCGCACTGCATGCACATCGGCGAGTCGCTGTGGCGCACAGCGGGCTTCGACGTGGACTCACGGGGCAGCCCGCTGGGGTTGGTGACGTCGTTGTTGGGGGCAGCCGGAGCCACGCCGAGCTCCATCTGCACCAGCAGGTCTTCGGCCGATGGGATGGTCTTGGGGTCCGACACCATCTCGTTGCCCGAGCGGGTCTCCCACACGCTCTCCTCCACGCCGGGCAGCGTGGGCTGCAGACGCTCGTCGATGGAGAAGATGCCCATCTCGGCACGCTCGTCGTAGGTCATGTACTCCAGCGACAAGCGGCGGAACAGGTAGTCCATGATCGACGACGCGAAACGAATGTCGGGGTCGTCGGTCATACCGGCCGGCTCGAAACGCATGTTGGTGAACGCCTCCACGAACGCACGCAGCGGCACGCCGTACTGCAGGCCATAGCTGATGCTCTTCGCGAACGCATCCATGATGCCGCTGAGCGTGCTGCCCTGCTTGGAGACAGTGAGGAAGATCTCACCGGGCTGGCCCGTGGCATATTCACCAATGGTGGCAAAGCCCTTGCAGTCGGCAACGCGGAACTCGAACGTGCGGCCCCGACGGCTGCGCGGCAGCTTCTGACGGATCGGCTGGTGCACGATCTTCTCGACGATGCGCTCGACCACCTCGGTTGCAGCAGCGGCCGTGTTGCCGTCGGCTGCGCCCTCCTTCTTGGCGGTGCTCAGCGGCTGGCCGACCTTGCAGTTGTCGCGGTAGATGGCGACGGCCTTGAGACCCAGCTGCCACGACAGCAGGTGCAGCGCTTCCACGTCTTGCACCGCTGCGTCTTCCGGCATGTTGACGGTCTTGGAGATGGCACCGGAGATGAACTCCTGGACGGCGCCCATCATCCGCACGTGACCCTCGTAGTGGATGGTGTTGTCGCCCATGCTGCAGGCGAACACGGCCACGTGCGATGCGGCCAGGTGCGGTGCACCGAGGATGCTCTTCTCGTGATCGATGTAGGCAACGATCTCGTCGATCTGCACCGGCGAGTAGCCCAGCTTGCGCAGCGCACGAGGAATCGTCTGGTTGACGATGGTCATCGTGCCGCCACCGACGAGCTTCTTCATCTTGCACAGACCGAGGTCGGGCTCGATGCCGGTGGTGTCGCAGTCCATCATCAAGCCGATGGTGCCGGTGGGCGCCAGCACGCTGGCCTGCGCGTTGCGCACGCCGTATTCCTCACCATCGCGCACGGCGGATTCCCATGCGGCCTGACCGGCTGCGACCAGCTCGGCGGGCACACCCGTGTGGCTGGCGATGGAGGTGTGCGCGTCGCGGTGCATGCGCAGCACGTTGAGCATGTGCACCTCGTTCTCCGAGAAGCCGGCGAACGGCCCCATACGGCTGGCGGTACGAGCGCTGGTGGCGTAGGCGTGGCCCGTCATCAGCGAGGTGAGTGCTGCGGCCCAGGCACGACCCTCTTCACTGTCGTACGGCAGACCAAGGGCCATCAGCGTGGCGCCCAGGTTGGCGTAACCGAGACCGAGCTGGCGGAACTTGCGGCTGTTCTCGCCGATCTTCTCCGTCGGGTAGTCGGCGCGGCCGACCAAGATCTCCTGGGCGGTGAACATGACCTCGATGGTGTGCATGTACGCATCCACATCGAACTCGCCGTCCTCGTCGAGGTAGTGCAGCAGGTTGATGCTGGCAAGGTTGCAGGCCGAGTTGTCGATGTGCATGTACTCGCTGCACGGGTTGCTGCCGTTGATGCGGCCGGTGGCATGGGCTGTGTGCCACTTGTTGATGGTGGTGTCGAACTGCAGGCCCGGGTCGGCGCATTCCCAGCTGGCCTGGGCGATGTCGCGCCACAGGTCGCGGGCACGGACGGTACGCACGGTCTCGCCGCTGATGACCGCCTTGAAATCCCAGTCGGCGTCGTCGAGCACGGCCTGCATGAACTCGTCGCTGACGCGCACCGAGTTGTTGGCGTTCTGGTACTGGATGCTGAAGCTGTCCGAACCATCGAGGTCCATGTCGAAGCCGGCGTCGCGCAGCACGCGGGCCTTGCGCTCTTCTTTCACCTTGCACCAGATGAACTCTTCGACGTCGGGGTGATCGACGTTGAGAATGACCATCTTGGCGGCGCGACGGGTCTTGCCGCCGCTCTTGATGGTGCCGGCCGACGCATCGGCGCCGCGCATGAAGCTGACCGGACCGCTGGCGGTGCCACCACCGTTGAGCAGCTCGTAGCTGCTGCGAATGTTGGACAGGTTGATACCCGAACCGGAGCCACCCTTGAAGATGGTGCCTTCCTCGCGGTACCAGTTGAGGATGCCGTCCATGGTGTCGTCGACGGCGAGGATGAAGCAGGCGCTGGCCTGCTGGGGCACACCCTTGACGCCGATGTTGAACCACACCGGGCTGTTGAACGCCGCACGCTGGGTGACGAGGATGTACTTCAGTTCGTTGGTGAACGCATCGGCCTCGGACTGGTCGGCGAAGTAGCCGCCCTCGCTGCCCCAGACCGTGATGGTGTCCGCCACCCGGTCGATGACCTGACGCAGCGACCATTCACGCTCGGGCAGGCCCAGCGTGCCGCGGAAGTACTTCTGGGCGACGATGTTGGTGGCGTTCAGCGACCAGTTGGTGGGGAACTCGACACCCAGCTGCTCGAAGGCAACAGTGCCGTCCTTCCAGTTGGAGATGCGCGCATCACGGTGCTCCCACTCGACCTCGTCATAGGGGTGAACGCCCGGCGCGGTGAAGTGACGGGTGATTCCGATTGAGAGGCGATCCGGCGCCAGTGACATGCGGTACTCCTTGAGACGACTTGATGAACGACTTGATGAACGACTTGATGGGTGAACGACTTGATGGGTGAACGACTTGCGACGTAGGCCGAAACGAACTGTGGCGGAACGAACGAGCCCACCGCAACCACAACATGTGGTGTGCACCATGCCCCCAGGGCGCAGAGCACCACAAGTGGTAGGGAGGATTACAGCACTGTAGTTACACCCGTGTCAATGACCAACCTGCTCGCGACACCCTTCTTCACATTGAAATTCTGCATCACCGCAGGTGACGTGGCAGGCGGTGCAAGGGACACAGGTTCGGGATTCCTTGCCCACAGCGAACCACCATCAGATTCTCGACCAAACGAGCGCCCTCTGGTGACCCGCTGCCCATCCGCGCCCTCGCACCGCTGCCAGCTACGCCAGACACATTACGGCGACTTCCCTGTGGGGAGGAAGGGGTACAACCGTGTGAATTACTTTCCCGAGCGTTGCAAAACCCTGTCTGAACAGGGGATGAGCACAACACCGCTTCTCCACATATCCACAGCCTGGCGAAATCCGAGGAAAACCACAGTGGCGGACCCGCTCAGCCGGTCGCCGATTCCACAGAAACAGGGATGCCGTTGAGGACAGCGGTGCCACTCAGGGGGTCCATCGCCTCGTGATCGGCCAGGACGTTGCTGTTCACGCCTGCGCGTTCGGCGGCGATGCGCATGTTCGTTCCCGGCTGACCATGCCCCCAACCGTGGGGCAGGCTGACCACACCCGGGCGAATCGAGTCGGTGACCTCCACGGCTGCATCGACGGTGCCCACCCGACTGGTCACGCGAGCCACGCCACCATCGGTGAGGCCGTAGCGCACGGCGTCATCGGGGTGGACGTGCAACGTGCAGCGCGGCTTGCCCTTGACCAGGACCTCGATGTTGTGCATCCACGAGTTGTTGCTGCGCAAGTGACGGCGACCGACCAGGACCAGTGGCTGCTCAGCGGCCCGCGAGGCCTCGAGCATCGAACGCTCGAGACGGTCGAGGTCGCCGACCAGCACTGGATGAGCCAACTCGATCGCGCCGCTGGGTGTGCGCAGGATCTCGGGCAGCCGCGGCTCGAGCGCTCCGAAGTCCACTCCATGCGGATTGGCCCGCAACAGCGCGACGCTCGCGCCACCGGGGTTGGCGCCGAACGCCGCCCCGAACGGCCCGGTCTGCAGCATGAAGTCCAGCATTCGCACGGGCCCAGGCTCGGCCCCCAACGAGGCAACGATCTCGTCGGCGTCTCGACCATGGATCGGCGAGTTCGCATCCTTCACGGAACTGCGCACCATGCCGGCCACGCCAATCTCATCGGCAACCGCCGGCTCTGCATCCGGGCCGAGGCCAGCGGCGATCATCCCGAGTTTCGCCAGGATCTCCCACTCGTCGGGCTGGCCCTCGTCGAGCGCCAACACCGGATCGCTGTAGTTCGCAACGTTGCGAATTGCGAACTGCAACAACGCGATGTCGTAATGGCCTCGCTGCAACTGTGACGGTGGCGGCAGGATCACATCGGCGTGTCTGGTGGTCTCGTTGAGATACATGTCGACGCTGATCATGAACTCCAACTGGCCCAACGCCTCGTCCAGCTGTGCGCTGTTGGGTGTGCTGAGCACGGGGTTACCGGCGACGGTGATCATGACCTTCATGCCGGCATCGCCCGCGCCGGTGATCTCCTCGGCCATGGCTGCTGCGGGGTACTCCCCCATCACCTCGGGCAACTGGCGAGCGACGGACTGACCTCTGCCGATCGAAAAGCCCTTTCCCGTACCCGACGTGCCGCGTGTGGTCGGCCCACCGGCGACGGGCATCGAGAACATCGCGCCGCCACGTCGGTCGAGGTTGCCGGTGACGATGTTGACGACATCGATCAGCCACGACGTGACCGTCCCGAAACCTTCGGCACCCATGCCAGTGGTGGTGGTACCGACGCGCCCGTACACGCTGCCGCTGGCAGCGCCGGCGAGGTCACGGGCGAGCGAGCGAATCTCCTGCGCGGTCAGGCCCGTGGCCGCAGCGACAGCCTCGGGCGTGAACGGAGCCACGGCAGCAACTACCGTGTCGAGACCGTCGAGGAGAACGGCGACGTGGTCACCAGGGGCGATCAGCCCATCAGCCGCGAGCGTGTTGACCATCGCTGCCAACAACAATGCATCAGTGCCAGGCCTGATGGGCAACCAACGGTCGGCCTCCTCGGCGGTACGACTCCGGCGTGGATCGACGACGACCACGGTGCCGCCACGCGCCCGAATTGCTTCGATGCGCCCAGGGAAGTCGGGCGCCGTGCACAGGCTGCCGTTCGACGCATAGGGGTTCGCGCCCATGATGATCAAGAAGTCCGTGTGGTCGAGGTCTGGAACCGACACAGAAACCGCAGTACCGAACACGTACGCGGCAGCGACCTGGCGGGGCATCTGGTCGACGGTCGATGCGCTGAACCGGCGACGGGTGCCCAGCGACTGCAGCATCGCGCGGTTGTAGAGCAGCGCCGACAGGCTGTGCGCGCTCGGGTTGCCCAGGTAGACGCCCACCGATTCGCGACCATGGCGAGCCATCAGGTCAGGAAGCCGATCGGCGATCACAGCCCACGCCTCGGCCCACTCGACCTCCTGGTGCACGCCGTTGCGCTTCACGAGCGGCTTGCGCACACGATCGGGATCGTCGTGAAGTTGCTTGAGTGTGCTGCCCTTCGGGCAGATGAAGCCGTGGCTGAACACGTCGGCTTGATCGCCACGAATGCGCGTGACGGATTCGATGCCGGCAGCGTCGCGCTTGACCGTGATCTCCAACCCGCACCCGGCCTCGCACAGCGGGCACGTACGAAACGCCGTACGAGTCGTGGTGTCGTGGTTGTCGTGTTCCTGATCGTCGTGTTCAGTCCCCATGGGTGGCATCATTTCACCTATGCGGCGACTCTTCCCCCACTCAGACGACATCGTCACCTTGCGAGAGTGTTATGACGTTCCACGCCCGCGGCCTTCGGATCGGCCATGGGTGGCGTTGTGCATGGTGGCCGGGCTCGACGGGTCGACGGTGGTCGATCGAAGCTCACGCGGACTCTCCAACCCCACCGACCAAGAACTGTTCCTCACCATGCGTTCCTTTGCCGATGTCATCCTGGTCGGTGCCGGCACAGTGCGCGCCGAGGGATACGGGCCACCTCGACTGCCGGGGCAACGCATTGCCATTGTCTCGCAGTCGGGCAACTTCGATTTCGGCTTGCCGCTGTTCACTTCCGGACAGGCATTGTTGGTGATGCCGACCGACGCTCCTGAGGTACCGGTGCCGTCGGTGCGTGCCGGTATCGGTGGGGTCGACATCGCGGCCGCTCTTGCCCAACTCGATGCCGACGTCGTGGAGGCCGAGGGTGGCTCCATGCTCAACGGCCTGTTGGCCGCAGCCGATCTGATCGACGAACTGAACCTCACCATCAGTCCTCAGATCAGTGGTGGCGCCGGCGCACGCGTGACGAGCGGTGCTCCGCCGCTCTCACATCGAATGACGCTTGCTCACGTCTTGGAGGACGACGGCTTTCTGTTCACCCGATACGTACGCGCACGCTAGGACACGGACTGCGCCATCACCGCGATGTCGAGCACAGCCACCGCGTGCAACAACGCCTCGTCGGCCGACAACGTGGGGCCAAGCTCGACGATGAACGACATCGCGTCCGGCACAGTGGTGCGCACCCACGTCGCAGCAACACCGGTGTAGGTACCGCCAGTGACGCTGAGCACAGGCAACCCGGTCAACGCCGCGTAGCGGTCGCGCAAGGGACCGTCCTTGCGGCTCGACGGAGAGATGCGGTTCAGGTCTTGGTGATACCAGAGCGTGAGGTGCGGCACGATGCGAGTGGTGAAGGCGATGAACGCCTGAGTCTCGGGTTCGCTCGCAGGCCCCGTGCCGCTGTACTCCCAGTCTCCGAATTGGGCAACCTGCGTCCAGTCGTGCGGAAAATTGCGGTTGAGGTCAACCCCATTTCCGTTGTGGCGCTCGGCGTTGGCCACACCGTCAGGGTTGATCGAGTCGATCAACCACAGGTCGATGTCGGGCGGCAACTGCAGCGTGCGCAAGTCCTGCAGGATCGACAGGCCAGCAGTCTCATTGCCGTGAATCACACCGACCACCAGGATCACCGTGCCGCCACTCGTACCCCGATGACTGGCCACGATCGGTCGTCCCTGTGCGGAATGGCCGATGACTTCCTCACCCAAGAAATCGTCGGACGACGAGGTGCCGATGGGAGATGGCACCGTCGTGTCGGGCTCCGTCGTGGTGACCGCTGTCGTCGCGGGGATCGTGGTCGTCAGTTCGGTCGTCATCGAAGTCGTGGTGGGCACAACGGTGGTGGCAACCACCGTTGTCGTGGGAACCGTCGTGGTTGCCAGGGTGGTGTTGGACGCCGTGGGGCTGCTGGCGGCGTGCGTGCCGCACGACGCCAACGCTATGAACGAGACAGCACACACAGCGAGGGCATGCCGCGCTGCCCGACGGGTCACGAGCGCTGCAGCTTCTTCAGCAAGACCAGCTCACGTTGGAAGTCGGCAGCCGCGTCGAAGCCCTTGTAGACACTGGCGAAGCGAAGGTAGGCCACCTCATCGAGGCGACGCAGGCGCTCGAGCACTTCCACGCCGACGACCGCAGTCGGGACTTCCGGCCCCCGCAGCCGCACCTCGTCCTCGATCGCCTCGCCCACCAGGTCGATCTGCTGGGCGGTCACCGGGCGCCCCTTACATGCAGCACTGATCCCCGCAATCAACTTCAACCGATCGAAGGGTTCGCGGCAGCCGTTGCTTTTGACCACTGTCAGAGGCACCTCTTCGAGACGCTCGTAGGTGGTGAAACGGTGAGCACATGCCAGACAGGAGCGACGCCTGCGGATGGCCGCGCCCTCCTCAGCTTCGCGCGAATCGATCACCTTGGTGTCGTCGACGTGGCACTTGGGGCAGCGCATGGCACAGCACGCTACCGGCCGACATCACGGCAGCGTAATCAGCTGGCCAACCTGCAGCGAGGCGCTACCGAGCGTGGCGACCAGCGCGTCGACGTAGTCGACTTGTGACGCACCGCCACGCAACTGATCGGCGATGGACCACACCGTGTCGCCCGGTTGCACGACATATGTACTTGCTGAACGAACCGCAGGGATGGAGGCAGGTGCACCCCCGCGGTTCGCCAGAACACTGCCGGCGCCGATGGTGAGGGCGACGAACACGGCGCTGAACACCACTGCGACCAGGACACGACGACGAACGAAGACCTGCGTACTGGGCCGATTGTCGACCCGCCTGGCCGGGCCCGCTGCATGGCCGCGCGACAGGCGAGCCGGCAGGACAACGGTGTAGGAGTTGAGTGCTGCGGCCATTGGGCAATCCTTTGCAGAGAGGGTGATCGAACAGGTGTTGGACGAACGACTGTTCGTAGTCTGCACGAACAGTCGTTCGACGTCAACCCCGAGGCGAACATTTGTTGCACGAACGGGTGTTTGACCTGAGCAGCGAACAGGTGTACGCTGCCCACATGGCCGAAACACTCACCGCCCGCCAACGGGGCATCCTCGACATGATCGAAACCAGCATGCGAGAGCGTGGCTATCCGCCCAGCGTTCGTGAAATCGGCGAAGCGGTCGGGCTCACCTCTCCCTCCACCGTCCACAGCCACTTGGCGTCGCTCGAGCGCATGGGCTATCTCAAGCGCGACCCAACCAAGCCGCGCGCCATCGAGGTACGTTTCGACCCGTCATCAGGTGCCGCCATCGAGCGCCGCCCAGTTCGCCACGTACCCCTCGTCGGTGATGTCGCCGCCGGCACCGACGTGTTGGCGCAGGAGAACGTCGAGGAGCTGTTCCCGCTGCCGGAAGACTTCACCGGCGATGGCGATCTGTTCATGCTCCGGGTGCGTGGCGACTCGATGATCGAGGTCGGCATCATGGATGGCGATTTCGTCGTTGCTCGCGCGCAGACCACTGCCAACAACGGTGAGATCGTGATCGCCGGCATTCCCGGTGAAGAGGCCACGGTCAAGACCTATCAGCGCAAGGGCAACACGGTCACGTTGGTTCCCGCCAACCCTCGCCTGCAGCCCATGGTGTTCACCGACAACGAAGTACAGATCTTCGGTCGCGTGGTCACCGTCATGCGTCGCCTGTAGGCGACACACGGCCAGCGCCGGTCACAGTTGCGGCGCGCCCCACCCTGGCCCCGCCGGCGGTGCCGTTGGTGCTGGCGGTGTCGGTGCTGGCGGTGTCGGTGCTGTCGGTGTCGGTGCTGTCGGTGTCAGTGGTGCTGGCGGCGCAGTTGGGTACGCCGAAGGTGCGCCGGGCATGGTCGGCTGCGTCGGCCACACCGGTGCACCCGGCACCGGTTGCCATGCCTGCGACGAACCGATCATCGGCGGGGGTGTCACCTTCGTCCTGCGCAGGCCCAACAGGATCAACAGTCCACCCAACAGCACCCCTACCGCCACAGCGCCGCCCCCAGCAGCGAGCATCCCAGCAGCGTCGGCGTCAGGCTTGCCGCCCACAGCGATGGCAAAGTCCGTGTCGTCGCTGGAAACAGTCAGTCGATACGTGCCCGGTGCGGTGATGTTCACTCGCTGGTAGCCCTGTCCGGCGAACGACCCCACGGAGTAGGTCGGAGTCGTCGTAGGAGTCAGGACGGCCGCCTCGTTGTTGCTGTTCAACAACGTGAGGGTCAGGCCCGGCAGCTGGCCATTGGTTCGTAGATAGGAGGTGCCGCCTGCTTGGCAGTCGCCGGCGACCGACCCAATGGTGCCCTTGGTCTCGATGTAGATGGTGAATGTCGCCGTCTTGTCGAACTCGAGGGTGGTCGTGCAGCCAACTGGCGCGCGGGCGAAGCTCTTCACGGTCTTTTCTTTGGCGGAGCCGCTGAGTGCGACCAGCGCCACACCCGCCCCGATACCGAGCACCGCAACGGCAATTCCAGTGAGCAGCAGACCTTTACGCCGTCCGCCAGGTGCGGGCGCCGCAGCGACAGGCACAGTTGGCGCATACCCGTACTGATACTGCGGCACCGGAGTTGTCGGGGGCGGTGCGCCCGGCACTGCGAACGGTGAGGGGTACTGTGCCGGCGGGTCAGGTTGATACGACATCAGTGGACTCCCAAGCGTGAAGCGACCAGTTCGATTCTGTCGTCAGGTTGTACCACGGCAGCACGCACGTTGTGTGCACCACCCGCTCCGTAGAAATCGCCAGGGCTGACCAGGGCTCCGCCCTCGCGAGCAAGGCGTTCTGCGAACTCCCAGCCGTCGTGGGCATCGAACCACAGGTAGAAGCTGCCCGCGGGCATCGACACCTCGAGTCCGGACCACGCCGACACGATGTGCGCAAAGCGTTCTAGGCGGTGACGGTAGCGATCGCGCTGTACCTGCACGTGGGTGTCGTCTGCCAGCGCTGCGATTCCCGCCGCCTGCGCCGGCCCAGGCACCATCATCCCCACATGCTTGCGAACTTCCTTGAGGTAGTCCACCAACTCTGGGTCACCGGCGTAGAAACCCACGCGTACCCCGGCGAGGTTCGAGCGCTTCGACAATGAGTGCACCGCAACGACGCCCGCGTGGCCCGACTGCAAAATGGTGGTGGGCGCACCGTCCCAGGTGAACTCGACGTAGCACTCATCGCTGAACACGGGTACATCGTGAGCTCGACCCCACGCTGCCGCCGCGGCCAGATCACTGAGCGCACCAGTCGGGTTCGACGGACTGTTCACCCACAGCATGAGTGCACGCGCCGTATCCGCAGGATCGATCGCGGCAAGGTCGATGGAACCGTCGGCGGCTGCGGGCACTGGTACGCCGCGGCAACCGGCCAACGTCGCACCCATTTCGTACGTGGGATATGCGACCGCCGGATAGAGCACCGTGTCGCGCCACGGGGTGCGCAGTTTGAGGTACTGCGGGGTGGTCGCGACGAATTCCTTGGTGCCCACGCACGCCGCAATTTGGGCGATCGGTACGTCGACGTCGAAACGGCGTTCGAACCAACCGCGGATGGCTGTGCGTAGTGCCTCGCTGCCGATGCTTGCCGGATAGCCACGCTCGCTGTTGCTGTGACCCAGCGCGTACAGCACCTCGGGAGGCGGTGGGTCGCACGGCGTGCCGATCGACAGGTCGACCACACCTCCGTCGAGAGCACCGGCCAGCGGGGCCAGCCGATCGAGTCGGTCGTACGGATACGGCGGTGGGACGAAACCGACCTGACCGTCGAGTGCGTTGCTACCTGCGTTCTTCATGCGTTCCCCATCCTGCCCGATGGCTGGCCGTGGCGCCCACTACGACCGTCACTCAGGTTCGACGACGAACTCGCTGAGCCGACCGACGGATGCGTCGGCCAAACGTGCACGCACGCGCACTCCGTCGGTGTCATGAAGGGTGGACACCACTTCGCCCTCACGGTGGATCGCCGCCAAGACATCGCCGCGCTCGTAGGGAACCAGCAGCTCCACGACTGCGGTGATGGACCGTAGGCGGTCGCCCAGAACCTCCAAGAAGCGCTCGACCCCCTCCCCCGTCTGTGCGCTCAACGCCACGGAACCTTGGTGGCGGGCCTGCAATTCGCCAGCAACTTCGGGCGCCACATCGACCTTGTTGAACACCAGCAGTTCAGGCACCTTCAACGCATCGATCTCGCCGAGCACCTCACGAACGGCATTGATCTGCCCCTCTGGGTCGGGTGCCGCACAGTCGACCACGTGCACCAGGAAGTCGGCAAGGCTGGCAACTTCCAGCGTGCTCTTGAAGGCCTCCACCAGACCGTGTGGCAACCGCCGCACGAAACCCACCGTGTCGGTCAGCAACACTGGCTCGCCACCAGGCAGCGACAATCGCCGAGTCGTTGGGTCGAGAGTCGCGAAGAGACGGTCCTCGACGAGGACGCCCGCTTTCGTCAGTTGGTTGAGCAGGGTGGACTTGCCGGCGTTGGTGTAGCCGACGATGGTCACCGCGGCCAGGCCACTGCGGCCACGGCTCTTGCGCTGCAACTGGCGGGTGTGTTGCAGTTCCCTGAGGTCGCCCTCCAGCTTCGTGATGCGCCGCATGATGCGCCGCCGGTCGACTTCCAGCTTCGTTTCGCCGCCACCGAAGCGACTGCCCACGCCGCCTCGCTGCTGCGAAAGGTTGGCCTTCGCACCACGACGCAGACGCGGCAGGCGATAGCGCAGCAGCGCCAGTTCGACTTGCGCCTTGCCCTCCAGCGTGTGCGCATTCTGAGCGAAGATGTCGAGGATGACCGCAGTGCGGTCGAGGGCCGTACGGCCGAGTGCCTTCTCCAGGTTGTACTGCTGCGCCGGGCTGAGCTCGTTGTCGAAGACCACCGTGTCGGCGTCGACCGCGAGACACATGTCGCGCAACTCGTCCACCTTGCCCTTGCCGATGTACCAGGTGTGGTCGGGAGCGTCGCGGCGCTGAACGACGCGACCGGCCTCATCGGCGCCTGCAGTATCGATCAGCAGTGACAGTTCGTCGAGGCCGGCCTCGGTGTCCTCATCGGTGTGGCCCGGGCGAGTGACGCCCACCAGCACGATCCGTTCACGCTTCGTACGCTCGATGAGCGTGGCGCCAAGTGCTTCGTTGTAAGGAGAGTTCATGCCGTGCCTTTCAACATCTCAGGGCCGTTCCACGTCGGGGTGCGCTTCAGGGCTGTGTCATTCATCGACGTCCACGAGGACGGTTGCGATGTACTGCGCCGGGCCGATCAAGGTGACGCGTCCCGGCAGCGGATGGTGCAGACGTACCTTCGCATCACCGCCGTCCATGTGCACCACGATTTCTTCGACCGTCGCCGGAACGAGGCCCCACGCGCTGGCCGCCCACGCACTAGCACAGGCGCCCGTGCCACACGCTTCGGTGATGCCCGCGCCGCGCTCGTGGACACGCATCGTGATGGCGTGTGGCTCCGGCCCTGGCTCCACGATCTCGAGGTTGACGTACGGCACCAACTGGCCGAGCGTCAACAGATCGACCACGCCGACCTCATCGACACCGACGACGGCGTGCGGGTTACCCAAGCTGAGGTGACGCACCGGCCGCATCGGATCCGTGCCGATGGCGTGCCAATCGTCTGGCTCGGCGATATCGACCACCGCTCCCATGTCCACCGATGCATTCACGACTCCGGGCTGGTCGGTGGCCGAAATGGTGACCAGTCGATCGCCCGCATCCGTGAGAATCAGCTGATCCAGCGTGTCGCCACCGCGCATCGCAAGCGCCTGCGCGAAGCAGCGAACACCGTTACCGCTCATCTCCGCACGTGACCCGTCAGCGTTGTAGAGCACCATCTGCGCTGCGTATCCCTCGGCACTCTCGCCAACGAGTAGGCCATCGGCGCCAACACCACGACGGCGGTCGCACAGGCGTCGAGCGAGCGCGGGCAGGTCGGTGACGTCAGGATGAAAGACGACGAGAAAGTCGTTGCCCAGTCCGTGGTGTTTGGTGAGTGTGAGCTGTGTCATGTCGAGTGCAGAGCAGCCAGGACCTCGGCAACGGGGTCGTGTTCGATCTGCACCCAGCGTATGCGAGGGTCGCGTCGGAACCATCTCTCCTGACGGACGGCGAACTGCCGTGTGCGCTGTATCACCGACGCCACCGCCTCGTCCAAGGACAGCTCGCCCTCCAGATGCGCGATCAGTTCCTTGTAACCGAGGGCCTGACGCGCGGTACGTGACAGGGGCAATGGTTCCACCACCAGGCGTTCCACCTCGGCAAGCAGCCCCGCCGTCATCATCCGGTGCACTCGATCCGCGATGCGAACGGTCAGTACCTCACGTCGCCACCGCAGCCCGACCTGGTCGAAGTCGACACGCGGGTACTGGTCGATCCCGGGACCGAAGGAACTGAACGGACGTCCGCTCCCGATCGTGACTTCCAGCGCCCGCACTACTCGGCGCTCGTTGCTCGGCTCCATGCGGCTGGCCGCCAGAGGATCCAGCTCCACCAACTGACGGTGCAGCGCCGCGCTCCCCTCGTCGGCCGCTCTCGCTTCCAATGCCGAACGGACATCTGGCCACCTGCCCGGTATCTCCATCGGGTCGGTCAGCGCCCGCAGGTAAAGGCCTGTACCGGCGACCAACACCGGCTGCCCACCCCGCTTGTCGATGTTCCCCAGCGCGGCCCGCGCTGCCAATTCGAAGTCGGTCACCGCGAACTCGTCACTGGGTTCAGCGAGGTCGATGCCGTGGTGCGGCACGGCTGCGCGGTCCGCAGCAGAGGGCTTGGCCGTCCCGATGTCCATTCGGCGATACACCTGCATTGCGTCCACCGCGAGGATCTCGGTGCCAGGACGGGCGAGCGCATACGCCATCGCCACATCGCTCTTCCCCGACGCCGTCGAGCCAAGGATCACGAGCGGCCGGATGGACGCGTTGCTCACCCGGCCGACACGGAGATGCGGCGCTTGTGCGCAGGCTCGGCCACCAACTCGACGAACCGCCCCATCAGATGATGAGGCGCAGCTGATGTGATCTCGACCAGCGCATAGGAACCCGTGCGCAATGGGCCCGTGGGAGCGAAGTGAACGAGTTTGTTCTGTCGGGTTCGGCCCGACAGCACCGACGGGTCCTTCTTGCTCGGCCCTTCGACGACGACTTCCTCCACGCGACCGATACGAGCCTGGTGCTTGAGGAGGGCACTGTGTTCCACGACGACCCGTAGTCGCTGGAATCGCTCGGCGACGACAGCAGCATCCACGAACTGGTCGATCATGCCCGCTGCCTCCGTGCCGTCTCGTGGCGAGAAGACGAAGGTGTACGCGTAGTCGTATTCGGCTGCCGCCGCAACTTCCAGGGTGCGCTGCAAGTCGGCCTCGGTCTCACCGGGGAAACCAACGATGATGTCGGTGCTCACGGCCAGATCAGGCACCGCCGCCCGGGCCTGCGCCAACCGCTCGAGATAGCGCTCTGCGCTGTAGCCACGATGCATCAACGCGAGCACCCGGTCGCTGCCGGACTGCAGCGGGTAGTGAAGGTGCTCGCACATTGTCGGGCTGCCCGCCATGGCGGCGAACGTGTCCGGGCGCATGTCCTTTGGGTGCGGGCTGGTGAAGCGCATACGACGCAACCCGGGCACGGACCCGACCGCCGTGAGGAGATCTGCGAACAACGGCCGCAGCCTGGCCTGGGTGTCGCCACCCTGACGAGCTGCCAGTTGGATGTCGCGACCATAGCTGTTGACGTTCTGGCCGAGCAGGGTGACCTCGGTGACGCCGTCGGCAACCAACGATTGCACTTCAGCGACGATGTCGTCGAACGGCCGACTGATCTCGACGCCGCGGACTGCCGGCACGATGCAGAACGCACAGTTGTTGTCGCAGCCGATCTGAATCGTGACCCACGCGTTGTAGCCCGTATCGCGTCGAGCGGGTAGGGCACTGGGGAACATGGCGTGATCGTCGAGCACCGCAGCGTCGAGAATCTCGGTGATCTGACCGAATTCTTGCGACTCGTTCACCAGTGCAGCGGCGCGGTGGACGTTGTGCGTCCCCATCACGACATCGACCCATGGCGCCTTGCTCGCAACCAGGTCTCGATCCTTCTGAGCCAGGCAGCCCGACACGACGATCTGGCGACCCTCGCGTTCGCTCTTCCAGGTGCGCAGCCAGCCCAGCGTGCCGTACAACTTGTTGTCGGCATTCTCACGGATGCAGCAGGTGTTGAGCACGACGACATCCGCATCATCCTGATCGGCGACCGCGGTGAGACCGTCTGCGTCGAGCAGACCCGAGATGCGCTCGGAGTCGTGTTCGTTCATTTGACACCCGAAGGTGTGCACGACGTAGCTACGGCCCATGTCGAGCAAGGCTAGCTGTGGGTCGGTGCTGCCCACTCTGGCGACATGGGGTTGAACGCAATCTCCCACAGGTGACCATCTGGGTCGGCGACGTAGCCCGAGTACCCGCCCCAGAACACCCAGTGCGGGCTCTTGGCGACCGAGCCACCCACCACTGCCCAGGACGCGACCGCGGCGTCGACGAGTTCGGGAGTCGCCAGGTTGATGGCGAGCGACACGCCGCGGAAGCCACTGCCCTCGTCGGGCACCGTGGCATCGAGTGCCAGTGCTTCGCGACCGAACAACCCGAGCACCACCGAACCGACCTGAAAGAAGCTGATCTCGTTCTCCGAGCCACTGAGCCGTTGCCAGCCCAGTGACTCGTAGAACGACGTAGATGCAGCGACGCTTCGGACCCCGAGCGTGACGACGCTGAGGTGCTGCGGGACCGACACGGCCGACTACAGCTCGATGGGCTGCTCGTCGGCCGCCGAGAAGCTGGGCTCGGCCGGTGCGTTGGCATCGACGCCGATACCCGCCTGCACACGGACCTTCTCGGAGACTTCCACCATGATCTCGGGGTTGGCGGACAGGAAGTTCTTCGCGTTTTCGCGACCCTGACCCAGCTGCTCACCCTCGTAGGTGAACCATGCACCCGACTTCTTGATGATGGCCATGTCGACAGCCATGTCGAGCAGCGAGCCCTCGCGGCTGATTCCCTTGCCATACATGATGTCGAACTCGGCCTGGCGGAAGGGCGGGGCCACCTTGTTCTTGACGACCTTCACACGGGTGCGGTTACCCACAACTTCCGTGCCGTCCTTGATGCTCTCGATACGTCGAATGTCGAGCCGCACCGATGAGTAGAACTTCAGCGCTCGCCCACCGGGGGTGGTCTCGGGCGAGCCGAACATGACACCGATCTTCTCGCGCAACTGGTTGATGAAGATCATGATGGTGTTGGTCTTGTTGATATTGCCGGTGAGCTTGCGCAGCGCCTGGCTCATCAAGCGGGCCTGCAGACCGACGTGCGTGTCACCCATCTCACCTTCAATTTCGGCACGAGGCGTCAAGGCTGCCACCGAGTCGATGACAACCACATCGATGGCGCCCGAGCGCACCAACATGTCGGCAATCTCCAGCGCCTGCTCACCCGTGTCGGGCTGGCTGATGAGCAGCTGGTCGATGTCGACACCGATGGCTCGTGCGTAGGTGGGGTCCATGGCGTGCTCAGCGTCGATGTAGGCACAGATGCCCCCGTTGCGCTGCGCTTCGGCCACGACGTGCATGGCCAGCGTGGACTTACCCGAGGACTCTGGCCCAAAGATTTCGACGACGCGGCCACGAGGCAGGCCACCCACACCGAGCGCCACGTCGAGTGCGAGGGAACCCGTCTGGATGGTCTCGATGCCCATCGTGGTCTTCTCGCCCATCCGCATGATGGAGCCCTTGCCGAACTGCTTGTCGATGGCTGCCAGTGCGACATCCAGTGCCTTATTTCGATCGTTGCTCACAACTGTCTCCGTTTCCTGCCATACCCGTGTGGGTGTCGTTGGTGAGGACCGTTGCCGGCCCCGATTGGGTACCGCAGCAACGTGTGTGAACGCTGCGGTGGTGAGTGGCACCGTACGAAAAGGGTGTGACAGAGTTCCCGGGAAGGGTGCTGCATCCCTGTTGTTGACCGTACGAGTGGTACTACGAGTAGTGGTACGTGTGTTCGAACAACAGGAGTGTAACTACGAACAGTCGTTCGATCAAGCATCCTCGGCAAGAAATTGCTGCTCGGCCACAGCGATGCCGGCTTCGATCAATTCCTGCTCGGTCGGTGGGTGCGAAAGCAGGTCGACCGCCAGCCAGACCGTGTTGGTGAACGGGAACATCAGCACTGGAATCACGATGGCCCCGCCGATGAACCCGAGGGTGAGTGCCGTCACAGGAAAGTCCGGAGCGGTTGCGATGAAGGCGACCACCATGCCAATACCCAGCACCGCGAACGTGATCACAGCATTCAGCGAGATGGAACCCAGTTCGAACCCAACCTCGCGGCGCCACCTGATACCGCAGGTGCGGCACCGGTCATAGCGCAGGATCCAGCGGTGAACGAATGTACGGCGGCTCCCGCAGTACGGGCATTTGAGGACGACTGCACGCCGAAACATCTTCATAGCTGGCGGCAATGGACGATTCATACCCCCTATGGTATAGAACTCGTGGCTGGAATCCGAAATACTCTCCCGGTGCGACGAACCCTTGCCGGCTTGCTGTTCGGCCTTGCCTATGCCTGTGCGAGCCTGTCGATCGCGGGCTTCCTCCTCCAGCGCTCCGCGTTCGATCCCGGCAACTCAGCCGACGCCGCCGATGTGATCCTGGGTGACTCGGAACTCAGGACGGAACTGATCGATTTCATCTCCGACAGCGTGGTCACACAGTTGAACGGCCTGGTCGACCCTGCAACCATCCGCGCCAACGTCACGGCCGTCGCCGGCCTGCCAGAAGGGCAGAAGTTGCTCGCCGGCATCATTCACGATGCACATGCCCACATGATCGGTGACCAAAAAGGACCGGTCAAGATCACCGGAGCCCAACTCGTTGGGATCGTGCGCGACGAGCGGGCGGCGGCACTACCGACGCTGATCCTGCCCGTGCCAGAGGTCACTGCGCTGGTCATTGCCAACCACACCCTCGACTGGCTGCTGCCCATCGCGCTCATCGGTACCCTCGCATTCGCCTTCCTCGGTTTCACGGCGCATCCCGAGCGCAGTGCGTTGCTCCACAGCCTGGCCCTCGGCCTCTTGTTGCTTGCGCTGCTGGCACTGATACTCGGCTACCTCGTTCCCAAGTTCCTCGTGCCAGCGCTGAGTGACAGCGTGTGGACACACATACCGGCGCGCCTTGCGGACGATTCGCTCCCGCTGCTGATCGGGTTGGAGTTGATGCTTGTCGGCAGTGCGCTCGCACTTCTGGCTGGCACGGGCATGATGCGCCGTCGGCGGCGCTGGAGCACCCCGGTCAACACCTACCGGTACAGCGAAGAGCGCCGCTGGAGCTAGCGCCCCGATGACCACACAGAGCAACCTGCGCCCCGACGACGTGCTCTCGCGGAGCTCGGCACTCTCACGGTCGCTCGGCCTTCGAGCCGACGAAGCCGAGGCGCTGCGCGAACTGCCTGCCGCGACCATCAGCGACGTCACTGAGGCCGACCTGTGGCGGATGGTCGTGCCGACCTCACTCGGCGGCCACGGGTTAGGCCTCCACACCCTGGCGAACAGTACGCGCCTTCTCGCCCAGGGCTGCCCGGCATCGGCATGGACGATCTCGTTCCTGGTGATGCACAGCTGGCTCCTCACCAAGTTCCCCGCGGCTGCCCGCGCCGAGTTCTTCACTCGCGAGCAACCCTGGGCGCTAACTCCAGCGCCGCTCGCCCCCACCGGCACCGTCGACGCCGTGGATGGCGGCCTACGAGTCACGGGCCGCTGGGAATGGGCCACGGGCGTGCAGCACGGCGAATGGGTGATGGTTCATGCGGTCCAAATGGCACCCGTGTTGGCGACACACTTTCTCGTGCTGCCCGTCGCCGACGTCCGCGTCGACGACGTCTGGCACACCTCGGGTATGCGTGCAACTGGTAGTAACGCAGTCGTGGTCGACGACGTGTTCGTTCCGTCGCATCGCACCATTCCCTCTGCGGCCCTCATGTTCGGCGGCGACCACCTCGAAGGTAACGGCATGGCGGGTCTGCCCGTGCCACAGGTACTCGCGCTGATGGCCGCCGCTCCCGCAGTCGGTGCCGCCGAAGCAGCGGTCGAGCTCTACCGCCAACGCATGACGGGTCGCGTGTTGGCTCACTCGATCGGTGACAGAGCCAAGGATCAACCCGTCATGCAGGCCCGGCTGGGAGCGATCATCGCAGAGCTGGCGGCGATGCGCGCCAACTGGGACCGGGCCATTGCGCGACTCATGGACGTCGACGACGCCCATCCGATCACACTCGACGAGCGCATCGACCTTCGCCTGGCCGCTGCCCATACTGTGCGATCAGCACGCAACATCATCTCCACGATCGGCGACTGCGGCGGTGCGTCGATGTACTTCTCGGGCTCACCGTTTCAGCGATTGCAGCGCGACGTGGAGACCCTCAAGGGCCACGTCATCTTCGATTGGGACCGCACCACCGAACTCGCCGGCCGGGTTGCTCTCGGTCTGGAGCTACGCCCGGCCGACATGGTCTGAACGGCGAGTTGGGGGTCAGGCGGTGAGTTCGTCGACGAACTCGCCGAACACCGTGGCGTAGCGCATTGCATCGTCATCGGTGTGCAGCACCGAAATGAGCCACTGCTCGTCGAGCCCGGGTGGCAACAACACACCACGGTTGATGCCGTGGATCCACTGAGCAAAGGCAAGGTCGAAGTCGGTGGCCTTGTAATCGCGGTAGTTGCGGATGGGCTCGCGTGCCCAGGTGATGCATCCCTTGGCACCGAATTGCACTGTGTGCGCCGGAAGGTTCGCCTCCGCGATGATGCGATCGCATGCATCGAGCAGACGGCGATTGCGGGCAATTGCCTCATCGATCGCTTCGCGGGTACACACCTCGGTGAGCACGGCCTTGATCGCTGCCATGCACAACGGGTTGCCGTTGTAGGTGCCCAGATGCAGAACCCTGCCGATGGTGATCTGATCCATGCATTCCTGTGTGCCACCGAACGCACCGACCGGCAGGCCGCCGCCGATGCTCTTGGCGAGGGTGACCAGATCGGGCTGTATCCCGAAGTGGGTGGTCGCTCCTCCGTACCCGGAAGTGATACCCGTCTTGACCTCGTCGAAGATGAGCATCGTGCCGTAACGACGGGTGATCTCACGCACCGCCTCGAGATAGCCCGGCTGCGGCTTGCAGATACCGATGTTCTCCATGACCGGCTCGACGATGAAACAGGCCACGTCTCGATTGCGCAGCACACGTTCGAGCGCTTCTGCATCGTTGTACGGAATGACGATGGTGTCGCCGAGCACGGCGGCTGTGATACCGGCGGTACCGGGAACAGGAGTCGGTGAGTCGGCGGGCCCCGCCATGTCGAGCGGTGGCTTCATCGAGATCATCACTTCGTCGTGGTGCCCGTGATATCCACCTTCGACCTTCACGATCTTCTCTCGCCCTGTCACACCGCGGGCCACGCGAATGGCATCCATGGTGGCTTCCGTACCCGAGTTGGTGAAGCGCCACATCGGCAGGCCGTACCGCTCTGCGAGCAGTTCGGCCACCTCGGCGTTCATCTCGCACGGGGTGACGTACAGCGTGCCGTTGTCCAGTTGTTGCTCGACCGCGCGGCGCACGGCGGGGTGACAGTGGCCCGAGAACAACGCCCCGTAGCCCATGTCGAAGTCGACGTAGCGGTTCCCGTCCACGTCTTCCATCCAGCTGTCCTGTGCCCTGCGGACCACGATCGGGTGCGGGTCGTACGCCTGGAAGCTGCTGGGCACGCCCAACGGCAATACTTTGCGAGCCCGCTCAGTGGCGGCCTGCGAACCTTTGGTGCGGGCGATGTACACCTGCAGCTCTCGCTGCGTGATGGCCTTGGCCCGCTCGGCAAGCTCACGCGTGGAAATGCTTTCCGTTGTGCTCATGACTGATGTCCTCCGGATTTCGTTCCTATGAGCTTAGCTCACCACGGAATCCGTCGTGACCAGATCGTTGTTGACGGCACCGCACACAGGATGTGACCTGCGAGGCACCGAATAGTGATGGTGGAATTTTGCGACGCGTGTGGCACACTTCATGCCTTCATGGTGGTCGTAGCTCAGCTGGTAGAGCATCAGGTTGTGATCCTGAGGGTCGCGGGTTCGAGCCCCGTCGATCACCCCACGGTAAGCAGGTAGGGGGCGCGCTCCGCTCCCCCTACACTGCCTGCCACTGCGCCTCTAGCTCAACGGCAGAGCAACGGACTCTTAATCCGCAGGTTCTGGGTTCGAAACCCAGGGGGCGCACCACGAAGGAGCAGGTCAGAGGCACTTTATTAGTGCCTCTGGCCTGCTCGCACAAGCCCCTGTGTTGCTCAGTCCACGACAGCCAGGCCGGCGACCTCACCGATCGCGTGCTCGACCACGGCGGCGGGTTCAAGGCCAAGCTGCCGTGTCTGCGCGGCCCATCCGTCGTGGAGGGCTTGGGCATCGGCGGCGTGGGTCTTGGCTGGGCGGCTGTCGGTGGCGGCTTTGCGTTCCAACCGCCACCGCTCCCTCGCTGCCGGCTCACGGCCCATCGTTTCGATGAACCGGTCAGGCTTGTCGTCGATCCGGCGGGCCACCGCCGCGGTACGGGTCGAGAACTCGGCCAACACTGCCTGGGGGACATCCGCAATCTCCGCGATCCCGTGTTCGTCGAATTGCGTGGCGAAGGTTTCGACGATGCGAAACAGGTCGAAGACCTGGAAGTCGTTCGTCGATGGCTGGCCATCGGGACCACGTTCAGCACTGAGCTGACGATCCAGGTCCTCGAAGAACGTCGCGGTAGCTCGAACGGCCCGCCGCTCAGTCGTCACTGAGCCGGCGACTCGGTGCCGGCGATGTGGTCTTCCAGACGAGCACGCACCCGAGCAAGGAACTCCGGCGGCACGTCAGCGAGATCGCGAACGATCCCGGCAGCGTAGATCGCATCCTGTGCCGCAGGCGAGAGCTGCTCGAGCTCCGATGCAGTCCAAACTCGCTGTGCCATACCAGTGAGCGTAGCCCGATGCGGGCGGCGGGGGCTCCGCCCACGTCGCTCGTCCACCGGGGCGTCAGAAGCCGTCCGGGATGGTGTAGGCGTAGGTGCCTCGGAAGTGCTGGGTCTGACCCGCCTGACTGATCAGTCCGCCGGAGACGACGACGGTGCCGTTGACGTCGACGATGGGCGTCTGATTCGGGAGGATGGGCTGAGTTCCATTGATCTTCGGTCCGAGGTGCCACGTGTCGGTCGTCGGGTTGTAGAGCAGCGGCGAGCCGTCAGGTGCAATGGTGGCGACCGAAGTGCCAGTCCAGATGTCCGGGTATCGATAGGAGGAGTAGAAGCCGACGGGGGCTGGGGACGCTGAGCGCCACGCCCCGGTGCTCGGATCCAGCAAGCTGGCTTGGTTGAGAAGGTCGCCCGTTGCGACGCCGTTGTCACACGACTCGCCCCCACCGATGAACAGCTCCGATCCCGTCCACGCCGTGACAGTGTCAGCGCGGGTCGCAACCGGACCCGCTGACAGTTCGCGCCACGAGTTGGCTGATGGTGAGTAGGCGAGGACGTGGAGCACGTTGCATCCGTAGGCGCTGTTGGACTGTCCGACGACGATTGCTTCTGATCCGGCGGCGACCACCCCAACTCCCGATCGCAGCGACACCGGTGGAGAAGGAACAACCGTCCAGTAGCCGCTCTGCAAGTTGAGCCGGGCGACTTGGTTCTGGGCGGCGGCGCCGTCTTCGAACACGGAGAAGAGCAGAACTGTCCCGTCGACGAATACCGCCTGGCTGGAGCCATTGGCTGCATTGTCGACGGGTGGGTCCGAGAGGGTCCGCCAGGTGAACGTGCCCGGGTTCAACGCAGCGGACTTGACGTTTCCGCTGATGCCGTTGATGACCACGACCTCGGTTCCGGTCCAGACTCCGAGTGCGTCTCCGCGGTCGCTCGCCAGCGGCGCCGGTGGAAGTGTTCGCCATATCCGGGTGGTGTCGTCGTAGTACGCGCCGTCGGTCAAGTCCGACTGCGCGTCGTAGCCGCCCCACACGAACAACCCGGTGTCGGTCGCCACGACTAGGTGCTCGGACCTGGCGGTGAGCTCGTTGTCGGGCAAGCGGGACCATTGATCGGTGGCGGCAGTCGTGTTGGTGATGTCGAGCGAGGTTCCAGCGGTCGGGCCCGGCAGAGGTTGGCTGCTGATGGAGTCGGACTGTTGTGGTTCGCTCCCTGACGTTGACGGGCTTCCGTCGCCGCGTGTGGTGATGAGTACGAGGCCGCCGACCATCAGGACTGCGGTTGTGATGCCGGCGGCGCCGCGAACGGCGAGTCGGCGGCGGCGCCGCCGGGCAACGCGCTCGACGATGACGCAAGTGGGTGGCGGGGTGATCTCCAGCGCTCGCGCAGCGACATTGAAGCGTTCGGTCACTTGTTCTTCGAGGTCATTCATGGAGGACTCCCTTGAGTTCGTTGAGGCCGTGATGAAGGGTCGACTTGACGGTGCCTTCGGAGACCCCAAGCACGCTGGCGATGTCGGTCAATGCGAGTCCTTCGTAGAAGCGCAGCACGATGACTTCGCGCCGTCGACGCGGCAGCTTGGCCAAGGCATCTGTGATCTCGTCGGGCCGATCGTGATAGCTGTCGGGCCGAGCAAGGCGAGACTCCCGACGATTCGCAATGAAGCGTGATCGATGCCATGAACGGCAACGGTTCACCACGGACATCCGCAAGTACGCGGGGTGATTGGCAACCTTGGACCATTGCTCGTAGAGACGAACGAATGAGTCCTGCGTGGCCTCCTCAGCTTGTGACATCGAGCCGGTCAGAAAGAAGGCGAGCCGAACCATGTCGGAGTACTTCGCCTCGTAGAGCGAATCGAAGTCCCAGTGAGCCCCACCAGCAGCGACGTCGCTCACCTCGCAGTTCGGGCTCTCGGCCTGATCATCTGCGCTCGCCGCTTGCATCATCGCTAACTCTGACGCTCCGGTCGCCCTGAAGGTTGTTTTCGAGTTCCGGCAACGATCCGGGCAGCCAGTCCGCGTCGGGCCATTGCGGCTCCTGGTCGAGCACATCCGCAACCTCGGAACGCCGGCAGATCGTGGTGGATCGTCTCACACCGACATCGTCGCACGGTCGCGCGTCCGACGGCCGAACCTCCCGCCCCACGCATGGAGCATCGGAATCCAGGTCTCTTCCATCGTCGGCCGTGGCATGAAGGCGGGTGTCGGCGGAGGAACTCCACCCGCTCACGGCTGATCCTGGAAGTTCAGGCTCGACGAGAAGCCCCGGCCAGCCTCGCTCGATCACCGGAATGTCCACAGATCTACGTGTTCAGCCAGGGTCCGCTCGGTTGAGCATGAGTCGTGCGAGCTTCAGGGGCCGGCCCGCTGGCGGCGACCGGTGCGGGCGGCGCGGACACGGTGCAGGTCAGCGACGAGCTGCCGGCCGTTGGCGAGCGCAGCGAAGGTGGCGTCGGCGAACCGTTCGACGATCGGGACCGGATCGCCGCCACGGTATGCGCCCAGCGCGGCGAAGTAGGCATCGATGTCGGTCAGCAGCCCCGCGGAGACCGGGACGGTCACGTGTCGGGTGAGGCGGGCGTGGCGCAGCTGGGCGTGGACGAGCGCCCGCCCGTTCAGCGGGCGAAGTCTTCAATGCCCAGTCGCCCACTGATGAGCCAGCCGTAGGGTAGGTAAAAGCCAGAGGGTCGAGCGACGAGCGAAGGTCCCCACCTACCGTGGGCGGCTCAGTCGGGTACTCGCGATGCCCATGTCACATCAGACACAGTCGCGACTGAGGCGGCCATCGCCACCACTTCATCGATCGGGACGTTTCGAGCCTCGAAGTTGATCACCTGACCATCGACGACGAGGCCGGCCTGCACATACCCGTCGTCGGTCGGGTCGGTCACCGCGAACACCCGGCCGGCCGGTGTTTCGTATGCCGTGATCGGGTAAGAAATCCCCACACCGAACGCGTCGATTCCCCAGCTTTGCTCGACGTACATCGTGATCTGCTGATCTGTGTTCCCGTTCCACGTGATGCCATGCGCGTTTGATGGGGTGTGGTGAAAGGCGATCTCGGTGAGATCGAACGGCAAACTCACACTCGTGTCGGAAAGGACGTCGACATCCGCGAGCGAGTCGGAAATGGCCTGTACCTGCTCGGCAGTGAGACCCCCAGAAGCGATGAAGTCATGGCGACCAGATGGCCGCACGACGTCGAGCCGAAATGCGGGCCAAGACGCCTGCTCTGTCATGTTGCGGAGTCCGTCGGTTCCAGCGGAGTTTCCGGGTTGGACGCTCGCCTCGCTGACCAACATCACGATGGTCGGTTGTTCACCGGGGCCGGCGAACAACCGTGTGGTGGTGCTCGAGGCGCCGGCGCCCTCGGTGTCTGTCAGGTAGTCGTCAGCGATGTCGTCGAACCCGGCAGGCATCGCCGTTGGCAGTAAGCGGGGTGGGGTGACTTCGCCGGCGGTTGTGACAGGTGACATGGTGGGCGCAGGCGTAGTCGTAGTCGCCTCGATCGGAGTGGACGGCGATGGCGCGACGGAGGTGTTGCTGATGGGCACCACCTCGCCTCGACCGCGGGTGGCGATGACGAGCAGACCGACCACCGCTGCAGCGCCCAAGAGCAGTGCTGCAGCACGAACCCGGCGAAGCGGTCTCGATAGAGGAACGGGATGCACCAGAACCGAATCTGCAGACTCGTCGTGTTCAACGCCGTCCTGTCGGCTACGGCCCATCATCTTCGGGATCATCTCGTCGAGCGCGACCCGGAGTCGCTCCTCGAGTTCCTCGTCGGCCGAGTCGATGGTCATGCGATCTCCTCCTTCAAACGCTTGAGTGCGCGATGCAACGTCGACTTGACGGAACCGCTCGGCACACCGAGCGCGTCCGCTATCGCGTCGACGGTCATGTCCTCCCAGAATCGGAGCACGATCACTGCCCGCTGCTTGGGCGGGAGGCGAACCACCGCCACCCAGGTCTCGTCGATCTCGGGCGTACTCGCTGCGGGCGCTGCGACGGCGCTCGAAGCGGCGGCTGTTCGGCGACGGCGGATCACATTGATACTGCGATTGATCACCGAGCGCTGCAAGTACCCGGCCGGGTTCTCGATCGATGCTCGGTGCCGTTGCAGCCCGACGAACACGTCGTGGATGACCTCCTCGGCGAGCTCACGGTCGAGTGTGATCGCGGTCGCGAGTCCGAGTAGTCGAAGGCGGTGCTTGCGATACAGCGCATCCACGTCTTCCACATGCTCGACGCCGGCCGACGAGAGCAGCGGGTCGATCGGGCGCCTCACCACGGACGACTCTGGTTCCACATCCTGGACCTGACACCAGTCACCCCGGAATCGTTCCACGTCAGCAAACACCGCGCGGCGCCGCACAGGACCGAGCCGCCGCGTCGTCGGCGGATTCGGCAGGGGTTGCCGCGGATTCTGCAGGTTCTGGGTTCGAAACCCACGGGGCGCACCCAGAAGCCGGTCGGGGCCAGCGCCCGCCCTGCTGCTTGCGTTGTGGGCAACGCAGGCTTCTTGGTTGAGATGCGGCCGAGCCGGGTACCCACGCCTCTGTGACGAACGAAATGACGGCGACTTCTTCCGCGCCCATGTCGACGGACGACGCCGGTCCGTGGCAACGCGAAATGGTGGAAGTGGTGCGTGGGGTGTCCGGCGGTCTGCTCTTCGGAGTTCCGCTGCTCTACACGATGGAGATGTGGTGGATCGGGTCGCACAGCGAACCCGGGCAGCTGCTGGCGGTCGTGGCGATCTCCAGCATTCCGGTCTTCCTGCTCAACCTGACCAGCGGATTCCGGCAGCGGTCGGGCGTTCGACTCCGCGACGTCGTCGCCGACACTGTCGAGACACTCGCCATCGGCATCGTCGTGACGGCCGTGGTGCTGGCAATGCTGCGCGAAATCACCATCGACACTCCGCCGACAGAGGCGCTGGGCAAGGTGCTGTACGAGGCGATGCCGTTCTGCCTCGGCGTCGCGCTCGCCACCACTCTCCTTCGCGGCGGCCGCACCGATGCTGACGACGCAGACGACTCCGGTCCTTCCTCGAACGACGAGGGTCTTCACGCGACGGTCGCTGATCTCGGTGCGACTGCGATCGGCGCCACGTTCATCGGTCTCAGCATTGCCGCCACCGACGAGGTTCCGATGCTGGCCAGCGCAATGAGTCCAGCGTGGCTGCTCGTGGTCATCGCCGCCTCGCTCGCAGCCTCGTACGCAGTCGTGTTCGTGGCCGGCTTCGCCAAGCAGGACCAACGGCAGGCTCACGAGGGCGTGTTCCAACGGCCAGCGAGCGAGACCATCGCGTGCTATCTGCTGTCCCTGCTGATCTCTGCCGTGCTGCTCTGGTTCTTTCAGCGCGGCCTGCACCCATGGCAAGACGGACTGGCTCGGGTCATCGTGCTCGGCTTCCCCGCGACCATCGGCGGCGCCGCAGGAAGGCTCGCGATATGAGCAAGAAGGACACGCGCAAGGACGATGGTCGCACCACGGCCGAGTGGACGACGTTCATCGCGTCGTGTGTGGTGCTGGTGGCGGTGATCGGGTTGATCGTCGCCCAGCTGTTCGGTACGTCGTCCCCTCCCGCGCCACAGGCCGAAGTCCGGCTTCCGTACCGGGTGGAAGCCAGCAGCTTCCACGTCACCGTCGAGGTGTCGAATCACGGTGACAAGACCGCCGCCAACGTGCAAGTCACCGCAACGCTCGCGATCGATGGCGAGACGACGACCGCCGACCAGACCATCGACTTCCTGGCGGGCGATGCGACAAAGGACCTCGTCTTCGTTTTCAATGACGACCCCACCGACGGGACCCTGACCGTGGCCGTCAGCAGCTACTCCCTCCCCTGACCCGAACGGCAACACGGCGCTCCTCACGGCCACTGGTTGCTCCCTGCGCCGCGACCTGTCCAGGCTTCGTTCGTGTCACACGCTGACCTCGGAAAACCGCGGCCTAGCCCGCCTGTTTCAGTAAGGGCTTTGGGTTGATGGGTCCGGTGGTTTTTGGGTTGGTGGTGGTCGGGGTGGGGT